>ERZ780207.716-NODE-716-length-33428-cov-3.983190_pt1 | contig 33428 bp, 28 predicted proteins | sample MGYA00510977_ERZ780207 | MGnify/ENA primary metagenome ERZ780207 (study PRJEB29588, sample SAMEA2151383) | human gut metagenome | biome: human gut; feature: human-associated habitat; material: faeces | place: Denmark | collected 2008/2010 ...
TCTGCTTCCTGACGGAAGCGCTACGCAATACATATAATGGTAAACTATTGGCGTTATACTTCTGGAACTTTGGTTAACCAGGATGCACATTTACTTACCGCGTTACCTGTAAATAATTTTGTGAAAAGTTTGAATAACTTTTCACAGGCGGGAGAGGCGGCGGGGCCAGTCGTCGGGGTATAGCTCGCGGAAGCGGACGGCGGTGTGCTTCCAGCGGCGGTGGCTCCACAGCCATAGGTAGGGCTCGCGGCGTATCTGCGCCTCGAGGCGCCGCCAGTAATCGTCGGTCAGCGTAAATTTGGGGAGCGCCGAGGCGTCATCGGTCATCCTGATGAAGCGGCAGACGTAGCGGCCGCGGCGCGGGCGCGTCATTTCGCAGTAATAGACCGGGGCATGGACGAGGCGCGAGATGCGTTCCGTGCCGGTGAGCACCGCCGTTTCGCGGCCGAAAAACTGCACGAAATGGTGCAGCGACGCGTATTTGGGCGACTGGTCAGCGATGTATCCGCAGATGTTGGGCACGCCGTCGCGCCAGTCGTGGCCGATGACCGTCAGAGTATCCTCCATCGGTATGTTTGTGGCGCCGAAGCGGGTGCGCAGTTTCTCGAAGATGTAGGCGGCGGTGCGGTTGTGCAGGTGGTGGTAAATCTGGCAGGGATGCGCCCCTCGCCACAAATGCAGCGGCATGGAGGATACCCATTCCCAGTTGCCGTAATGCCCCAGGAAGAGGGAGACGCAACGCCCCCGGCGCAGGTCGGCGTTCACCTCGTCGAGGCCCTCGAACCGCATGCGGCGGCGCATCTCCTTCTCCGACATGGAGGCGAGTTTCAGCGTTTCCACGAAGTAGTCGGCCAGGAAGCGGTAGAAGCGGCGTTCGGTGCGGCGGATTTCCTTCACGGGCAATTCGGGGAAACAGTGCGTGAGGTTGTCGCGGGTGACGCGGCGTCGGTAGCGTATTACGGTGTGCATGAGTCCTGCCAGCACGTCGGCCAGCAGGTAGAGCACGCGCAGCGGCAGCAGAGAGACGAGGTAAACGAGGGCGTAAACTATCTTTGCCATAGGGGTGAGGGGTCAATGGGCGTCGAGCCAGTTGTCGGCCACGCCTACGGAGGCGGTGAGGGGGACGGCGCCGTCGAAGGCCTGCTGCATCATGCGCGCCACGAGTTCCTGCACTTCGGCCACCTCGCCGGGGGGCACGTCGAAGTTGAGTTCGTCGTGCACCTGCATTATCATCTTGGTTTTGAGGCCTCGGCGGCGCAGTTCGGCGGCGATGTCGACCATCGCTTTCTTGATGATGTCGGCGGCGGTGCCCTGGATAGGGGCGTTGATGGCGTTGCGCTCGGCGTAACCGCGCACCGTCGGGTTGCGGCTGTTGATGTCAGGGAGCATGCGGCGGCGCCCCATGCGTGTGCGCACTATCCCTTCCTCGCGGGCGTGCTCCACGGCCTGCGACATGTATAGACGCACCTTCGGGAAGGTCTCGAAGTAGCCGTCAATCAGCTCCTTGGCTTCGGCGCGCGGTATGCCGAGGCGCTGCGAGAGGCCGAAGGCCGAGATGCCGTAGAGGATGCCGAAGTTGGCTGTCTTGGCGTGGCGCCGCTGGTCGGCAGTCACCTTTTCGAGGTCTTCGTGATAGATTTTCGCGGCGGTAATGGCATGGATGTCGCGGTCGTGGCGGAAGGCCTCTATCATCGTCTCCTCACCGGCGAAGTCGGCCACGAGTCGCAGCTCTATCTGCGAATAGTCGGCCGAGAGGAAGAGGTTCCCCTCGGAGGGGATGAAGGCGCGGCGTATGTCGCGTCCCTCTTCGTCGCGCACCGGGATGTTCTGCAGGTTGGGGTTCGACGAGGACAGGCGCCCGGTGGCCGTAACCGTCTGGTTGTAAGTGGTGTGCACGCGGCCGGTAGCCGGGTTGATGGCCGTCGGCAGCGTCGTGAGGTAGGTGTTGAGCAACTTGCGCAGCGAGCGGTGCATCAGTATCTTGCCGACCACCGGATGCTTAGGCACCAGTTTGGCGAGCACCTCCTCGGAGGTGGAATACTTGCCGCTTTTGGTCTTCTTGGCCTTGTCGTCGAGGTGCAGTACGTCAAAGAGCACCTCCCCGACCTTCGAGGGGGAGCCGATGTTGAACTCCATTCCGGCGAGGGTATAGATTTCCGTTTCGAGGGCGGCGATGCGTCGGCGCATGCCGTCGGCGGCCTTGTCGAGGGCTTCGACGTCGATGCGTACGCCGGCGAGTTCCATCTCTGCCAGCACGGCGGCCAGCGGCAACTCTATGTTGCGGAGCAACGGCATGAGTTCCTCCTTCTCGATGTCGGCGCGCAGGCCGGGCGTCATGTCGAGCAGTGCGCGGGCACAGGCGGCGGCATCGAGGGCGTCGGCGTTCAGCTCCACTCGGCGGTGGAGCAGTGTCTCGGCAAGCGCCGGCAGCGTGTGGCGCGTCTCGGGCTGCAGGAGGTAGTGCGCCAGCGAGACGTCGTAATAGTTCGTGAGCGGCACTTCATTATCGCCTCGGAGACGCCGTGCCACCACGTAATCGCGCTTGGCGTCGGCGGTAATCTTTTCAAGGTCAGGGCGTGCCCAGGCGTCGAGCACCTGCGCCATTCCCTCCTTCTGCGCGGCGGGGACATACCAGTTTTCGCCCGAGGGGAGCGCTACGCCCACACCGAGGAGCCGGCAGTCCATATCGGAGTCCCCCTCCGTAACGGCGGCGAAGGCGGCCTGCGCGGTGTCGGCAATGTGTCGCGCCAGGGTGTCGGCGTCCTCCGTTGTGGCGACGGTTTTTACCTCCACGCGTTCGGCGTCTGTGACCTGCGGCGCGGCGGGAGCTTCATCCACGGCGTCGAAGAGGGTAGGCTGCACGGGACCCTTCGGGCCGGCCTGCTTTTCGATTGAAGCGGCGTCGAGGCGTCGCGCCACGCGCGTTTCGAGCGTCTTGAACTCCAGTTCGCGGAACACCTCGAAGAGGGCGTTGCGGTCCGGCTCCTCCACGCGCAGGGTGTCGGCGTCGATGTCGATGGGAACGTCGGTGCGTATCGTGGCCAGGAACTTGGAGAAACGTATCTGCCCGGCGTTCTCCTCCACCTTCTTTCTGAGAGCGCCTTTCAGCTCGGAGGTGTGTTCCAGCAGGTTCTCCACATTGTCGAAGTCGGCTATCAGTTTCACGGCGGTCTTTTCACCGACGCCGGGACAACCTGGGATATTGTCAATTTTGTCGCCCATAAGCGCCAGCAGGTCAATTACTTGCCCGGTGCGTTGGATTCCATAGCGTTCGCACACTTCGCGCTCGCCGCGCAACTCGAAGTCCTGCCCGCGGTAGGAGGGCTTGTATTGCAGCACCGACGGCCCCACCAGCTGGCCGAAGTCCTTGTCGGGGGTCATCATGTATGTGGTGTAGCCCTTGGTGGCGGCTCGCGTGGCGAGGGTACCTATCACGTCGTCGGCCTCGAAACCGGGGATTTCCACGACGGGGATGCGGTAGGCCTCGATGATGCGCTTGATGTAGGGGATGGAGAGCTTGATGTCCTCGGGCGTCTGTGCGCGTTCGGCCTTGTATTTGGCGTCGGCCTCGTGGCGGAATGTGGGACCGGGAGGGTCGAAACATACGGCCATGTGAGTGGGAGCCTCCTTGCGGAGAATCTCCTCGAGGGTGTTCACGAAACCGAAGATGGCTGAAGTGTTGAAACCTTTCGACGAAATGCGCGGCATACGTATCAGGGCATAATAAGCCCTGAAAATCAACGCGTAAGCGTCCAGAAGGAATAGTCGTTTGGAGTCCATGGGCACAAAAATTTCTGTAAAGTTAACAAATTTGCGGCACACAATAGCTCAAATTGCGAAAAATATTATTAATTTTGTGCTTGATTTGAGATATGACATCAATAGAAACCATCCATAAGCGCCTCTCGGAAGAGCTGGGGCGCATCAACGATATAATAGCGGCGACGCTGCGCACCCCCAACGAGCTGATGAACGGGGTGGTGACGTCGTACCTGCGAGTGAAGGGGAAACAGATACGTCCAATCCTTGTGCTGCTGAGCGCGCAAATGTTCGGAGAGGTGAACCGCAAGGTCATCGACGGCGCCGCGGCGCTGGAGATGCTGCACAACGCCTCGCTGATACACGACGATGTGGTGGACGAAACCGACATGCGCCGGGGCTATCCCACCATCAACAGCCGGTGGGGAAACCGAATCGCCGTGCTTGTGGGCGACTACTTCGTGTCGAACGCCTTGAAAGTGGCCATCAGCACCGGGCATATCGACATAGTGGACGCCATCTCGCAGCTCGGCTGCGAACTCTCCATGGGGGAAATCGACCAGATCTGCAACGTGCGCGACCACGACCTCACCGAGGCCAGCTATTTTTCCATGATAGAGAAGAAGACGGCGTCGTTGTTCCTCAACTGCGTGCGCATCGGCGCCGACGCCGTGGGAGCCGCGCCCGGAGAGGCTCGCCCGCTCATAGAATATGCCCGCCTGCTGGGACTCTGCTTCCAGATAAAGGACGACATCTTCGACTACTTCGACTCCCCGGAGATAGGGAAGCCGACGGGCAACGACCTGCGCGAAGGGAAGGTGACGCTGCCGCTGCTCCACGCCCTGGCGACGGCTCCGGCCCCGGAACGCGACGAAATGGTGAAACTCCTTGAGAAACAGGAACTCGAGACTCCCGACATAACGCGCCTCATAGAGTTCGCGAAAGCGCACGGCGGCATAGACTACGCCTTCGCCGTGATGCGCCGCATGCAACAGGAGGCCGACGTAATCCTGGAGCAATACCCCGACACCGAGGCGCGCCGCTCATTCCGCGACATTTTCGAGTATATCATCTCCCGAAACAAATAATGGGGCCATGCTTGCGTCATCGCTGAATCCGGGACTTGTGGAGGCGGGATGCGACGAGGCCGGCCGCGGCTGCCTGTGCGGCCCGGTGGCGTGTGCCGCCGTGATTCTGCCTCCCGGCTTCGATTGCCCGCAGCTCAACGACAGCAAGAAGCTCACCGCACGGCAGCGCGAGCGTCTGCGTCCTTTCATCGAGGAAAACGCGCTGGCTTGGGCTGTGGTGATGGTACCGGCCGACGAGATAGACCGCATCAACATACTGCGTGCCTCCATCGAGGGGATACACCGTGCCGTAGACGCCTTATCGGTTAAGCCTGAGCATATCCTGGTGGACGGCAACAAGTTTTCGCCGCATCCCGGCATCCCGCACACCACCGTGGTGGGGGGCGACGGGAAGTATATGGCCATAGCGGCAGCCTCGGTGCTGGCCAAGACACACCGCGACGAGTTCATGCTCGCTGCCGCGCAGCAATATCCCGGCTACGGCTGGGAACGGAACATGGGCTACCCGACGCGGGAGCATCTCGAAGCGCTGGCGCGCCTCGGCCTCACGCCGCTCCACCGACGCTCGTTCGGTCCCTGCGCGGCCTCGCTGTTCCCGCCCGGAAGTTTTAAAGAAGAGGATAAATGATGCTTGAGGAAAAGACGCTGGAGACGCGCCGGCTGCTCCGCATACGCACCATCACGGCCTGGACGCTGGGACTGCTCAGCTTCCTGCTCTACGCCTTTACCGCCGAACCTACCGTCTCCTTCTGGGACTGCCCGGAATATGTAGCGTCGGCCGTGCGCCTCGAACCGGGACATCCCCCCGGCAACCCTATCTGGATGCTGACGGCGCATTTCTTCACGCTGCTGGTGCCGGCTGAGAAAGCCGCGCTCGCCGTCAACCTTATGAGCGGCGTGTGCTCAGCCGGGGCGGTGTCGCTGCTGTTCCTGACACTCTTCATCATGCTCTGGCGTCTCACGGCGTGGCGCGACGACTATGCCGCCAACGAGCCGGAACACGGGCGCCGCGTGCCGTTGCGGCGCGCATTCACGATACTTTTCGGCTCCATCATCGGGGCGCTGGTTTTCGCCGTTTCGGACACCTTCTGGTTTTCCGCAGTGGAGGCCGAGGTCTACGCCTTTTCGGCGTTGCTGACGGCGCTCTCGCTATGGCTCGCCTTCGTGTGGGGCGAGAAGCGGCATGAACCACATTCCTCTCGTTATCTGGTACTTGCGGCCTACGTCACGGGCCTTTCGATAGGCGTGCATCAGCTCAACTTGCTGGTACTCCCGGCCTTCGCTCTGGTGATAGTCTTTTACGAAAACCGCAACCTGCGGCGCGGCGTGCTCACCGCGTGCATGGTGGCCTCGCTTGTCGTCATAGCGGCGGTGCTCTTCGCCATGATGCCGGGCGTGCTGAACCTCGGCGCGGAGTTCGAACTTTTGGCCGTAAACCGCCTCGGGCTGCCGCTGCACAGCGGACTGATTTTCTACGTCGCGCTCACCGTGGCGTTGCTGCTGACGTCCGCTCTGCTAGGCTGTCGCGGGCGGCACCGAACCGCTGTAATCATTGTCGGCGCCGTGGCGCTTTTCCTCAGTGGCGTACTCTCGTTCGGCGGCAAAATATGGGTCGGACTCGCGTTGGGCACCCTGCTCGGCGTGGCGGGGATGATCCGGCGCCGCCGGCTCAACATGGCGGGGCTGAACATAACCCTTTTCGGCGTGCTGTTCCTCTTTCTGGGGTATTGCAGCTACGGCATAATCATGATTCGCGGAGCCGCCAATCCCCCCATGAACCAGGGAACGCCCGACAATATCTTTGCTCTCCGTTCCTATATAGAGCGTGACCAGTACGGCGAAAATCCGCTGCTGCGCGGCCGCACACCTTACTCAAAGCCGCTCATGCGCGAGGATGTTAAGCGTGATACCCTCACCGGCAAACTTAAAGTCTCGTACACAGAATTTTACCGCGACCCGGCGCCGCGCCGCTATATGCCTCTGGCGCAGGGTGGAGTGGTGAAATACGTTCCGCTGGCCGACCGCGGACGGCTGCGCTATCCGCCGGAACTGGATATGTGGCTGCCGCGCATCTACTCCGGCGCCGACATCGACGCATACGGCGGCTGGACCGGCATGACGCCCGAAACCATGGACAGCGTGGAGGTAAGCTATGCCGTCGACTCGCTCGGCGACGCCGTGGGACGCCTCGACCCGGAAACCGGGAAACGTTCACGCGAAAAACTCCCGAAACCCACTTATCTCCAAAACTTTGCGATGCTCGGCGGATACCAGGTGTCGTATATGTACCTGCGCTACCTGATGTGGAACTTCGTAGGGAGGCAGAACGACGTTTACGCGCAGGGCGAGCCTGACGCCGGAAACTTCATTACAGGTATCGGTCCGGTGGATGGCCTCATCTATTCCAGCCCGGAACCGATGCCGCGCGACATCGGCGGCGGCAATGCCGGACACCATGTCTATTGGTTCCTGCCGCTGCTGCTGGGATGCTTCGGCATGGCGTTCCAGCTCAACCGCGGACGGCGCGGCAAGCGGCAGTTCGCTGTGGTGATGCTGCTCTTCATCCTCACCGGTGTGGCCATCGTGGTGTACTTGAACCAGACACCCGGGCAGCCGCGCGAGCGCGATTACTCCTTCGTGGGATCGTTCTATGCCTTCGCGCTGTGGACAGGCTGCGGCGCTGCGGCGCTGGCCGGGCAGGCGTTGCACCGCTGGCGCACGGGAGGGAAATGGCGCCGCGCACTGGCCGTCGCCGGCGTGCTTTTCGCCGTCGCAGTGCCCGTGTTGATGGCCGTGGAAAACTTCCCTGACCATAACCGCGCCGGGCGGCGCCTGACGCGCGAACTCTCCATCCCCATGCTCGAAAACTTGCCGAAAGACGCCATCCTCTTCGTAAACGGCGACAACTATACTTTCCCGCTGTGGTACCTGCAGGAGGTGGAGGGCATTCGCCGCGACGTGCGCACCGTTAACCTCGCATATCTGGGCACCACGTGGCTGGCGCCACAACTCGCCACCGCGACCGACGGCGCCCGGCCGATACGCCTTTCTATACCGAAGGAAAAACTCAACGAGGCGTCGCTCGAGCCTTACGAGATAGTGTATCTCGGAGTTGGGACCGGGGATGCGCGGGAGGTGCTGAAGCGCCTCTTCGAGACGACACCTGACAGCGTGAAACGCCCTTCGTTGCCGGTGGACCGTGTGCGCCTCCTCCCTTACGGGATGAAGGACTCCATAACCATCGACCTGCGCAAGGCCTCCGGCGGCCATTCCTACCTGCGCATCGGCCAGTTGCTGACACTCGACATGCTGGCGTCGAACCCGGACCGCCCGATAGTGTGGAACACTTCGGCGCGCTCGAACGGCCTCTTTACCCTCGACTCGCTGGTGCGCCGCGAGTTCTTCAATTACCGCCTCTGCGGCACACAGGACAGCACCGCCTTCGACACGCAAGCACTGCTGAAACTGCGACGTCTGCCCACCGACGTCGCCGGCAGCTACGTAGATCCTCCCGGTCGCATTTTCGTGTACCAATACCGCCTGCTGATGCTCCGCACCGCCGAGGCGCAACTGCGTTTCAACACACCTGAAGGGACGCGGAAGGCACTTGAATTAGTGCAACTCAGCGAGCGCATATTCCCGCCCGAGGCGGTTCCGTACGCCACGCGCACCGAGCACGGTGAGCCGTACAGCGAAGCGCTGACTCTCGCCAAAATTTACCTTGAACTCGGCAAACGCCTGAACCGAGAAGAGTTCCGCAATTACGCCAGCGACCTGCTCGACGCCGAGATAGCGCGTACCCGCGAATACAAACGCTACCTCGACGCCATGCCCGCAGCCGTGCGCCGCTACGCCAAGCCGCAGACGCGCCTCGCCCCCCGCCTCCTTGACTCCACCCTGAACCTCCGCCGAAGCCTGTAACGGCCGAAAGCATCCCGTATGGGCAGTAGCCCAATACGCCTTTGGACGCTGCGGGACAAAAGGCGATGTGAGATAAAAGTTTTATGAGAAAGTTGATCCCCAATAAATAACTTAACAAGTGTTACTGCGGAAATGAAATGATGAGGGTTTCGCGGGACTTCGTTTCGCTCAGGGCATATTTGATTTCGCCGGAGTAGTGCAATCGGTTGTGTCGTCCGTGTCGCTCTAACAGTTTCATCAGTGAATCGATCGACGGAATGCCGTTTGAACGGTATGAAAATACTAAAACACTGTTGCTGAATTGCTTTATCAATCTGTCGAAACCTTCCATTATATGGTCTTTATCGTTCCAGATATTGTAGCTGCGTTTGAGGCGGTGGTGTTTGCTGGAATAGTCGATTAAAGCTGGCCAATTGTCGTAGTCGAGCAGTCCGTTGAGGAAATGGTAGAAATCCGCGTAATCCACCCCAACCCCTTTTTCATTTATATATGGGGTGTCGATATACACCAGATCATAATCGTCGGGTATGAGTATTGCGTCCATATTTAGGGAACGACAGCGGGTACCGTTGTTGAAAACGGCATTGTTGGCCTCTTTTACAAACGCGCGGAAATGGACATCAAATGGAGTATCCCATGTTTTCTTGTTGCCGAAAGTGCGCTGTACGTCCGATAATCTGACATACAGATTTTTACGATGGAAGAGGTTGTACGGCCGCTTTATGATGCAGGATTGGAAAAGTGCGAACCATGCAAGAGCCTGTTTGTAGGGATGCTGCAGAGAGACAATGTTGAATCTCACAACATCGAGCCAACGGTTTTCTGCATCTGTATAATAGATGTCTTTGAAATTGTCGGAGATAAAAGTGGGATAAACTATGCCGGGGTGTTCAGCAATAATAAAATCAACGTCACGCTCACTCAAAAGCGTGGAACTGTTTTCTATCAACGCCTTGCCGATAACGGCGTTGAAGGGGAGAATGTCATTGTAAGAGACACATTTACCGTGATCTTTCAGCTTATAAGCCACGCTCCCCGTGCCGCCGAAGGCATCGAGTGCCGTGCGGAACGGGATGTCGGCTATTTCTTGCCAGATCCAGTCGGTGAACTTAGCTTTGCTCCCCTGATAGCGGGTCGAGGGAAACTTGTTCTTGCGTTGTATTTCAACATCTTGAAACAGGGAGAGTTGTCTCATAGTAGATTCCTGAATTTCTTATAGCTTTCCAAATTACTGTAGTATGGCTGTGCAAGTTCTGCTTTCTTGGCCATGTCCGGCGTAAGATAATTCATCCAATAATCATTGAACATCTCTTCTCCCAGTTTTGAAAAAGGTCCGGCGCCGTCTATCAAGTCCTCTATCAAAGATACGGATCCGATGTTTTTCGTGTTTCCGCTACCGGGTCTGTCAGTGGCGATTTTCCATTTCTCCTGAACGAAGAAAATTATATCTTTTGCTACTGAAACAATATCGTCAAGTTCGTCGATACAGTATGATTTACGTTCATCGGAGGCTTGACGGTTCTCGCTGTATACCATCCCCAAAACCACATGAGCCTGATATTAAGAATAAGGATAAGTTATGTTTTTTGTGCTTTCGCGGTTACGGAAATAACCGGTGAATGCTCCCAACGTCATGCCGCGAATTCTGGTTGACGATGTGCGATAGCTGCTTTTGAGGTCTACTGCAAACTTGTGGCCGTCATTGTCTATGAAAGTGATGTCGGGATAGAAGTTTTGTTCTTTGGTGAGTTTAAGTTGCAGACTGTTGTCTTGCGCAAATTTGAAGAGGAGCGGGAATATGTATAACTCTATGATTTTGGATATAACCTTTGTATCGGCTGAAATCGTATAGATGTTCTTATATACATCAATAAACCCTTTCACTACCCATTGTCCGTCGCTTGTGGATACAAACGAAGCAAAATTACTAACCTCATTGCGCAATTGTGAAATAAACTCCTTCTTAGTCATAGTGCAAAGTTAAGACATATAATTGATTTAAACAAACAACTCTACAGCTTTTTCATAGAAATAGTGGTATAACTATCTATATGGCAATGAATTATTGGTCTTATGTGGCAAAAATAAGAAGCCGGCGCGCTGGCGTCGGCTTCTCGGGGGTCCTTGTTTATTGGTTGTACGGTGTTGCCGTGTCGGTGACACCTTTTGTTTCAGGGGGAAGGGGAGGGTTACTCGAAGTTTTCGCGGATGGCGGCCGCTATCTGCTTCATCTTTTCGGCGTCGGGATTGTCTATTTTGTGCTTGAAGTCCATGTCGCCTTCGTGCTTGAGGGGCACGAGGTGGATGTGGGCGTGGGGCACTTCGAGGCCGAGCACCGTCACTCCTACCTTGCGGCAGGGGAGGGCGGCTTTGATGGCGCGGGCCACGCGCTTGGCGAAGAGGGTCATCTCTGCCAGCTCGTCGTCATCGATGTCAAAGATATAGTCCGTCTCTTTTTTAGGCACCACCAGGGTGTGGCCCCAGTTGACGGGGTTGATGTCGAGGAAAGCGAAGAACTTGTCGTTTTCGGCTATCTTGTAGCAGGGGATTTCGCCGTTGATTATGCGTGAGAAGATGGTCATCAGATTTCGATTTTAATGATTTCGAAATTAATGATGCCGGCGGGTGCCTTGATGGCCACTTTGTCGCCTACGCGGTGCCCGAGCAGCCCCTGGGCGATAGGGGTGTTTGAGGCGAGTTTGTGCTCGCGGAGGTTGCCTTCGCTTTCGGTGACGATGGTATAGGTCATCTCCATGCCGTTGCCGAGGTTCTTGATGGTGACTTTGTTGAGCAGCTGCACTTCCTCGGTGTTGAGTTTGGAGGCGTCGATGATGCGGGCGTTGGCGATAAGGTCTTTGATCTTGGCGATTTTCATTTCGAGCATGCCTTGCGCTTCTTTAGCGGCGTCATACTCGGCGTTTTCCGAAAGGTCGCCTTTGTCGCGGGCCTCTGCGATAGCGGCCTTGATGGCGGGGCGCTGGGCTTCGAGGGCCGACAGCTCGGCCATCTTCTTGTCGTACCCTTCTTGTGTGAGATAGGTTGCCATATTCGTTATGTGGTTTTGTTTATTACAAAATTAATTTCCCCCGGCTGACGTTTGGTTCGGCCGGGAGAGGATAAATTCTCTGTTTTTCGGAGGTGCGGACGGCTGTCGTGCCGACACGCCCTGTTTGTGGTGCAAAGTTAGCACCTTTTTTCTTTTCCGCCAAATTTTATCCGTTATTTTGCAATTTTAAAACGTCTGTGAGTTGAAATGTTAAAAACGAGGGGAGGGCGGCGGATTCGTGTCGGCGGTAATGGCTAACTTTGCTGAAAAAAAGATGGAAAATATGGAACGATATGCAGAAAACTTTTCGTTGTGGGCAGAGGAGTGTGTCAAGGTTATAGACAAGGATAGCGGCCGGGAGGTGCCGTTCCGTCTGAACGCTCCGCAGCGCCGCGTGGCGGCGTTGATGGAGAAGCAGCGCAAGGCCGGACGCCCGGTGCGCGTCATCCTCTTGAAGGCACGGCAGTGGGGCGGCTCCACGCTTGTGCAGGTATATATGGCGTGGATGCAGCTGGTGGTGCGCCGCGGCTGGAACTCGGTGACGTGCGCCCATGTAAAGGATGCCGCCGGCTCCATTCGCGGCATGTACACGCGGCTGCTGCGCTGCTATCCGCCGGAGCTGAAGCCCGGTAAGCCGAAGGACTGGGAACTGGTGCCTTACGAGAAGTCGGCGTCCGTGGGCTACGTGACGGCGCGCGACTGCCAGGTGGCTATCGCCACGGCGCTCTCGCCCAATGCCGTGCGCGGCTCCAACTTCGCCATGGCGCATCTCAGCGAGGTGGCGTTCTGGGGCGACGGCGACGCCGGGACGGCCGAGGAGATAGTGCGCACGGTCAGCGGTTCGGTGCTTCGCTGCCCGGACTCGGTGATAGTGATGGAGTCGACGGCTAACGGCAAGGAGAATTATTTCTACGAGGAGTGGAAGCGCGCCGTAAGCGGCAAGAGCGACAAGTTGGCTGTCTTCGTGCCGTGGCACGAGATAGAGCTTTACCGCCGGCCGGTGACGCGCGCCGAGACGGGACGGCTCCTGGCCTCGCTCGACGATTACGAACGTGCGTTGCTGGAGCGGGGCGTGGAGCTGGAGGCGGTGGCGTGGTATCACGACAAGCGCAAGGAGTACCAGAGCCACGAGGCGATGATGGCGGAGTTTCCGAGCACGGCGGAGGAGGCTTTCAGCACGAGCCGGCAGCCGGTGTTCGCTCCGGAAACCGTTCCTGCGGCGGAGGAGAAAGTGTCGGCGCCGGCAGCGCAGCTGGCCGTTTTCATCCCCGGCGAGGGGAAGCGGCCGCATGTGTTGGCCGAGTTTGCGCTCAGGCCGCGGCTTGTGGTTGTCAGTGAAATGGAAATGGCGGTTCCTCTCGGCGAGGCGGTGAACCGGGCCGGACGCCTTCAGCGCGCCGCCGGACGACCCTTGATGGTTGTAGAGAACGCCGCTCCGGAGGAACGGACACACGCCCGTTGGTGCTCGGCGGCGCTCGCCGAAGCCGGCGCGAGCCTTGTCTACGATGAGGAGGACCGCCCCTGGTTCGCCCCGGACACTGATGTGCTCTCGGAATGGATAGACATCCTCAATGCGCTGCTGCGCGACGGTGAGGTGGTGGAGAAGGAGGATGTGCGCAGCCTCTATGCAGGATTCCGCTTCGCGGCACCGTGGCTCGCGCCGCGCATCGTGGCGCGCCTTGCCGCGGCCTTCTACTGCCGTTCGGGCGGAGGCGCTACCGACTACGACTCGCTGCTCTGATGAGAAAAAGAGGCAGGCTGTCTACCGAAAGTTGACAGCCTGTCTAAATTTTTTATATTGTATAGTTACTTACCGGGCTTCGGCGGCGGCGGCGACGTCGGCGGCTATGGCGGCTTGCAGCTCGTCGAGGTTGCGGAATTTGCGCTCATCGCGCAGACGTTGCAACAGATTGAGGGTTAGTGTTTTGCCGTAAAGGTCGCCGTGGTAGCCGATGATGTGCGCTTCTACGCTGAGGGCGTTGCCGTCGTCGACGGTGGGGCGGCTTCCTATGTTTAGGACGGCATGGCGCACGGTGTTATCGGGCAACTCGGCGTCGGCGGCATAAACGCCGGGCGCGGGGAGGAGTTTGCATGCGTCGACGGCGAGGTTGGCCGTCGGAAAACCGAGGCGGCGCCCCAGTTGCTTGCCGGGAACCACGCGGCCGTGGATGGTGTAGGGCCGGCCGAGCATCGCGGTGGCTTCGGGCAGGAGTCCGGCGGCGACGGTGCGGCGGATGTGCGACGAACTGATGCCCTCGAGCACGGGCGGCTCCACCCACTTCAGGCCGAGATCGTCGGCTATGTCGCGGAGTTGGTGCCGCGTGAGGAAGCGGCCGTCGGAGCCGAAGGTGTTGTCATACCCCACGACGATGGCGCGTGCGCCGTACTCGTTGCGCAGCCGTTCGAGCCACTGCCGTGCCGTCAGCGAGCATAGGGCACGGTCGAACCGCAGCATCTCGCTGCGCACCGGCAATGCCCGGAGGGCTTCCTTCTTTTCCTTCGGAGTCATCAACAGTTTCGGGGCACGGGCCGGCGCCACTACGTCGAGGGGATGGTTGGCAAAGGTGATGAGCAACGGCGCGAGCCCGAGGCCGGCGGCTGTCTCTTCGAGGGTGGCTATCACCTCGAGGTGGCCGCGGTGCAGCCCGTCGAAGGTGCCTACGGTGACGATGGCGGGAGCAGGGAGGGTCATTTCAGCAGAGAGGCGTAGTGAAGCATATCGTCTTGCGGCGTGTACCCCACGCGGACGGCGTTGAGTCCCCGGCGGCGCGCTCCTTCCACGTTGGCGGGGGAGTCGTCGAAGAGCAGCGTCTCGTCGGGACGCAGCGCGTAGCGGTTCATCAATCTGTTGAAAATAAGCGGGTCGGGCTTGCAGGCCCCCTCTTCGAAGGAGGTCACTATGCCGTCGAAGTAGTCGCGGATGGTCTTGCCGTCGGCGCGGAAGTTGCTCTCTATCCGGCTGTGGAACATCAGCGGGTTGGTATTGCTGATGGCAAAGAGGCGGTATCCTCGCTTGCGGAGCGCTTCGAGGGCGCGCAGACGCTCTACAGGAAGCCCGACGAGAAAACCGTTGAAGGCATCCTGTATCTCGAGGTCGGAAGGCACGGCGTGGCCGTTTTCGGCTATCATGGTGCGCACGCGGTCGAGAAACAGCGGGGCGGTGATGCGGCCGGTTTCGAGGTCGAGGAAGACGCCGCTCTGCTTGTAGGGGTCGAGCAGGGCGTCGGCCTGCGTGAGGCCTATGGCCTGGAGGCGCCGTACCGATTCGTCTCGGTCAAGGTCGATGATTACGCCGCCGAGGTCGAAAACCAAATTCCGTATATTTGAAAAATCCATGGTCATAAAGTGTCTTATCCCGGCGCGTTGCCGGCATTGCGAGGGCTTTTTTACGGTGCCGTTGCGTGTCAGGGAAGGGTATCCCGGGCGAAACGGCGCGCAAATTTAGCAATATTTCGCGAAACAGGCAAACGCCGGTCCTGCGGATATGGCTTTCTTTCTCTGAAGTTCCCCTTTATATAAGGTGTAATCGGTATTGGATTTAATGATTGGTATTAAAATTAACATTTGAGTGTTAAAATCACGGGAATCTGGAGTGAGGCTTGAAAATTTAACGGATTTTATGTTGACACGCGAAAAAATGGCGTTAATTTTGCGCTGTTTTTGATAGCAAACATTGTTTTATTATTTTAATCAACAACAGAAAAATGAAAAAAATCGCACTTTCACTCGCAGTGATCGCTACCCTCGCAATGGTATCTTGCGGCAACAAAAAAGCAGAAAACGCTGACTCTGACACAACGGATACAACCACTGTGGTTGCCATCGAATCTGACACAATGGTCAACGATTCCGAGACAGTAGCCACAACTGAGGCTGCCGTAGCAGAAGAGGTAACTCCCGCTGACAACAAGGACGCTGCTAAGGACAACAAAGCCGCTAAGACAGAAGAACCCGCCAAGGCTGACAGCGCCAAGAAGTAAGCAATCTTAACGCGAGTAACAAACGTTACGAAATAATCGGTGCATTTTCTCCGGAAAATAGCACCGATTTTCTATTGCATCATGCCTTTTCATGGATGTAGTAACCATAATTAATCAAGAAAATGGAAGGATTTGAAGGAACAGACTGGGCCCGGGGCCTGGATATGGCGGTCACCATCTGCGACCGGGAAGGTAAAATATTATATATGAACCAGCGGTCGCGCGAGACCTTCGCCAAACATGGCGACATCATCGGGCACTCCCTCTTCGAGTATCATCCCGAGCATGCCGCCGCAAAGATCCGCGAGATGCTTGCCAACGGCACCTCAAACTCGTACACCATCGAGAAAAACGGCCAGAAGAAGATAATCCACCAGACGCCGTGGCGCCGCGACGGCGAAGTGGCCGGCCTCGTGGAGTTCTCGATAGTGCTCCCCGAGGAGATGCCCCACTACGTCCGCGCCGCCAAGTAAAAGTGGATATGCCGCACCCTCCCGGCGACAGGCCCAATAGGGATGCAGGGGCTTTGTCAAACGGCGACAATAGGCCGGATAGACCCAATAAGCCCGAGAGGTGCACGCGGCGCTTTGCCAAAGACGAAAACGCTATGTAAAACAAAATCCGGGACCCGTCGCGGGCACCGGATTTTTAGCTTATGAAAAAACAAATTCTTTTTTTCAGGTTCAGGCAATTGGATTGCCCTTTTATCGTCGTTGCGGTAGCGCCATAGATGGCGCGGCCGCTGTTGTGTCTTACTTCTTCACCATCGAGTCGATTCCTTTGGTGATGTTGCCGAAGATGTCATCTACGTTGCCTTGGCCGTCCACCGAGAGGTAAAGGCCGAGTTCGGCGTAATAGTCCTTCAGCGGTTTGGTGGACTCGCGGTACACTTCGAGGCGGCGTGTAATGGTCTCGAGATTGTCGTCGGTACGTCCCGTTTCGCGTCCGCGCTGCAGCATACGCTTGATGAGTTCATCCTCTGCTACTTCGAGTCCGATGACGCCGTCGATTTTGGCGTCGCGTTTCTTAAGCAGTTTTTCGAGGGCTTCGGCCTGCGCTATGGTGCGGGGAAAACCGTCGAAGACCACGCCGTTCTTGCCGCTGGCTTTCTCTTCGAGCACATTGTCGAGGATTTCGATCATGACGGCGTCGGGGATAAGCTGGCCTTTGCTGATATACTTGTCGGCGAGGCGACCGAGGTCGGTGTGTCGGGCTATATGGTCGCGCAGCACGTCGCCGGTGGAGATGTGATAAAGGCCGTATTTGTCAATGATTTTGGCGCTTTGGGTGCCCTTTCCGCTGCCCGGTGCGCCGAATAATACCAGATTCATCATAACAGTCAGTTTTTGTGTTGTCTGGGGATTTGCCGAGCCGTGGTGTTGGGGCGGTGTCGGCCTTCTCGTTTGTGGTATAGAAATTTTAAGGTTCGTCTACAACGTAAATATCTTTGAGATTGCGCACTTTGCCGTCCAGGTCCAGGCCGTAGCCGATGATGAACTTCGGGTCTATTTCAAAAGCTACGTAATCGGGCTGGAAGCCGGTCTTGGAGCTTTGCGGTTTGTGGAGCAGCGTGGCGAAGCTGATGGATGCCGGATTGCGTTTGCGCAAAGCTTCCACCATGTGTTGCGCCGTGAGACCCGTGTCCACGATGTCTTCGATGATGACCACATCCTTCCCTTCTATGTCCTCGGTCAGACCCATCAGCTCCTTCACTTTGCCGGTGGATTGCGTGCCGGCGTAAGAGGAATAGCGGATGAAATTGATGGTGGAATCGTTGATTCCGAGCTCGCGGAAAAGGTCGGCCGCGAAGATGAAAGCGCCGTTGAGCACGCAGAGGAACACGGGGTGTTTCCCCTCCAGGTCGCGGCGCATCTCGGCGGCGAGCTCCGCAACGCGCCCGGCTATCTGGCGCTGCGTTATGAAAGGCTTGAAAGAGAGACCGTTAACGGTAATTTTATTCTCCATAATACTCGATGTTAATCTTAAAGGGCAGGCTCCGAGGGCGAGTGAAAGGGGCCGTGCGGGCAATCGGCGCGTACGGGTGAGCGCTTCTTATGGCAAAATTACTAAATTGCCGCGTTATAAACAAATTTTTTTCAGAAATGCTGCAAAATTTCTCACGACGCGCCGACCGGGGTGCCGTTGTCTCACCGTCGCCGCTTGACGTACCGTACACAACCAGCAGTATATGCCTATTATAAATATAACTGAAATATCATAAGATATAATAAAATATACCGAAAGAGTTAAATAGAGTTAAACAGTGAAAATTCCTTATGTTATATAACATTGTTTTCAAAAATAAGCAGTAACTTTGCAGTGAGTTTTTCATGGTATTAGATTTTAAGGTTAACAGGAAGATTGGTTGTCGCGACGACAATCAATTTTTTTATGCCCCAAAGTACAGAGGGAAAGCCCCGGAATAAGCCGAATATGGAGGGAAAGCCCCCGGCCTACGGAACAGATAACCGAATAAGTCCGAATTGCATCATGAAGCTGAAAGCAGGTGGCGGTCGAGCTTCGGCTCCCAGCGCCGTCAAACCGGTAGCCCCGGCACAAAGATACGAATTTTTATTTCAAATTCGCGAGAAAATGAGCGAATCTTTGAGGAAATGAAAAAAGAGGCCGGGCGTGGCTCGCGGCACGCCCGGCTGTGGGTAAGACTTATGGCAAATTAATTGGAAATGCTCGGATTATTTTGGGGAGGGAGAGGCGGAGGATCCCGACGTGGCGGGGGCGGTTCCTTCCCCGGGGTTTCGCCTTCCGGGACGTATATTACATCGCCGTTTTCGAGCTGGTAGGCCACGCCTACGCGTTTGCCCCGGTTCCGGGGGGAGGCTGATTTGTCCTCGGAGGGGGTGTAGCGGTTTATTTTTTCTCCCTCTTTAGTGATTATCTCCATGTTCTCCTTGCCGGGATTTTTCACCATCGTGAAGTCTTCCTGCGAGAACATTTCGGTCATATTGTAGCGGCTCACGAGGGCCACCATCAGTGCTACGGCGAAGACCATGGCCACGTCGAAGAGGTTGCTGACCACGCTCATGGGGTCGCTGTCTTCGCTACGGCGGAGCAGTGAACGGCGGCGTCTCATGCGGCTTGGCGGTTAGAGAGTTTCACTACTTCTGCGAGGTATTCGAGCATCGTCAGGTTCTTAACGGCCCAGCGTTCCTTGACCTGCTGCGTGAGGAAACCTATGGCGCTGACCACCAGGCCGACGACGGTCGTGGCGAAAGCCACTTGCATATTGTAGGCCATCGAGGCGATGTCGCCCGAAGCGAGACCCACGAGGGCCGGTCCCATGGGAATCAGCGTCCCCATCAGTCCGAGTATCGGACCCATTTTGGTGAGCACTTTCGAGGTTGCCACGTTTTTGTCGGCGTCGAGTTCATATTCCCCTAAGAGTAGCTCGGCTTTGCTTTCGACGGCTCCTTCGGCTATGATTTTCTTGACGTAAGCGCCCATCACCGAGGAGCTTTTCTCCGGAAGCGAGGAGGCGAATGCGGGGAGCGTCGCGGGCGTGAGGTTCTTGATTTTGTCGTTGAGGGCACCGTCGGTTTTCTTTTGGCCGAGGTATTGGCCGAAGAAGGCGCCGATGAGGATGAGGGCCCGTATGAAGAAGAAAATCAGAAGTACTATGACGGGAACGAGCAACCCGGTTGAAATCCAGTAAAGGATATTTGAAATAACGTTCATAATTTGGCTATCTTTTTGGCGGTTAAGATTTTATGGCAGAAGATGCCGCCCACGGTTCCGGCAAGGAGCAGTGCGGCTACGGCGAGAAGTGCCGTTAGGTCCACGGCGTTGGTTCCGGTGGCGGCGGTGCGGCCGTTGACGGTGGCCACGATGCCGAGTGCGGCGATGATTAGGTTGAGCATGAAGATGAGCTCGATGCGTATGTCCTCCTCGGGGAGGAGCCATTTAATGGCGGCGGCGAGCAACGGCGTGAGCATCAGCACGACGACTGCCGAGGCATTTCCCAGCAGTGCGAAATCGGTGCCGGGCAGGGAGAATACCAGCTCGGTGAGCGCGGCGAAGAGCACCGGAAAAATCAGTATTCCCGGCACATAGCGGCACGCGGCGAGCGCCCACCGTTCCGCGCGGCGCAGTGGAGAAGTCAGCTCCTTTGCCGCCAGGACGCAGAAGCAGAGCTGTAAGGCCACGTCCACGGTGAGCAGAATGGAGCTGTCGAGCATAAGCTCCGGCTGCGTGAGCCAGTCGGCGATTTGCGTCTTCGACTGTCCGGTGGCGGCGTCGTAAGTGGCGAAGAGGAAGAGCGCGGCCACAGCGGCGACCCCAATCCTCCCGTATCGCGCCAATGTGCTGAGTTTCAACAGGAAACCGAGGCTGACCAGCAGCATGATTATCACAACAACTATTTCCATGTCAGGCAATGTTTTTCTTGCGGCGTCGCACCAGGAGCGCCAGTCCGATGAGCAGCAGGAGCACCACGGCGCCCACGATGATACCGTTGATATGGTTGGTGACGGTTTCGGTAGGATTCATTTCCTCGCGTTTCATCACCATGCCGTCACCAGCGCCGGAGGCATTTTCGGCCCGCACTTCGGCCACCTCCTTATTGTACTCGGAGGCCGTCCGGCCGTCCACCTTCGAGGAGATGAAATCGCGGAGCTTGGCGTTGTCGCAGACGAAACCGGAGCAGGCGGCGCCGGTCTCCTTCACCGTCTCGGTGTGGAGCTTGGCAAGTTCGCGGAGTTGCTCGGGCGAGGCGTGCCACATCCCCTTGCGGGCTGTCTCCATCATCACGGCGGGCATCTCCTGCATGGCGGCGGGATTGACGTCTTTGAAATGTTCGCGCACGCCCAGCCGGTTCTTGTCGGCCACATAAGTGTCGTAGATGTCGTTCCAGAGTTCGTCGTCTATGACGTCGGGTTTCATCACGTTCCAGCCGTAGGTGTTCTTAACCACGTCCGAGACGGCGGCAGCGTCGGCGGCGCCACCCTTCATCTTCTCCTTGATGTAAGTGGGGTTGAGGATGGTGGTGCGGCTCTCGATGCCGATGGCCTCTTTCACCTCCTGCATCTTGGCATGGCTGCGGTTACGGTAATCGCTGAGGTAAGCGTCCGGGTCTTTGCCGGTGACGTTGCGCACAGCCATGTCCATTCCGCCCATGAACTCATACACATGGTCGAGGCTCAGGGCGCCCCAGGTGTTGCTCTGCCGCGGCTGCACCACCACGTCGGTGCGCGTAAGCGCGGCCTCGAAGGCATACTGCCGTGTCTGTTCCCAGTCTTCCTCGCTGCCGTATGACGCCCCCATGTTGTTGAGGTAAGTTTCGGCAATCTCTTTATCGCTTTCCCAGCGGTCGCCGGCTTCCACCATGGCCTGAATGCCGGTGCCGTAGTTGCCGTTCACGCCGCCGAAGACACGCGAGGTGGACATCTCGCGGGCTTCCTTGGGGGATACGCCCTTGTCCACGAGGTGCTTTTCGGAGGCAACTACGCCTTCGGCCACGAAGTTGGGATACTTGTCATCCTTGGCTTCCGCGGCCATCTTCACGGCGCGCGAGATGAGGAAGAGGCGCGAGGCGGCGAGGTCGCGGAGCTGTCCGGACGTCTGCACCACCACGTCGACACGCGGACGACCCAGCTCCGCGGAGGGAATGAGGCGCAGGTCTGTTACTCGGCCGAAGGAATCGCGCACCGGCTCCACGCCGAGCATGTAGAGCACTTGCGCTATGGTTGCGCCTTCGGTCTCGATGAACTCGCTGCTCCAGAGCGTGTAGCTCACCTTGCGTGGCAGCGAGTCGCCGTGCGCCTTGCGGTACATCTCCAAGGTGTTGTCGGCCAATTCCTTCCCTTTCTCCCACGCGGCGAGGGAAGGCGTCTCCTCGGCATTGACGGCAAACATGTTGCGCCCCGTGGGGAGGACTCCCGGATTGAGCACCGGGTCGCCGCCCGGAGTGGGGGTAATGAATCCGCCGCTCAGGGCGTTGAGGATGGATGCGAGTTCCGCCGCAGGACTGGTCACCAGGCCGTCGCGGTATTTGGCGATGTTTGTCAGTGCATGTTCCACCTCGCCGACGGCAAGTGCGCGCTCCAGCTGCTGCTTGGAGTATGCCGGGCCTTGCGGCGCTTTGGATTTGCCGTGCCGGGCGCCGGCTTTCTTGGCTTTCATGGCGCTCTCCATCTTTTTGAGCGAAGCCTCGTCGGCGCCCATCTTGCGTGCCATGGCAAGGGCTTTCTCCGGGGACATGCCCGGAATCATCGAGTGCTTCTTCTTCGGCGCCTTGCGGTCAGCGATTTTGAGCGGTTGCTGTTTCTCGGGCGGCATCATGGCGCCCATCACCATCATGCGCGAAAGCATATCGCGCGAGCCGTCCGTTTCATGCAGGATATTGCGAGCGCTGTCGAGCTGCGCCTGCGTGATTCCGGCGAAGTTACAGATGGCGGCATCGTCGATTGCGGCATTGCTTTCCACCAGAGCGATGGCACGTGTTCGCCACGCGTTGAGGTCGCCGCCGTGCAGTTTCTGAAGGCTGTACGCTATCGGGTCGACGGTCATGGCCTTGAGCGTTGACTGGATGTAATTCGGCGCGTAAGGAACGCCCATCACGTATAGCGCGCCGGTAATCTTTTCATTGGCAAGCTCTTCGGCAAAACTCTCGATGCGGGCTATGTCGTCGGCGGTGAAGGGTTTGAGGCTGTCGATGCGCAGTTCGCGGTGTATGCCGAGCTTCAGCGTCAGAGCTTTGACGCGCGCCGCGGCGGCATCGCCGGGAGCCTTGTTATAAGCGGCTATGACGTCGGAGAGGTCTTTGTAAATGCCGCGGACGTTGCTCTCCATGAAGGGAGGCGTGAGGTAGTTCACAATCCCGGCGTAGCTGCGACGCTTGGCCGTCATGGCCTCGCCGACGTTCGAGGTTGAGTAGACGTAGACGTGAGGCAGGGTCCCCACGAGGCGGTCGGGCCAGTCCTCGCTGCCGAGTGCCACCTGCTTGCGCGGCGTGAATTCGAGGGACCCGTGTGCTCCGAAGTGCACCAGCGCGTCGGCCTTGAAGCCGTAGCGCGCCCAGAGGTAGGCGCCCACATACTGGTGGGGCGGCGCTGCATCGGTGCCGTGCACCATCTTGAAATCGTCGTCGCCCAGTCCGGCGGCCGGTTGCGGGATTAGCACCACGTTGCCGAAGTCGAGGCGTGCCAGCGCCAGGTTGCCGCGGCCATCGCTCAGACCGTGGCCGGGAAAGGCGCCGTCCACACTGTCGACCTGTGCCGACATCTTTTCGGACAGTGCCGCCTTCCTCCATTTGTCGTAGTCACCTTTCCCCACTATTTGCGGGCCGGACGTCTTCACGAACTCCTCCATGGCGCCGGTGGCATAGCCGTTGAAGATGCGGCCGCGCTCTTTTATCATCTGTTCCAGCCCTGAGGCTGAGGAGGGGAGCCCGGTCACGGTATAGCCTGCTTCCTTCATCTTCACCAGCAGGTTGTAGAGCGACGGCGCCACATCCATCCCTTCGGCCACCATGGAACTCTGCCCGGGACCTTTGAAGTAGAAGATGGCAACCTTCTTGTTCTTGTTGTCCTTGCGTTGCAGCGAGATGTAGTTGTTCACCGTGGCCACGAAGTCGGTGAGGCGGTCGGGGATAGCCTCGACGCCCGGGAGACCGTCCCGGCCGGTGAAGTGGGCGAAAAGGGTGAAGGGACGTATGGCGCCGTCAATTTCGGGCGTCACTATGCTTTGCGAGAGGAAACCGCCGTTCATCCCCATCTTGTCGGCCATCCATTCCTTGTAGTCGCGGTTGGCGTTGACGGTTGAGAAGAGGGGGATATTCTGGTTGCGGAGCCAGTCGGTCACCTCGTCCCCCATTCGGCCGTGCGCCATGTTTATCATGGCCGAGGCGTGGATGGAGTCGGCGTGACCTTTGTTGATGAGAGTCTGCGGCATGGCGGCGGGGTATACCATGTTTCCGGTGGCTTCGAGGCGTTTAACGAGGCTGTCGGGGACTCCCATCTGTCCGGTGAGGATGATGCGGGGCGCCCCTTCGCGCCATTTCCCCTCCTTGCGAAGCCACGCCTCGTATTCGGCCACGGAATTGAAGTTCAGCTCATCCTCCTCCGAAGGGTAGTAAAGCAGCGAAGAGGCGGCCGGCAAGGGGTCGCCCGGGATGGGGGCGAAGAGCTTTTTGCCGTCGATGAATCGGCGCACGTAGCGCAACATGTTGCGATAATTGCCGTGGCCGCCGGTGAGGTATTGCTTCAGGTATTCATAGTCCACGGAATCGACGGAATTTATCTGATTGTCGGGATTCGTGGCAGCGGAGGTGAGGACGGGCGTCCCGGCGTCTGCGGCTTGTGAGAGTGCCTGCCGCTGCTCGTCGGTGATGCGCAGCCCCATGCCGTTGACCATCACCATGTCGTACTTCCCGGCCTTGTCGAGCTCTTCGGCCGGGAGCTCCTCTATCTTGACGAAGCTGTTGTCGTTGGCTTTGGAAATCTGCCCCAAGGTTATGGCCTGGTAGTTGACAAAGGCGATGCGGGTGGGGGCGGCAAGGCATTTCCACAAAACGAAGCCCGCCGCGACGACAACGGCGCAGGCGGCTGTGAGCAGTATGATTTTCTTCTTTGTCATGAATGTTTTAGATAGCGAACAGAGTATTCAGGATATTCGGGAGCATCTGCCCGGCGGGTAAAAACATGTACCGGGCAGATGCGGTCGTGAGAACAGATATTTACTTCTTGTCGGCGGTAAAAGTGCAGATCAGCGGCATCGGCATGGCCCCGTAGTTGAGGTTGAAGCGTAGGGTCAGCGTGCCGTTTTCGGAGTTGCCGGTCAGGGTGCCGGAGTAGGACTTGACGTTGGCGGTCGTTCCCTTGAACTCGGTGGAACTCAGGGTGTAAGAGCCGTCGGTTCCGCTCACGGCCACGCCGCTGACTGTCATTGACGGCATCTTCATGGGCGGTTCGCCGAAGCTCGGAATGGTTACCGATACGGTGGCATCGTCGGTGGCCTCCACCTCGAATGTCAGGTCATCGAACACACTCTCGTTGCCCATCACCGTGCATGACATCGGGCCGGTGTAGCTGCCCTCTATGCTCTTGGCCGCCGGGGCTGCGGGTTCATCGTTCTTCTTGTCGTCGGAGCAAGCTGCGATGGTGGTCATAAGGAGCACCGCCAGCAGTGCGCCGAACAGTTTTTTCACTTGTTTCATTTCTATCTTTGCTATTATGGTTAATGTGCGGTTTGAGTTTTTACGATGCAAAGTTACTGCCGTTGAAAAGGCTGTGCAATACCCGAAAAAGACCATATTTCAAGTGAAGGCAGAGGGTGCCGGAGGTGTGAAAATATGGCTCCGGGTTGAAAAATCACTTCAAATAAGTATTGTACCGCCCGATTAATCGAAGTAACTTTGCATGGGAAAAACTGACCATGACCATGATAGACAAACAAAGAGGATACCGCGCTTCCAACAAAATGCGGGAATTGATTTCAGACAACGCGATGCTGCTGCCCGCCATCAGCCGCTTCGGAATTTCGTTCGGTTTCGGCGACGGCTCCGTGGAGTTCGTCTGCCGCGAAAACAATGTGCATGCCGGCACCTTCCTGTGTGTGTGCAACCTGCTCAGCGGATACCCCTTCAGCGACTCCGACATCTCCCTTTCCTCTTTGATGCGTTACCTTAAGAACGCACATTCCTATTTCCTGGACATCGAACTTATCAAGATTCGCCGCAACCTCATCGAAGCAATTAATTACTCCGACTCCAACGAAGTCACCACCCTGTTGATGAAATTTTACGACGATTATGTGGTGGAGGTGAAAAAGCACATGGAATTTGAAAACGAGGTGATTTTCAAGTATGTGGAACGGCTTCTCGAAGGTGAACTCGACAGCGATTACAATATATCGTGCTATTCGGACAGCCACGTGGACACCGCCGAGAAACTCAAGGAACTGAAGGACCTCTTCATCTATCACTACAAGCAGAAGGACAACGCGCGGCTCAGCGGCGTGCTCTTCGACATCATCACGTGTGAGCGCGACATGCTCAGCCACTTCGACGTGGAAAGCCGGCTGCTGGTCCCGGCGGTGCGCCGCCTTGAAAAGCAATTGCGCGACAACGGACGCGACCTCAAGAAGGAGAAAACAGCGGACGGTGCCCCCGCAGACCCGCAGCTCGCCCTGCTCAGCGAACGCGAGAAGGATATAATCCGCTGCGTGGCCAAAGGATTGGTAAACAAGGAGATAGCCGACCGTCTGTGTATCTCGGTGCACACTGTGGCCACGCACCGCCGCAACATAGCCGCCAAACTGGAAATCCACACCCCCGCCGGCCTGATAGTCTTCGCCATCCTCCACCGCCTCGTAGACCTCACCGAAGTAACCCCCGGCTGACGACGCCGCAAGGATTTGAACGCGGATAACAATAAATACCCCGGCTCACTCTGATTATTTCGCCATACGGCTCAGCGGTTGACGAATTGCTGTGTCTGTGGCAATATCATCAAAATCTGAAGGAAATAATATTGTACCTCGTTCAAGACCCAAAATTCTTTCACGTGCTACATTGTCAGCGACATTCATTGATATCACAATTAACTGTCACAAAATTACGGTATTTTTGTGACAATGCCAAGGGTTTTCTAATAATAATTGCTGTAGCAACTTTATATTTCCACTAATAGATTTTGGATTATATACAAACAATAACTGATTATGCTGTCCGAATACAAACAAATTTTACCATCTGAGGCGATAAAACACCATTATAGAGTATAAAAATATCAGCCATACAAACAAATTCACATTGTTTATAAGACTGATTATTAGATTATTTATTTATAAATCGAGGCTTAGTACTCCTCCTCGTTGAAGAAGAAGTCTTCGTTGGAGGGGTAGTCGGGCCAGATGTCTTCTATGCTGTCGTAGGTCTCACCTTCGTCTTCTATCTCCTGGAGGTTTTCTATTACTTCCATCGGCGCGCCGCTGCGCATGGCGTAGTCTATGAGTTCTTCGCGCGTGGCGGGCCAGGGCGCGTCTTCAAGTTTGGATGCGAGTTCAAGTGTCCAGTACATGTTTTCTTATGTTTTTTCGTTTTTGTTCTGTTGTTAAATTTTTCTCTTTTCCGCGGTGCTTACCTTTTCTGCCAGGTGATGTCGGGCACTCCGGCGCGGTGGTTGAAGTAGCGCGCCAGGATGAAGAGGTAGTCGCTCAGGCGGTTTATGTATTTCATGAGCGCGGGGTCCACGTATTCTTGTTGGGCGAGGGTGACGATGCGGCGTTCTGCGCGGCGGCAGACGGCGCGTGCCACCTGCGCGAAGGCCGAGAGGGGTGTGCCGCCGGGGAGAACGAAGGCGTGTACCTTGGGCGTCTGCGAGTCGAGTTCGTCAATCCATCCTTCCACTTCGGCTATGTCGGTGACCCGGAGCCCCCAGGCGGCGGGCGTCTTGCCCGGTTCGGGTAGTGTGGCGAGGTATCCGCCGAGGTTGAAGAGCATGTTCTGCACTTTGAGCATGTTGCTGCGCTGCTCTTCAGGGCAGTCGGGCTGCGAGAGCACCACTCCGAGCTGTGATGAGAATTCGTCGAGTGTCCCGTATGCTTCGAGGCGTGCGGCATCTTTCGCGATGCGCTGGCCGCCTACCAGAGATGTTTTACCGGCGTCGCCGCCGCCGGTATATAGTGCGCTTTTTGCCATGTCTTTACTTAGCTGTGTGATTAGGTACGGCCCACTATGTGTGCCATATTTTTTATTTTGTAACGATGTAACGCCGAAAATGTTGCAATGCCCTGCAAACTTTTTTTTCTGATAATTTTAATTAATATTTATCTTACTGATTTTAAAGCGTTTATAGATTTATCAAAGAATTTTTCAAAAATAATTTGGAAATATCAAATCTTTGAATTATTTTTGCATTCAGTGAAGTTGTAGCGACCTGCACTTCAATATCCTCAATGGACGTATTTTTACAGTGAAGTTTATATCAGCACAATGGAAGCATCGCAACCGTACATAGTTTCAGCACGCAAGTATCGTCCCGCCTCGTTCTCGACGGTGGTGGGTCAGGGTGCGTTAACTTCGACGTTGAAGAATGCCATCGGCACGGGGCGCCTGGCGCAGGCGTACCTGTTCTGCGGGCCGCGCGGGGTGGGCAAGACTTCGTGCGCGCGTATCTTCGCCAAGACCATCAACTGCCTTCACCCCACGGCAGATGGCGAGGCATGCGGCGAGTGCGAGGCATGCCGCGACATAGAACGAGGCGCCTCGTTCAACATCATCGAGCTCGACGCCGCCTCCAACAACAGCGTGGACGACATACGCAACCTCACAGACCAGGTGAACATCCCGCCGCAGGTGGGGCGTTACCGCGTCTTCATCATCGACGAGGTGCACATGCTTTCGTCGCAGGCTTTCAATGCCTTCCTGAAGACGCTGGAGGAGCCGCCGTCGTATGTGGTCTTCATCCTGGCCACGACGGAGAAGCACAAGGTGATACCCACTATCCTGAGCCGTTGCCAGATTTACGACTTCAAGCGCATTACCATAGCCGACATTTCGTCGCACCTGGCTCATGTGGCCGCCAGCGAGGGGATCGAGGCCGAGCCGGCCGCCCTCGACGTCATTGCGCGCAAGGCCGACGGCGCCATGCGCGACGCCCTCTCGATTTTCGACCAGGTGGCCGCCTCTTCTATGGGGAAAATCACCTACCGCTCGGCTATCGAGAGCCTCAACGTGCTCGACTACGACTTCTATTTCCGCCTGGTGGAGGCGTTCCGCAACCACGATGTCCCGGAGGCGCTCCTTATATATAAGGAGATACGTGACAAGGGGTTCGACTCGCTCTTTTTTGTCAACGGTCTGGCGGGACACATCCGTGACCTGATGGTGGCCATGACGCCGCGCACGTCCGCGCTGCTCGAGGTGGGCGACGACACGGCGCGTCAATATCAGGCGCAGGCTGCCTCGCTGCCGGCCACATGGTATTGGGACGCGCTCAAACTGCTGAACGGTTGCGACCTGAACTATCGCATAGCGGGCGACAAACGGCTCCACGTGGAGCTTTGCCTGATAAACCTGTGCCGCCTCGGCATGGCCGCGCCGTTGCCACAACAGCAGCAGGCTTCCGCCGTTCCACAGCAGTCCGCGCAACAGCAGCAGGCTTCCGCGCATGGGCACATGAAAAAGCCATCGCGAGGCGGCAAGGCAGAGCAGCAGTCCCTGGCCGCCCCGCGACAGCCTCAACAGGCGCCCGGCGTCCCGCAGCAACCGCAGCACATGCAGCAGCAGGACGTGCCGCAGCAACGCCGCGGGGTCCCGCATATAAGCGCGCCGCACGTCGGCGCCCCGCAAAGCGGCGGCCACGCAGCTCCGGCGCGAGTACGCATAAACCGCCCGCAGACGCCGCAAGGGCAGCCGCAAGCCCCCCCCCAGAGGCAACCCGGCACCGAGCCCGACCCTCCGGCACCCTCGGACCCTTCCCCGGTGCCGCAGGGGCCGCCCGCTCCGGTGACCGAACAGGACTTCATGAACGCCTGGAACCGGTTCATGGCCGACAACCCCACGAGCCGCCTGATGGTTAGCGCCATGCAGATGTCGGCCGTCCGCAAGACCGGGGACGCCGAGTTTGAAGTCCTGGCCTCGAACGCCGGCATCGTCCATACGTTCAGCCAGGGGATAGCCGGACTCGCCGACTATATGCGCCGCAGCCTCGGCAATCCGGCGCTCCACATAACGGTGCGCCAGAAGGCCGTAGAGGCAGCGCCGCGCGTATCGAAAGAGTCGCCCCGTCAGGCGCTCGCCCGGATAGTGGAGGAGAACCGCGAGCTCTACGACTTGCTCTCCGACCTCAACACCGAACTCACGTAAGGGCGCCAACAACACGCTCGCTTACTTGAAAAGAATTGATTATTTAAAAGGAAATGAATCGTAAGATACCGTATATAATATTGGGAATCCTCGCCGTGGCTCTGGTTTCATGCTCAAAACAGAAGCCGCAGGCCAAACCCGTGCCCAGGAAGGCGCAGGACACCGCCCCCAAGGAGGTCCTGGAGGAGTTCGACTCGCCCGACCTTGGACTGTGGCAACTCACCGGCCCCGTCAGCGGCGCCTCCTATTATGCTTACGAAACAAAAGATACCACCGCGCTGGTACACGCCGGCGACGACTGCGACTTCGACTCGCTTACCTTCAACCGCGAAGGGCTCGTCACCTCGATGGTCAACGGCATCGTGGAGAAGGGGAAGAAACTCGTCTACTCCGACCTGCGCTTCGAATATACCCCCGAGGGTGAGTTCCGCTCCGGGCGCGAGGCGGCCGAGGGCGGCAAGGGACTCGTAGTCAAGCTCTCGCGTACCGGCGGCGGATACCTGCAGGTGCTCCAGGTGCTGGGTCCAGACAAGGAGCTGAGCGCCGACCAGTCATATTACCGCCTCATAGAGTGGGCCAACGGTATCCTGGCGGCAGACAATTTCGAGACCCCCGGCGGCAACACCCGCACCAAGTACCATTACAACCCGGAGGGATTACCCGACCAGGTGATAGCCCGCACCGAAGACATGGGTGGCGACATCGTGGCCACCGACACCTATACATACCAGGCGTTCGACAAATACGGCAACTGGACACAACGCCGTGCCGTCTCCGTGGTCGAAGATACCGAGAGCGAGCCCGACGGCACCAACAGGAAGACTACCAAAAAGACGGTTTACCGCCTTGAGAAGAGATACATCTACTACTATCCGCCGCGTACCGATGGAGACGCGAAACCGGACACTCCGCCCCGCCGCTGAGCGTCACCCTCAGGATAATTGACACTTACCCTACGCGCAGAGCCACGTATATCCCCACTCTGCCACACCACAATGACCACCGCAGGGAGCCTCTCCGGCACGGCAGCCGGACGCTCCCCAAGAGACAATCCTAATGACAGCGTCCGGTCCTTCCCTCCCGCTGCGGCGGGTTGAAGAGAGTCCCAACCAGTCAGTTCTAATAAATGAAGTTAAAGAACTACAGAAAATAAAAAGGAACCCTCAGCGGTTCCCAAAACAGTCATCAGCGAAAGCGCCATGAAACCGAAGGGAAGACAAAATGCAGTCCCGGATATATCGGCAGCGTCCACCACGGGCGTTGCGGCGAGCCTTTGCCCCGGGTGTCGCGCTCCGCAGAGTCAAAATCCTAAGTTTAGCCTATGTCTACGATAATTTCAAGCCTTCTGCCTCCGGATTTTACAAACCGGGAGCAAATGGGGCAATATCTGGAATGGACAGTCAGTGAATACATAGAACACTGGCAGAAAATATTATCCGACGGAGGGCGCGTGCCGCAGCTATACGCACGCATCCTCCAATTGGCTCTGCGCCACGAATCGGCACTCCACGGCGCCGAGACGCCCCCGGTAGCGCCCGAACTGCGCGACCTCCCCGTGCGTGACCTCCTTTTCTACTTCCGCGAGAAAAGCGACTCCATTGCCGTCAACCGCCTCTGCAGCGGCACCATATCCACCATCGCCGACCTTATGGAATGCAACTGTAACGAACTCAAGTTCATACCCTACATAGGCCGTTCCGCCCTCGCCCGCGCCCTGCGTTACAAGAAATGGCTTGCCGAAAACTGGGAACGCATGCTTGCCGACCGCCGCGAAGTATACACACCGGTCACCGTGCCCTCGGACTACGATCCGGGCGCCGACCCGCTGGCCGAACTGCGCCGCGCCCTCTCCGAGTGCGCCCTCATAATAGCCGGACGCATCAACAACGCCCGGTACATACACTCGCCGCGCGACGCCGCCGGGATGAATTTCATCTCCCGCCTCCTCTCGCTGCGATACAACGGCTGCTTCTCCTTCAACGTGATAGCCAAGGAACTGAAACGCACACCCTGGCATATCACCAAGACGCACACCGACTTCGTCTCCACGCTCACGGGCGGCGGGACGGTGAACGGCAACATCACACTCGCCCCGGAGCTGTGCCGCCGGATCTCTAAAATTTCCGGCATAGAAGAACTGGCGGCCGTATCGCCGACGAGTTGCAATCTTCAATGTTCCGCCACATCACCGGCGGCAGATATTTCGACCCGGAAGACTCTTCGCTGCTCGGAACGCTCGGCATCGCCATCCTCGAGACAGGGGAGGGAACCGGCCTGCTCATTCCCTCGCGCGAAAAATGCCGCTACACTGCAAAGCTCCGCACCGTAATGCGTACCCTCCGCGAAAGCGCAGTGCCCCTCTCCCGCTCCAAGTTCGAGCGCCTGCTGCGAGCCTCTCCCGAGTTCGCCGGAGGTATCACGGAAACCGACGTCCGTTTCATCCGTGCCGTCGTGGAGCAACCCGGCTATGTGGAAATCCTCGAAAACGGCGACCTCAAGCTCCGCATAGAGCACCTTGTGAGCGACGAGCAACGCATGGCACGCATCATTTACGATGAACGGCGCTGGATGTCGCGCGCCGAAATCTTCGGCCGTTACCGCCAGATAATGGGCAAGGCCAGCAACAGCGTCAACCTCTCAAACCTGCGCAAATACGGCATCAACAGCAACGGCGACTTCTGGTCGTGGGGCAAGAAACTGCTGCCCATCGGGCAGTTCGTGGCCCAATACGCCGAAGAGCGGCGTTGTTTCTCGCTCGGCGAACTCACTGCGCGCCTCGCCGCCGACGGATACCCCGTGTCGGCACGTTTGCGCAACTACATCACCACCTGTTGCCTGGTGGACAACGCCGACCCCAACCACTTCTGCCACAAGTCCCACACCGCCGAGTTCCCGCAGTACAACTGGCGGCGTCCCGGACGCTACGGTCTCGCCAACTGGATAATCTGCTGCATACGCGACATCTGCCTCGAGTCAGAACGCCCCACCATCTCCGAAATAGTGGAGAAGGTGGAGAAGCGCGCCGTCAGCGAAGGGAAAGCCCCCTACATCCGCCAGAGGGTACGCCACATACTCGTCTCGTACTGCGGCGCCGACAAACCCTTCCTCACGGACGGTTCCCGCGTGTGGCTCAATCCGGAAATATATCCTACCGTCAACTTCCAGGTCATCGGGCGCCGCGGCCATAACAAGACGGAGCAGTTCGAGCAGATACGCCGCTTCGCGGTCCAGACCCTGCTCGGCGCCGACGAAGAGCGGGTGCCGCTGGTGCGCTTCTTGAAAATGCTCAACGAAGGGCGCGACAAACCGGTGACGCGCAACAGCTGCCTGCGCGCCCTGAACAACAGCTACCTTACCCCCATCCCGGTAAAGACCGACGTGCACGAAGGCGCCATAGTGCTGCGCCTCTCCGACGAAGAGAAGCAGCGGGAATGAGACGGGAGCAATACCCCTCTCCATATAGATACCGTCCCGCCGGGCAAAAGAACTTGGCGTAAGTGAGAAAACAAAAAAACGCGGCAAAAATTTGGTCAGGAAAAAAAGTATGACTAACTTTGCAGCGCAAAGCCCGGATGGCGGAATCGGTAGACGCGTCGGTCTCAAACACCGATGGAGCAATCCGTGCCGGTTCGACCCCGGCTCCGGGTACCATACAAGAGGAGGAAACAAAAGCGCTTTTGTTTCCTCCTCTTGTGGTTTATATTCAGATGCATAGCACATGACATTTTTATGTCGGTTTTGCCGACTCGTTTTTAACCCATAAGTCGGAAGCCTATCCACGTAACATAAACGCGAGTTGACTCAAAGCCTGG
>ERZ780207.730-NODE-730-length-33136-cov-16.716847_pt1 | contig 33136 bp, 24 predicted proteins | sample MGYA00510977_ERZ780207 | MGnify/ENA primary metagenome ERZ780207 (study PRJEB29588, sample SAMEA2151383) | human gut metagenome | biome: human gut; feature: human-associated habitat; material: faeces | place: Denmark | collected 2008/2010 ...
TATGTTTTTGTTTTTGATTCCATTCACAATTCGGCAACATTGCATAATCTATCCCAAGGAATTTTCCACTGAACCAAAAGGTGGGGGAGAGGGGTGTAAAAAAGAAAGCTGCTTTCCACCTTGTGGAAAACAGCTTCAAACTCTTTTTTTTGCTAATCGCTAAGATTATGCCTTAACTGCAGCTGAGTCAGTAGCAGCAGCAGGAGCAGCAGGAGCAGCTACAGAATCAGAATCAGCAGGAGCAGCTACAGAATCAGAATCAGCAACAGCAGCTACAGAATCAGAATCAACAGCAGAAGCTGAACCAGCACCCTTGTTGCAAGAGAAGAAAGAAACACTAGCGATAACAGCAAGTAATAAAACTAACTTTTTCATTTTCGTAAAAATTTAAAATAATAAAACAATAATTTTCGTTGTTCAGTTTAAAATCGATGCAAATTTAAGACAAAAAACTCATATGCAAACTATTTTTCAAGTTTTTTTTTGTTTAAATTGCCTCAGTTGCATTTAATTTTTGTAAAAATTTACCTTTTAATTTGTCTAACTCTCTAATAATCTGCAAGATAATTAAAGATTTTTTGGTTTAATCGCCAAATGTTAAACCTTGTTAAACGTAAAAAGGCGGGTAGTTTTCTTATAATTTATAAGGAAAAACGCGTGATTTACCTATTAATGACTATATAAGAAGCGTTTGATGCTACGTTTTGGAGTTTTTTCAAACTCGTTTGCGATAAGTTCAATTCTTGTGATGCGTTCGTAAGGGGCTACGAGCTTGTTAAGCTCGGTGCGAATCTCTTCCATCTTCTCTGGAAGCTGGTCGCGCGTCACGCCCATAGCGTCCATTGTATCGTAGTCGGGGTAAACGAGACCCACGAGTTTTCCGCCACGGTCCACCACCAGACTTTCGTTCACGAAAATCATATTGTTGAGTTTAGCCTCGATTTCTTCAGGATAGATGTTCTGTCCGTTTGCGCCAAGCAACATTGTCTTCAAGCGGCCACGGATAAACACGGTGCCGTCTGCGCTGAGTGTGCCCATGTCGCCAGTGTGCAGCCAGCCATCGTCGTGAAGCACCTTGTCGGTGGCTTCATAGTTGTGGTAGTAGCCCTTCATCACGTTTTCGCCACGCACGCAGATTTCGCCAGGAATGTTTTCTGGGTCTTCGCTGTCGATGCGGCATTCCATGATGCCAGGAAGAACGCGGCCTGCGCTATGAGGCACAAATTCGCGCCATGGGGTGTGGCTCACCAGTGGAGCGCACTCGGTCATGCCGTAGCCCACGGTGAATGGAAAACGGATTTTATAGAGAAATTCCTCCACTTCGGCGTTGAATGGCGCACCGCCCACAATGATTTCCTCGAAGCAGCCACCAAACGCATCAATCAGCTTCTTGCGAATCTGGTCGTAAATCTTTTCGTTGAGGTATGGCACAGCCAAAGCCCAGCGGAGCATACCCTTGCTGATCATAGGCACAATCATCTTAGAATAAATCTTCTCAAGCACGAGAGGCACCAGAATCACGAGGTTTGGCTTCACTTCGCCCATAGCCTTCACAATCACCTTTGGCGAAGGGATGCGGCCGAGCAATGTGATGTGGCCACCGATAGCCAGTGGCGCAAGCATGTCGAACGCGCAGCCGTAGGCGTGGGCGAGAGGCAGGAACGAGAGGTGGCGTGAACCGTTGTAGCACAATCCGGAATTGATGCCATACACGATATTGCCGCAAAGGTTGTTGCCGGTAATCATCACACCCTTGCTGAAGCCGGTGGTGCCAGAGGTGTAGTTGATGTCCATCAGGCGGTCGCCAGGCACTTCGGGGTACTTTATGTCATCTACGGTGAAGCCGTTGGGATAAGCGGCAGCGAACTTCTCTTCGAGCGATGCCAGCACGTCAGCCACCACTTCCTCTTCCTTTTGCTCGTAGAGCGTGCGGTCGTCGAGCGAGAGAGCGGCGCGCACCATGCGCATATTCTCGAAGTCGAGGCTTTCCCAGTTGCTTTTGCTGGCGAAGAGCAGTTTTGCCTCGCTATGATTAACGATGTGTTGCGCATCGTTAGGGTTGAAGTCTTGAAGAATAGGAACAATTACAGCACCATAGGTGATGGTTGCCAAAAAGAGAGTCACCCAAGTGGGGTTGTTTTTGCCGATAATGGCAATATGGTCGCCTTCTTGAATGCCGATTTCCTTGTAGAAAAGATGAATTTTTGCAATGTCGCGTGCGAAATCAGCGTAAGTGATGGTCTCTTTTGTGTTGTAATCAGTCAAGCATGGGCGGTCCCAGTTGTCTTTGAAACTCTGCTCAAAAATCTTGACAGTATTTTCTTTCATCATAATAGTCAATAATTTAAATGTAATTGCGACTGCAAAGTTACTCATTATATTTTAATTTTTTGCACAAAACATCCCCAATTTGTGCAAAAAGGGCAGGGCAATATATATATTTAAGAAGTTAAGGAGTTAAGAAGATTAAGAAGTTAAGACGGCACCATCGGCTCTTGAAACGATGGTGCCCCTATCTGTCCCGTCGGATTTGTCGGACCGGTCTGACTTGTCTGACCAAAAACTCGTAGACCTGTTGACCTGTAGACTCGTTGACTTTATAGGATTTCCGGTGGGGTGGTGGGAATGTGGGTGCTGAGCACTCGCCATGGCTTGGGGTAGAGGTTGTTGGCACGGTTGCCGAGGTTGTTGGCAAAACCGATGGGCTTGCCTCGGTAGGTGAGCAGCGCATAGCCTCGTGGTGCGTCGGGCAGCACTATCGCCTCGCCACGCATATACGCCATGGCGGTGGCATAATCCACCTCGCTTTGGGCAAATGCCTCGTTGGAAAGGGCGGTGGAGAGTGCCAAAGCATGGCTGGGCACGCAGTTTTTCCCCTTCACGGTGCCAACCGTCACGCCAGCCTGAAGCACACGCAAGTCGGCAAACAGCGGCATCAGCGGAGCGATGTCGGCAGGAATGGCAATTACCTCATCATTCGCCACGCTAAGGGCGTACTGCTTCGGATTTTCAAGCCAAGCATCCACGCCTCGTGGCACAGGAATGGACTTCGCCTTTGCGCCCTTGCTCTTTTTGGCGCGCAACTCGGCACGGCGTTCGTCGTCGGGCTTACGCAGCACCGCCATAAACAGTCCTTCGCCATTGGTGCGGTGAGGCATGAAGCGATAGCAGTGGTAGGGGCTGTCGATGGCAGGGTGAATGTGCCAATCAGCCTCCACCGGAATCTCCACCGATTCGGCACCGTACTGCTCCACGATGTGCGCCACCATTTCCTCGTTTTCCTCACGATTGTAGGTGCAGGTGCTGTAGATGAGCACGCCTCCGGGGCGGAGTGCCTGCCAAATGTCGGCAATGATGCTTTTCTGCAGCGCGGCGCACTGCTTCACCAAGGCAGGAGTCCACTGGTTGCGTGCTTCCTCGTCTTTGCGCATCATGCCCTCGCCACTGCACGGCACATCGGTAGCCACCACATCGAAGAAGTGATGGAGTTTGCCCAAGTCGTGTGGAGCGTTGTTGGTGACGATGCAGCGCGGACTTCCCCATTTCACGATATTCTCATACAGCACACGCGCACGCGCTGGCATAATCTCGTTCGCCACCACCATCGAATCGGCAGGCAGCGCTGAAATGGCTGTGGTGGTTTTTCCGCCCGGTGCGGCGCAGAGGTCGAGGTAGCGCACAGGTTCCTTCACCACATGCTTAATCACATGGTGGATAAACATCGACGAAGCGTCTTGCACATAATATCGGCCCGTCTGGAAATCGATATCGAAAGTGAACGGCATACGCTCCTTCAGGTATCGGCCAGTGGTGCACCATGGCACACGACCTACGGCATCGCCGCTCAAACTGATGCCACGGCCATCGTTCACACGAATCGCCACTGAAGGATCGGTGGTGGTGATTGCCTCCAGCAGAGCATCGCACTCATCGGGGAGGATGTGGCGCATCTGCGCTGTAAAATCGTCGGAAAGTTTTATCATATCGTCCGTCATTTAAAAAGGCTGTGCCGCGATGTATGTGTGCGGCACAGCCTCCGATATTTTGCTATCGAGAGCCTGGCCAAAGCCGGCTCCGTGCGTATGCTAATCGATTAGAGAAGAGTGGCAGGGTCGAGGTTCTTGCCTTCGATATCCTTGAAGTAGCGGTAAGTGCCCACCTTCAATTCCATAGTTGCGTCTTCGTCGCAAATGATGATAGCCTTGCGGTGCATTTGGAGCACGCTGAGAGTGCACATTTGTGAAACAGCGCCTTCCACAGCGTTGCGCAATGCAGGAGCCTTCTTGTAGCCGTTTGCGATAATCATCACGCTCTTAGCAGCCATCACGGTGCCAACGCCTACGGTGAGAGCGGTTTTAGGCACTTTGTTCACGTCGTTGTCGAAGAAGCGGCTGTTGGCGATGATAGTGTCTTGAGTAAGAGTTTTCTGACGAGTGAGTGAAACGAGTGAACTACCTGGCTCGTTGAAAGCGATGTGTCCGTCAGGACCTACGCCACCCATGAAGAGGTCGATGCCACCAGCAGCGGCGATGCGTGCCTCATATTCTTCACATTCCTTATCGAGGTCGGCTGCGTTGCCGTTGAGGATGTTCACGTTTTCCTTCTTGATGTCGATGTGGTTGAAGAAGTTGTTCCACATGAAAGAGTGATAGCTTTCAGGGTGATCTTCAGGAAGTCCTACATATTCGTCCATGTTGAAAGTCACAACATTCTGGAACGAAACCTTGCCAGCCTTGTTGAGCTCGATGAGTTTCTTGTACATGCCAAGTGGTGAGCTACCAGTAGGGCAACCAAGCACGAAAGGCTTTTCTGGAGTTGGGTTTGCAGCGTTAATGCGTGAAGCAACGTAGCACGCTGCCCATTCTGATACTTTGTCGTAATCAGGTTCGATGATAAGTCTCATAATCGAAAGATTGTTTTTTTAATTAGTTAGTATATTCCTCTTACAAAGTTACGAAAAATATCTCAATGCGCCGTGCTAATTCGCCGCCTAAATTCAGAAGGAACTTTTAAAAGCAGTGGCGCTTTTAAAAGTTAAGGAGTTAAGAAGTTGAAGAAGTTAAAGAAGTTAAGACGATAGTTTCCGATTTGGTAAAGTCTTTTTGCACGATGGGGCGTTTTCGAATACGTCTGACCTGTCAGACAAGTCCGACTCGTCAGACCTCAACTCGTTGCGTCGTTGGCTTTTTAAAATCGGGTTTTAATGGATTTAATTGGTGTGCTTTTTGGAAGTCAACGAGTCAACAGGTCAACGAGTTGTTGAGGGGGCGAATATTCGAAGATTCGAAATTTCGAGTTTTCGAGGATTCGATTTTTTCGATGGGGGTTGGGGAGGGGGTGAAAAAAAGTAGGAAGGAAGCGGGGTGGGGCGCTTCCTTCCTACTTGAGGATTTATTTGAGGTTATCTTCTTCTTTTTTTCTTTGAAGTGGTTTCCTCTTTTTTAGCGTTTTTTTTCTTTTTGTTGGCTTTTGGCACTTTGAGCTTGTCGCCAGGGTGGAGCATGTCGGCATCCTTCAACTGTGGATTAGCCTTGCGGAGCTGGTCGGTGCCCAAACCGTAACGGTGGGCGATGCGTTCGAGCGATTCGCCTTCACGCACGCTGTGGCTTGTTGGGCGGGCATCTTCCTCCTTCTTCGCTTTTCTTTTGCTTCTGCGGTCGCTATCGCGGTCAGCCTTTCTGCGCTTCGACGATTTCACCTCGTCGCGGTCGTCTCTCTTGCTGCGCTTGTTTGTTTTCGCCTTAGCCTTTGATCTTGCCGACTCTTCTTCAGCCACATGGCGAGTGGTGCGCTTGCTTGCTGTGGCCTTTTCCTCCTCTATAGCCTCTTTTTGCTTCTTGCTGTTGCTTGCAGTGGTAGGAGCTGTTTCAGCCTTTTGCTTCTTGGCTGTGGCTGGAGCAGGAACAGGGGTTTCGGCCTTTTGCTTCTTTGAAGCTGTTGCGCGACCGTCGATCTCATCGTTCACGCTGTAAGATTTAGAGCGTTGCGATGTGGTGGTAGAAGTGCTTGCAGTGGTCTTTGACGCATCCTTCTTAGGTTCTGCTTGCTTGGCGGCAGTGCTTTGCTTCGCTTGTGCCACAGCGTAAGAAGTGGAGGTTTTTGGCTGCTCGGCTTGTTGCTTTCGCTCACCGGTGATTTTCAGCACCTGACCACGGCTCACGTGCTTGCGGTTGAGATTGTTGAGTGCCATCAGTTCTGCCACACTCATATTATACTCGTCGGCGATGCTCTCGATGGTCTCGCCGCGTCTCACCTTGTGGTATCTCGCTTCCACACTCTCGTTGTTGCTCACTGGGGTGGCGCTTACCGTAGGCTTAGCCTGTGCCACTTGGTGCTGTTCCTGTTTGGTCTTAACCACGCTCTTGGCAGCCTCTTGAGGGTCGACCATCTGTTGTGTCACAGAAGATGCGTGGTTGCCTGGTTCCACCACATCGCGAGTGGCATAGATGTCCTTGCGATAACTCATGATGCTGTCTTCCACCATAATGTAGCTATAGATTTGCTGTGATGGCAGCGCAAGCGAGTAGGGGTGAGTGTCGCCAGGAATGATGTCGTGGCGATATTGAGGGTTGAGAATGCGGATTTCCTCGATAGGAATGTTGAGCACGCTGGAAATCTGGTTGAAGTTCACGCGGTGGTGCACCATCACCGTGTCGATAATCAGCGGCTTTTTCGACAGAGCAGGATTGATGTTGTGCTTCTGATAGTTGTTCATCACGTAGGTGGCAGCGATGAAAGCAGGCACATAACCACGGGTTTCGCGAGGCAGATATTCATAAATCGACCAGAAGTCGGGGTTTTCGTTATCTCTGCTCTTGGCACGGCGGAGTGCCTTGTTCACATTGGCAGGACCGCAGTTGTAGGCGGCGATGGCCAGCGACCAGTCGTTGTAGATGCCGTAGAGCTGCTTGAAATAGCTTGCTGCCGCATTACTTGAGCGGTATGGGTCGCGACGCTCGTCGACCAGCGAGTTCACTTCCAGTCCGAGCCCCTTGCCGGTGTCGACCATGAATTGCCACAGACCGGCGGCACCTGCGCTCGACACCACGTTAGGGTCGAGGGCCGACTCGATGATAGGAATAAACTTGAGTTCGTGTGGAAGTCCCTCTTTTTCCAGAGCGCGTTCGAAAATAGGCATGTAGTAGGGCGACATACCCAAGATTTGCGACACCATGGTGCGCTCTCTGGTGATGTAGCGGGTGATGTAGGATTTCACCACCTGATTGTAGGGGAGTTCAATTCCCGAAGGAATGGCTCTGAGGCGCTGAATGTATTCAGCGTCGCTCACTTCGTTTGGCGATTTGCTCTCCACGCTGGCATCGACCACCGCATAGTTTTGCAAATACCAGTTTTTCTGCATTTCCTGAGTGTTGATTTCAAAGCTGTAAGGATACACGATGGACTCGTCGGTGATCGATTCCTTCAGCGATAAAATCGATTTCTTCTTTGGCGCAGCCGACATGGTCAATGCCGCAATCGCCAACACGATTAATGCGTTAAATCTGAAATTCTTCATACTTTATCGTCGTTTGTTTTTAATTCAAAAAGTAAAGGCACACTGAAGTCCGAGCGACGGTATTCGAGACTGCTTCGTGTCGATAGCGGCAGGGGCCACGTCCATCGTAAGGTCGGAGGAAATGTCGAAGTGTGCGAGTGAGGCGTCGACGTAAGCGTCGACGATATTGATGAAATACACAGCCACCATGCTGATGATGCAAATGTCGCGATAGCGGCGGTAGTATGTTCGCTTGTTTTTCAGAGCGCGCGTGAGCCATTCCTTGTCAAGGTCGCTCTCCTTCACGGTTTTCGGGAAGAAGTTCATGTAGCTGCGCGTGTTGGGGTCGTTGTCGGTGATGTCGCGGTAGGCTTTGGTGTAGTCGCCGAGCATACGGTTGTTCCACGCCGTGCCGTAGCCGAGTCCCACGAAAGCACCCACCACAATCGGGATTTTCCAATAGCGGCGGTTGTAGATTTGTCCCAAGCCGGGGCAGAGTGCCGAGAGCCACATGGCGCGCTTGGGGTCGGGGTTGAACACACGGAGTTTGCCCAGGTTGGTGGCGGCTGCCGTGTCGGGTACGAAGGTGGCTTGCGCCAGAATCAGCGAATCGTTGGGCTCGAATTTCACGGTGTCGCCAGCCTCGTCGAGCACAGGGGTGCGCTCGTAGGTGCTGGGTTTTACGGTGACGGCTGCCGAATCGGGGGGAGTGCTTGCCACAGCCTTATGCCCTCCGGTGCGAGTGCGTGTGGGCTTTTCGATGCCGCCAGTGGTCTGCGCCATGCTGCCCACAGGGCAAAGCATAAGCAGGCATAGTGCAATCACTGTGCCTATAAATGTGCGAATATGTGGGTTAAATACCTTTCTCACAAGGAGTTGCTTGCTTCTCCACCCGCTATTGAACAGGTGGGGATGCTATAATTAATGTTTTAATGTGTCAAAGATACGAATAATTCTCTCTAATTCCTCTTCGTTTTTGAAAGGAAATGAGATTTTTCCTTTACCGTCCTTATTGCAGGCAAACGAAACAGCCACGCCAAACGACTTGCTCAGGTGCTGTTTCAGCACATCGTAGTCGGCGTTGTTCACCTTTTTTGCAGGTGCTTTTGGCTCGGTGCTGCCTTCTTCGTTCATTTCCTTTGCCCTTTGCTCCACCTGACGCACCGAGAGTCCTTTTTTCAGGATCTCGTTGTAGAGTTTGAGTTGCATGGTGGGCTTCTCCACCGAGAGCAATGCTCTTGCGTGGCCCATGTCCACAGCCTTGTCGCGCAAGCCGAGTTGCACTTCAGCCGGCAGTTTCAGCAGGCGGAGGAAGTTGGCGATGGTGGCGCGCTTCTTGCCAATACGCTCGCTCAATCGCTCTTGGGTGAGGTTGTATTGGTCGATGAGTTTGCGGAAGGTGAGCGCAATTTCGATGGCGTTGAGGTCTTCGCGCTGAATGTTCTCAATCAGTGCCATCTCGGTGAGCTCGCTGTCGTTGGCGGTGCGCACGTATGCTGGCACGGTGTCGAGGCCGGCGAGTTTGGCAGCACGGTAGCGTCGCTCACCCGAAATAATCATATAGGTGCCGGCTTCTGCGCTGCGCAGAGTGAGAGGCTGGATAATGCCCAACTCGCGTATAGAGGTAGCCAATTCCTCAAGTGCCTCCTCGTCGAAGTTGATACGAGGCTGGTCGGGGTTTGGCTTGATGAGGTCGATTGCTATTTCATTGATAGCCGAACTGCCGCTCGGCTGCACATCGTCCATTGAGATGAGTGAGTCGAGTCCGCGTCCGAGTGCATTTCTCTTGATTGCCATAGTGGAAACTTTGATTTAATGTGGTTACTTTTTCTTACGGTTTTTACTGATCAACTCTTTCGCCAACTGGGTGTGGCTGGTGGCACCACGGCTGGTGGGGTCGTAGAGAATGGCTGGCAAACCGTGGCTTGGAGCTTCGCTCAAACGAATGTTGCGTGGAATCACGGTGCTGAACACCATGTCGCCGAAGTGGCTTTTCAGCTCTTCGTAGATTTGGTTGGCAAGGCGGAGGCGTGCGTCGTACATGGTGAGCAGGAAACCCTCGATTTGGAGCGATGGGTTGAGTTTCGACTTGATGATGCGCACGGTGTTGAGCAACTTGCTGATGCCTTCAAGTGCGAAATACTCGGCTTGCACAGGAATAATCACCGAATCGGCAGCTGTGAGAGCGTTCACGGTAATCAATCCGAGTGAAGGGCTACAGTCGATGAGAATGAAGTCGTATTCTTCCTTTGCGCTTGCCAAAGCCTTTTCGAGCACGCGCTCGCGGTGGGGCTTGTTGATAAGTTCGAGTTCCGCACCCACCAGGTCGATGCGGCTACCCACCAAGTCGAGCCCCTCCACGCAGGTTTTCACCTGTGTGCCGAGAATTGGATAATCGTCGACCAGACATTCGTAAATCGACGACGACATCTGTTTTGGGTCAACGCCGAGGCCCGATGTGGCGTTTGCCTGTGGGTCGGCGTCGATAAGGAGCACTTTCTTCTTGTTCACAGCCAATGAAGCTGATAAGTTGATGGCAGTGGTGGTTTTACCCACACCGCCCTTTTGATTGGCTATTGCTATGATTTTTCCCATAATCTTGCGGGTGTTTTTATTTACTCTGCAAAGGAATTACTTTTTGTTCAATTACAAGTTAAAAAATGCGTTAAATTGAAATAAATGTTGATAACTCGCCACTTTTGTTAATAACTATGTGCTTGTTAACAGGCGTTTGTGATGGGCGGCGCTTGATTTCCTCCCTTTTTCAACATTCGTATTTTTTTGCAAATATGCAGCGACTTGGTATGGTGATCAGGTCGCTGCATATATATTATATAGTGTGTAGAGTGCCGAGATTCGGTGTGCGCTTCGGCACTGCTGTCTATGTCGGGGGGATTATGTGTCGAGGGTAGCGTAAGTGGCGTTGTCCTCGATAAACTGGCGGCGTGGTGGCACTTCTTCGCCCATGAGCATGGTGAACACGCGGTCGGCTTCTGCCGCATCGCTGATGGTGACACGCTTCAGCATACGGTTCTCTGGATTCATGGTGGTGTCCCAAAGTTGCTCTGGGTTCATTTCACCAAGACCTTTGAATCGCTGAACACGCACATTCTTTTCTTCGCCAGCGCCATACTTGTCGATAAACTGACGCACCTGCATATCGGTCCAGCAATATTCTGAGTTATTGCCCTTGATAGCACGGTAGAGTGGTGGGGTGGCGATATAGAGGTGACCGTTCTCCACGATTGGACGAATGCAACGGAAGAAGAAGGTCATCAGCAGCGTGGCGATGTGGGCACCGTCCACATCGGCATCGGTCATGATAATCACACGGTGGTAGCGGAGCTTTTCGGGGTCGTAGTTGCGTGGGTCGGTGATACCGAGCGCACGGAAAATGGTGACTACCGATTCGCTTTCGTAGATTTTGTGCTCAAGCACCTTTTCCACGTTCAAAATCTTACCACGCAGTGGAAGAATGGCTTGGAACTGACGGTCGCGGCCTTGCTTTGCCGAACCACCTGCAGAGTCACCCTCGACGAGGAACAACTCCGACTTGGCTGGGTCCTTGCTTGAGCAGTCGGCAAGCTTGCCTGGCAGGCCAGAGCCAGCCAATGGCGATTTGCGAATGATTTTTGCGCGAGCGTTTTGTGCCGCATGACGTGCCTGTGCAGCCAAAATCACCTTTTCGATGATGGCTTTGGCAGGTTCGGGGTGCTCTTCCAAATAGTTTTCGAGCGCAGCCTTCACGGCGGAGTTTACTGCGGTGATAGCCTCGGTGTTGCCGAGCTTGGTCTTGGTCTGACCCTCAAACTGAGGTTCGAGAACCTTCACCGACACCACAGCTGTCAAACCTTGCAGGAAGTCTTCCTTCGAGAGCTCCACCTTAGCCTTTTCAAGCGCTTTCGATTTTTCGGCGTATTTCTTGAGCGAAGTGCCCAAGCCCATGCGGAAGCCCTGGAGGTGAGTACCACCCTCAATGGTGTTGATATTGTTGACAAACGAATAGATGTTTTCCTTGAAAGTCTTGTTGTAGGTCATAGCCACTTCCACAGGAATTTCGCCTTCGTTGTTGGTGATATGAATCACATCGCTGATGAGCGGCTCCTTGCCTTCGTCGAGGTAGCGCACGAAGTCGTCCAAACCGGTTTCGGAGTGGTAAACCTCGGTGCGTGGCACACCGTGCTCGTCCTTGTCGCGCAGGTCGGTGAGTGAGAGGGTCACGCCGGCGTTAAGGTAAGCAAGGTCGCGGAGGCGGTTGCTCAAAATGCTGAACTGATATACTGTGGTTTGGAAAATAGTGGCATCGGGGTGGAAGATAACGGTGGTGCCGTGATCTTCTTCAGCACATTCTCCAATTATTTTCACTTCGCTTGTGGGCTTGCCAAAAGCGTATTCTTGCATATATACTTTGCCTTCACGGCGCACTTCGGCGCGAAGGTAGTCGCTAAGTGCGTTCACACAACTTACGCCCACACCGTGCAGACCGCCCGACACTTTATAGGAGCCTTTGTCGAACTTACCGCCGGCGTGCAGCACAGTCATCACCACCTCAAGTGCCGACTTGTGGAGTTTTTCATGCTCGTCCACAGGAATACCACGGCCGTTGTCGCTCACGGTGATAGAGTTGTCTTCGCCAATGGTCACAGTGACCTTGTCGCAGAAACCTGCAAGGGCTTCGTCGATAGAGTTATCTACAACTTCTGATACCAGATGGTGGAGTCCTTTCACGTGTGTGTCGCCAATATACATTGACGGACGCTTGCGCACAGCTTCAAGGCCCTCGAGCACTTGAATGTTAGACGCTGAATACTGTTCTTCTTGCTGTTCGATTAATTCTTCTGACATATATTTCACACTTTTCGCAAGGGTCAAAACATCTGTTTCTGAGCCTTTTTAGAGGGTTCGTAGCGCACGTTTTGATGCTTGCGTCATAAAACATACAAATTTACGAAAAAATCCCTCAATCACCAAATTTAAAGCCCTAAAATCCACAAATTTTTCCCCCACCACATCACCCCAAATTCACCCCACCAAATCCCCACCAGACCCCCACCCAAATCCTATCCCCAAAAAGCACCATCAAAAGAACCTCCTCTTTGATGGTGCTTTTCCTTAAATAACTGTGTGTAAGGTGGTTTTGAATATAAAATAAAGAAAAAAAATTGTGTTGGGAATGAAAATGTGTGAGGTTTCGTTTTTTTTGGTGTTTATTTGTTATATTTGCAGTTGAAAAACCTATAGATTATGGAAAAAAGGCATTTGTTTTCTCGTGCGTTGCTATTTGTGGCAATGGTGCTCTTGCTTGGCGTGGCTCAGGCTCGTGCGAATGTGTTCAGTGATTTTAACGAAAAGGAGCAACAACTGTATCAGAATGCTATCCACTTTATGGATAATGGAATGGTGGATACTGGCATTGACTTGCTCAAGGGCTTGGATAAAGCGCATCCTTCCAACTGGGCGGTTGTCCATGAAATTGTGTATGGATATATTGTTAAGCAAGATTATGAAGAAGCATATCAGTGGGCGAAAAAGCTGTTGAAGCTAAAAGATGCAGGTGCTGACTCATACGTTATTGCAGGTAATGCCTTCGATCATGTGGGGAAGCGCAAAGAGGCTATTGAAATTTATGAAAAGGGTTTGAAGAAGTTCCCTAACAGTGCCCGCCTGTGGGTGGAAAAGGGCAATAAGGCATATATGATGAAGAACTACGATGAGTCTGTGGGATGTTATGAACATGCCATTGATATTGATCCGAATTTCGACGTGTCGTATTATCGTCTTGCCAACTTATATGCTATGTCAACCGACCCTGTTTGGGCTGTGATGTATGCTCAGAATTACCAATTGCACGCGAGCAAATATGAGCGACTGATGGAAATGGGGAAACTCATCTATGATTTGTATCGCGAAAATGTGACTCGCAAAGATGGCAAATGGGAGGTGACTTTCACTAAAAAAGTGAATTTGTCGGCTTATGCTTCGCTTGATTGTGATTTGCCTTACAATGGATTTTTTTATTATACGCATAAGGTTGTGCTTGATGAGGGTGGTTTCGCAGGTGATACACTCACGCTTGCAGATGTGGCGAGGCTGCATCGCAAATATGTGGAGATAGCCGACACAACGGCACACGACTATTACAATGTGCCGGTGCTGGATATGGAACGCGCAGCGCTGCACGAAGGACATTTAGATGGATATATTATGTGGATGCTTCGTGGAGCCGACGCGGGATTTGGAAACAAGTATTTTGGAACCGAACAGTGTGATTCGGTGGTAGACGCATTTGTGGAATGGTATAATAATGATTATAACAAAAGAGGTTACAGAATGGGCGAGACTCGCCCCAAAACCACGGTTACTGCACTTGTGCCGGTGCCTCGTTTCGACGACCTGAAGGATGAGAAGGCTTGCAAGGTGCATCGTGATGAAATTCGCGCCATTGCTAAATGGGTGCTTGACGCTAAGCCGGATACAACCAGTTTGTTGCAAAAAAAGATGTCGGGTGCAATGTTTGCATGGATATTGAATACCGATGAGGTGTCTTTGGTTTTGGATATGAATCCTTTGCAAATTCAAAAGCATATTCTGCCATATTTTATGGCTGCGACTATTGAGCATTTGCGCGGTCAAAATAAGAGGAAATTAGACTGCTCTGATTTTGTGAAAGTGATGATGAAAGTGGTTTACTATGCTCGCAAGTATAAGGATTTGCTTGGCTTGACCGAAAAAGAACTGAATGTGATTAATCAAGACGATGAAACGCTCAATGCGTTATTCAAGGCTGATTTCGAGAAAGTGAGCAAAGAGAGAAATATGAACATTTTAACAAGTGAGGACCTTGTTTCCCCTCAACAATCATCTGAGAAATAATTAGGAATTTTTCGCAAACACAAAAAGCACCATCAAAGGAACCGATCCTTTGATGGTGCTTGCCTTTGATGGTGTTTGGTGGTAAGGTGCTGTGGTGAGGTTCTTGGGTTGGATTGTTAGATTCCTTTTGTGAGGAATTGGCGGAGGTGTAGGTGTGTCACGCCTTTGTAGTCGCTGCTTTTGAGTAGTGGCGATGCCGAGACAACGTATTTTGGATAGTTGTCGGGGATAAGGCAGAGATTTCCGAATTCCCTTTCTTTTGTTTCTTGATTGGCGATTAGATAAGCCACTTGTACATACGCTTTTTTGCCGGGTTTTGTGCACACGAAGTCGATTTCACCAGCCCTTAGTTGCCCCACTTTCACGGTGTAGCCCAGATGCAGCAAATGCAGATACACCACATTTTCAATCACTTTTTCAATGTCGGTGTCGCGCTCACCGCCAGCAATGAAGTTGCGCAAACCGATGTCGCCGAAATAGCATTTGCTGTTCGACTCCAGTAGTTTTTTGCCGTGAATGTCGTATCGGTCCACTTTGTGGGTGAGATACGCCTCGCAGAAATACGACATATAGTTGAGCACAATGTTGGTGGAAACTTCCACGTTTTGCGACCTCATGTATTTCACTATACTGTTGGCAGAGTTAAGTTTGCCTATGGTGTCGGCCATAAACACGACGAGGTTGCGAATGAAAGGAATGTTGCGAATGGTGTGTCGCTCGATGATGTCTTTCAGCATAATGGTGTTGAACACCCCCGAAAGGTATTCGCTCACCATGCCTTCATTGTCAATGCCTATGTCTTTCAGTGCAGGAAGTCCACCAAAATTGAGGTATTTCCAAAGTGCTTCGTCGCTATCTGTTAGGTTATGGAACTCAAGAAACTCGGTATAGCTAAGACTTTGAACATGAATTTCTTCATAGCGTCCGGCAAGCAGTGTGCTCAGTTCGCCCGATAGCATTTTTGAGTTAGAACCGGTGATGATGATATCGGTGGAGTCTTCCGTGCGGAAACTTCTTACCGAATGTTCCCAACCGGCGATGTCTTGCACTTCATCGATAAGAATATAGTTGTGCTTGCCGGCGGCGAAATGCTCGTCGATGTAGCCGTTGAGCTGCTCGTGATTTTGTATGTAATTAAAGTCTTTCTTTTCCTTGTCGATATATATGATGTTGGCATTTGGCTCTGTTTTGTGACGAATCACAAAATCCTTTAATACAAAACTTTTGCCCACACGACGCTGACCTACAAGGACAATGATTTGCCCTTTTCCAAGCCAAGCATCCACTCGCTTCGCATAATATGTTCTTGAAATAATTTCCATAACTAAAATTCTTTCTCACCGCAAATATATAAATTTTATCATTTATAGACAACAAAATTAGCATAAAATGCGATTTTATCATTTATGGACAACAAAATTGCAAAAATCGTGGTTTTGTTGTTTACGGACAATGAAATTGTGTGGGGGGGTGTGGTTTTGTGGTTTGTGGGGAGGAGAAATGAATAGCGAGGCTGTGTCGATGGGTGACACGGCCTCGCTTGTATGTTTCGCCTTGTGGGGGGCGGTTAGAGGGCGGATTTTAGGCGGGTGATGAATTCGTCGGCTTGGGCGATGGTGAGGGTGAGCGGGGGGAGCAGGCGAATCATGTTGGTGCCGCTTGCGCCTGTGAACACGTGCTGCTCGTGAATGAGGCGGCTACGCAGTTCTTTCACCGGATAGTCGAACTCCATGCCTATCATTAAGCCACGGCCTCGCACTTCCTTGATGCCAGGAATCTTTCTCAGTTCCGTGAGCAGGTGCTCGCCCACTTTTCGGGCGTTTTCCACCAGTTGCTCTTTCTCGAAGATTTCGAGCACGGCGATGGCTCCGGCGCAGCCGAGGTGGTTGCCGCCGAATGTGGTGCCAAGCATACCATACACAGGTTTGAACTCTGGGCTACAGATGAGTGCGCCCATGGGGTAGCCGTTGCAGATGCCTTTCGCCATCGTCACGATGTCGGCTTTGATGCCGCTCCACTGGTGGGCGAAGAATTTGCCCGTACGGCCGTAGCCGCTCTGAATCTCGTCGAGGATAAGCACCACGCCACTTTCTTGGGTGAGGGTGCGGAGTTGGTGCATAAATTCGTCAGATGGAATCTGAATGCCGCCCACGCCCTGAATACCCTCGATAATTACCGCTGCCACATCGCCTTTGGCGATTTCAGCCTTCACGGCATCGATGTCGCAGAACGGCACGATGGTCACATTAGGCGTGGCATTGACGGGGGCTTGGATTTTGGGATTGTCGGTGGCTTCAACGGCAAGCGAGGTGCGACCGTGGAACGCCTTGCTGAAGGCGATTACGCGTGGCTTGCCAGTGTGGAACGATGCCAACTTCATCGCGTTTTCGTTGGCTTCCGCGCCTGAATTGATGAGGAAAAGTTGGTAATCGTCGTAGCCGCACGCCTTGCCCAGTTTTTCTGCCAAGTGCACTTGCAGACTGTTGATTACGGAATTGCTGTAGAACACCAGGTTTTCGGCTTGCTTCTTCAGCGCGTCGATATAGTGGGGGTGGCTATGGCCTACCGAAATCACGGCATGGCCACCGTAAAGGTCGAGATATTCGGTGCCACTGGCATCGTAGGTGTGGCAGCCCACGCCCTTCACAATCTCGATATCAAATAATGGATATACGTCGAATAATTTCATGACTTTCTTCTTTTGGATTATCACACAGATTCAACAGATTCAACGGATTTTTTTATTCAACAGATTGCTTTTTTTCTGTTGAATCTGTGTGAGATTGTTAAAATGCTGAGGCTTTGAGGGCGAGGCCGGTGCGCTCTGGCAAGCCGAAGAGCAGATTCATATTGTGTACGGCGGTGCCAACTGCGCCTTTCAGCAAATTGTCGATAGCAGATGTGATGAGGATTTTGCCGTCGATTTTATCAACGTTAATCAGGCATTTGTTGGTGTTTACCACATCTTTGAGGTCGATTTCCTTGTCGGTCACGAAAGTGAACGCGTGAGGAGCGTAATATTCCTCGTAGGCGCGCTTCACATCTTCCAACTCGGCATCGCTACGCAGGTAGAGTGTGGCGAAGATGCCGCGCGAGAAGCAACCACGCATCGGAATGAAGTCGAGTTCGCTATCAAAACCAGGTTGGAGCAGCGTGAGCGACTGGCGGATTTCGAGCAAATGCTGATGCTTGAAAGGCTTGTAGATGCTCACATTGTCGTTGCGCCATGAGTAGTGCTTCGTGGGCCCTGGTTTCACGCCAGCACCGGTGCTGCCCGTCACGGCATGGATATGCACATCGGCGTTGAGCCAGCCGTTTTTCGCCAGTGGGAGCAATGCCAACTGAATGGCGGTGGCAAAGCAGCCGGGGTTGGCGATATGCTTGGTGGCGGTGGTGATGCGCTCGCGGTTCAGTTCAGGCAAACCGTACACGAAATCGTGCGCACCGTCGGCGATACGGAAATCTTGCGCAAGGTCGATGATACGGAGCGATTCGGGAATCTCGCCCTTATGCTCTTCGAGGAAAGGCTTCGAGAATCCGTGAGGCGTGCAGAGAAACAGCACGTCGATTTCGCTCAACGGCGTGTCGGCCACGAACACAAGGTCGGTTTCGCCGATGAGTCCTTGGTGCACGCTGTCCACGCGGTTTCCGGCGTTGCTGGTGCTGCTTATCCATTTCAGTTCCACCTCAGGGTGACAAATGAGAAGTCGGGTGAGTTCGCCAGCGGTGTAGCCGGCTCCACCTATGATACCTGCTTTAATCATTGCTCTACAAATCCTCCTCTTTGCCGTTCTTGATTTGGTTGTAGTGATACACCTTCAGCGGATTGGCGTAGATTTTGGTGAAGCCCTTCACATCGTCGGCGCTCCACGCCTTGTTCATTTCGCCATATTCGCCAAAGTTGGTCTTGCTCAAGTCGTAGTCGCTCTCCACGCCCACCAGTTCATAGCGGTAAGGCTTCAGGTCGATAATCACACGGCCGGTGACATTGCGTTGCGACTCCACCAAGTAAGCCTCGATGTCGCGCATCACAGGCTCCAGATAGTAACTTTCGTGGAAGAACATGCCGTACCAGTTGCCCAGTTGCTCCTTCCAGTATTGCTGCCACTTGGTGGTGGTGTATTTTTCGAGCAACTTGTGGGCGGCGATAATCAGCAATGGAGCAGCAGCCTCGAAGCCCACACGGCCCTTGATGCCGATAATGGTGTCGCCGAGGTTGATGTCGCGGCCTATGCCGTAAGGAGCCACCATATCTTCAAGGTCTTGAATTGCCTTCACCTTGTCGGGGTAGGCGGTGCCATTGATGGCAGCGATTTCGCCCTTTTCAAAGTCGATGGTGATGCGCTTGTCCTCTTTGGCTGTCATCTGACGCAGGAATGCGCTTTCGGGCAGGTTTTCGTTGCTGTGCAGCGTTTCCTTACCGCAGATGCTTGTGCCCCACAAGCCTTCGTTGTAACTGTATTCGAGTTTCTTGAAGTCGCCTTCGAAACCGTGGTCCTTCAAGTAGTTGATTTCATAATCGCGAGTGAGCGAGAGGTCGCGCGTAGGGGTGATGACCTCGATTTCGGGAGCCAGCACTTGGAAAGTGAGGTCGAAACGGATTTGGTCGTTGCCTGCGCCTGTGCTACCGTGTGCCACGCAATCGGCACCAATCTCCTTGGCGTAGTTGATGATAGCGATGGCTTGGAACATACGTTCCGAACTTACAGAAATAGGGTAGGTGCCATTGCGCAGCACATTGCCCATCACCATATATTTGATGCTTTTTTCGTAATATTCTTGCGTCACGTCGAGGTTCACGTGCTTCACAGCACCCAGTGCCAGCGCATTTTTCTCGATAGTCTCCAGCTCTTCGGCGCTGAAGCCGCCAGTGTTGGCTGTGGCAGTGTAAACGGCGTAGCCGCAGTCTTCTGAAAGATATTTCACGGCGAAAGAAGTGTCGAGGCCGCCGCTATAGGCGAGCACCACTTTCTTGCGCTCTTTGTTTTTGCCTTTTGTATTCATGTCGGTGTCGTATGTGATTTCTTCGTTGATATGTTCGGCGGGGTCGTAGAGCAGTGCAGTGCACAGGCATTTAGCGCCGCCATTGCGTTGTAGAATGTCGAAATTCACGCAACTTTCGCAACCTTTCCAGAATTGCTCGTCGCGGGTGAGAACTTCAAAAGTCACGGGCTTGAAGCCGAGCTTCGTGTTCATGTTGAGCACGGCAGCGCCAGTGGTGAGGCTGAACACCTTAGCAAGCGGATAGCGTTCGCGAGCTAAGGCGAAAACTCGTCGTTTGATCATAGTAGCCACGCCGATACCTCTAAAATCGGGGTGAACGATAAGTCCTGAATTGGTTACAAACAATTGGTGGTCCCAGCTTTCGATGTAGCTGAACCCTGCAAATCGGCCGTGGTAGAGCGCCAAAACTGCTTTGTTTTGTCGCATCACTTTTTCCAGATACTCGTGTGTACGGCGAGCGATACCAGTGCCACGAACCTTGGCGGCTGCCGCCATCGTGTCGATAATCTCATCTATGTATTTGAGATGCGACTCTCCAGCCACCACAATTTCAATGTCTTTGATGTCAATCATTTTTTTGTTACTACGAATCAAATTTCTAAATTCCGTTATTATCTAAAGTCACAGCCCGCACATAAATATATGTGAGGCGTGTCGAGAAAAAATCAAATTAGTGTGTAGTTTCGTGTGTGAAAGCGTGTCACCTTTCAGAGAAAGGCAGTGAATGGGGGCTTAGCCGATGATGTCGGCAGGCAGGAATCGGGCAAAAAACTCGTTCGATTCCTTGCGCGAGATGCCCTCTCTGAGCAACACGAACACCGTGTCGGCACCAGCGATAGTGCCCAGCACCATGTGAGCGTGGCTCATGTCGATGTCGTATGCCAGACCGGTGGCATAGCCGTTTCGGGTCTTGATTACCGCAATGTTGCCAGAATAGTCAAGCGACACAAACCCGATTTGCGCACCGCCTGTAAGTCCCTTCTGCCCCTTCATGAGCATAGAGTCTTGCAGTTCGTTGCTGTCGGGGATGATATACATGTATTCGCCCGCATCGTTAGCCACTTTCGTCACCTTTAGTGTCTTCAAGTCGCGCGACAGGGTGGCTTGCGTCACCTCGATACCATGCTGCTTCAGCAGTTCGGCAAGCTCGTTTTGGCTTCCGATGCAGTTCTTTTTTACTAACTCTATAATTACTTGGAGTCGATTTCTTTTATTCTTCACGATAGCAATGATTTGTGAGTTGGTGGATAAATGAAATTTTTTGGCTCAGTAGCGTATTTAAATTAATTATTGGGGGCTAAACAGTGCTGTAAGTACTTGACTTTCTTTCCCACATCAATCAGACAAAGGTAGTAATAAAAATTGTAATTAGAAGAATTTTGCCAATATTTTAATGAATTTTTATACAAATCCTCACTCCAACTTCACATTCAAAACAAAACTCCGCCAAAAAATGAAGAACGAACCACGCAGTCCCCATAGCATACGGGGACTGTCAAAAAAGCAAGTAATGGATTTTAAGTATGGATAATGTCGTGCCCTATATCAGAAAGGACATACTTCTGGTTCTTGCTGGTAGGTTTGTTGGGTATGGTCATTGAGATTGCCCCCATTGCAAGTAATTTTTCAAGATACTTTCGCTTCTTTTGCTTGTAAGATATTTTGTCTATTCCCTCCAACATCTCTTGAGCAGAGACCTCTTTCTTTGCTCTTATAAGGCAAATAGCCAAGAAGCCTAATTCGCTCATAGACATATCTTGGACATATCTTGGACATATCTTGGACAAATTAATTCTAATTTGCTCTATATCAGTGTCTCTAATACTGCTCGCATCTTGGACAAAATCTATTCTGGCTGGTATGTCAATCAAGAAATAGGAACGTGACTCATCTGTTTCAATCGTTGCTTTAGGCGAACCGTTCTCTCTGAGTTTCTTCTGTATAGTGGGAATTCCTGTGGCTCTACCTTCGGTAAGGTCCAATTCTTTAAGAAACTCTCCTAATCTGCGATTACGGTATCTGCGCGACCGAAGAATGTTTGCCTCTTTAAGCGACTCCATACTTATAGACCGGTCAGGTCCAGAATAGCTCAGTATGCTGATTCTATTGGGTTCGATGGTGATTTCTACCGGTTCACGTTCTTTGTAGTCTCTGTGGTATAGGGCATTTACAACCGCTTCTTCTAATGCTTGAAACGGATAATTGAACACCTTTACTGAATGCTCGTCATCAGTAGGCTTGGTGATTCGCTCCTTTATAATATTGGTACGCAAATAATCCAATGTGCGGCGTATCATCATGGGTACTGGGCCTAAAATCGATGGCACCTCAATGAAATTTTCGGGATTTTTCTCTCGCCCTTCAGGAAATACAACAATATCTACCTGTGTTGTTGGAAAGAATTTTTCGGGATGTTCTGCAAACATCATTGCTGCCACATTCTTAATGCTCTTTTTTTCTTTAGGTCCATCATATAGTTGCATTTGATCCAAAATCCTCTCCATATCGGTAGCAAAGTTGGCTTTTGCTAACCGACTGTCAATCTTTGTTAGATAGTCTTTCAATAATAAAGGCGAGATGTCATCAATGCTTATGTTTTCGTTGCCACGGTCGTCAAATGGAACTCTGTTAGCCATATCTCTTAGTTGGTCAAGAAATTCGCCTTTGGCTTCTATTGACGAAGTGCCATATCGGATATAGAAAATGGGCTTTTTAAGTTTTGCATTTACATCTGCTGGTGCTGTGTATGGGCGGTTGTGTCCAGCTGTAGCCCAAATCACTACCAAATATTTACCATCAACTTCTTCAATTGATACCCTCGGCGCATATACTGGCTCTATCAGCTGGTTGTACTGAAGCACCTCTCTTTGAATCTTGTCAAGGTTTTCCTCTGGTACACCTTTCACAGGACGAACAGCTATGCCATTCTTTTCGGCAACACCAATGATTATATATCCACCGCCGAGATTGTCAATGTCATTGGCAAACGCACAGATGCTATGATAGATGGATGTTGGGTTCCATCCTTCCTTGAACTCGATCCTGTTTGATTCTACGCGTTGCTTATGGAGCAGGTCTTCTATATTTATTGGTAATGCCATAATGGTTTCAGTATTAATGATGCAAAGATACAGAATTTAATCTAAAACCATATTGCAAGCTGATGTGAAATTGTTGAGAATGGTGATGTTGGTTATAAAATTGGGGTTAATTTTTTTTGTGTGTGGGGGGGGTGGGGGAATAAAAAAAGCCTCCTTTGAAAGGAGGCTTTTGGTGACCCCGGAGGGGCTCGAACCCTCGACCCATTGATTAAGAGTCAATTGCTCTACCAACTGAGCTACGGAGTCATGATGTTTATTCGTTTCCGAATTGTGAGTGCAAAGTTACGCACAATTTTTGAAACCTGCAAAAAAAATCTGCGTTTTTTTCAAAAAAAGTGCATTTTTTGTCGTTTTTCTTGTTTTTTCGCCTTCTTGTGCCTCTGTTTTGTGCGTTTTTGGTCCGAAATTCGGATAAAAAGGAAAAAGCGATGGCTTTGGCAAAAAATTGCTATCTTTGTAGAAAATAGGCAGCATCTCAGCATAGCAATCAAGCAAGCTTGTTGCTCTGCGTTCGATTTGCACTATCTTTGTAGAAATATAGATATAAATATGTCAAATCAAGAAAAACGACCGCTGATTTTGATCAGCAACGACGATGGATTCTCGTTCAACGGTATTAAGACTCTTATAAAAGTGGCTCGCAAATACGGCGATGTGGTGGCTGTGGCTCCTGCCATGCAGCAAAGTGGCAAAGGATGCTCCATCACATTCTTCGATCCTCTGCGCGCGTTGAAGTTGAAAGAAGAGGATGGCTACACCGAGTATCAAGTGCCAGGCACACCCACCGACTGCGTGAAACTCGCCCTCGACCAACTGCTTGGCGGCCGCAAACCTGATTTGGCGCTTTCGGGCATCAACCATGGCTACAACTACGGCATCTGCACACTTTACAGTGGCACGATGGGCGTGGTGTTTGAGGCTGCGGTGCATCATTTGCCTGCTGTGGCATTCTCCGCCGAGCCGTTTGCCCCCGAATCCGACTTCAACACCTACGAGCCGTGGATTGAAAAAGTGATCGAAAGGGTGCTCGAAAGCGGATTGCCCGACGGCATCTGCCTGAACGTGAACATGCCCGAAAACGCTAAAGGCATGAAGGTGGTGCGCACAGCCATGGGCAGATGGGTGAAAGAGTTTGAGCACCGCATGGACCCTCGTGGCTTCGATTATTACTGGGTGACAGGTGAATACCGCCTCGACAATCCCGATGATGCCGAAACCGACGTGCGCGCTGTGGAAGATGGCTGGGTGGCAGTCACCCCATGCCGCGTAGATCCCACCGATCACGGCGTTTTAGACCAGATTTCGGCATTGCTCAAATAGGTTTTCTGCACCCTAATGACCGATTTGGGTTAAATCACATTGATTATAATGTGTAAGTCGTGATAATTTTGTAATTTTGCACGATATTTCAATTTAACAAAACAAGAAAACAGCATAACTATAATGGAAAGAAAGGTTAGAGTGCGTTTTGCACCATCTCCAACAGGTCCGCTTCACATCGGTGGAGTGCGTACTGCACTGTATAACTATCTGTTTGCTCGCCAGCACGGTGGCACAATGATTCTCCGCATTGAAGATACCGACTCAAACCGTTTCGTGCCAGGTGCCGAAGCGTATATCAACGAGGCACTTCACTGGCTCGGCATTGGCATTGATGAAGGCGTGGCAGAAGGTGGCGAATACGGACCCTACAAACAAAGCGAGCGTCGCGACATCTACCGCAAGTATGTGAAGCAACTGCTCGACGACGGCAAGGCGTATATCGCATTCGACACCCCCGAAGAACTCGACGCAAAGCGTGGCGAAATCAAGAACTTCCAATACGACGCATCCACTCGCATGAGTATGCGCAACTCGCTCTCGCTCCCTGCCGAGGAAGTGCAAAAACTCATCGACTCCGGCACCAACTATGTGGTGCGCTTCAAGATTGAGCCAGGACGCAACGTGGTGGTACACGACCTGATTCGTGGCGATGTGACCATCAACTCTTCCATTCTCGACGACAAGGTGCTCTACAAGCGTGCCGACGACCTTCCCACCTACCACTTGGCAAACATCGTGGACGACCACTTGATGGAAGTGAGCCATGTGATTCGTGGCGAGGAATGGCTGCCAAGCGCACCATTGCATGTGCTTCTGTACGAGGCATTCGGCTGGGCCGACACCCAACCTGAATTTGTGCACCTGCCACTGTTGCTCAAGCCCGACGGCAAAGGCAAATTGAGCAAGCGCGACGGCGACCGTCTTGGTTTCCCTGTTTTCCCACTCGAATGGCACGACCCCAAGAGCGGCGAAATCTCTTCAGGCTACCGTGAAAGTGGCTATCTGCCACAGGCAGTGGTCAACTTCCTCTCGCTCCTTGGCTGGAACCCAGGCGACGACCGCGAAATCATGAGCATGGACGAGCTGATTCGCGACTTCTCGTTCGCACACTGCTCAAAGAGTGGCGCAAAATTCGACTTCGAAAAGGCAAAATGGTTCAACCACGAATATCTGATGGCTACCGACGACGCGGCTCTTGCCGAACTGTTCAAGCCTGTGCTCGCCGAGCATGTTGACGTGGCTCAATTCTCCGACGAATACATTGCCGAGGCAGTGGGCACGGTGAAGAACCGCATCAACTTCGTGAAAGACCTTTGGACCAACGCCGCATTCTACTTCCAGGCTCCTGTGGAATACGCTCCAAAAGACGTGAAAAAGCGTTGGAAAGAAGACACCCCAAAACTGATGGGCGAACTCATCACCGTGCTTGAAGGCATCGCCGACTTCTCCGACGCTGCTGCCACCGAAGCCACTGTGATGGCTTGGATTAAGGGCAACGAATACCACATGGGCAACGTGATGAACGCGTTCCGCCTCACTGTGGTGGGCGAATGTAAAGGCCCTCACATGTTTGAAATCACTCGTTTGCTTGGAAAGGAAGAAACCATCGCCCGCATCAAGCGTGGCGTAGAGGCTATTCACCTTCCTAATGAATAATATACAGTAGGCACAGACATGGCTAAAAAGTGGTTGGTCGTGATGGCGATGTGGTTTATGGGCGTGGCTTATGGCAATGCCCAGGAAGTGGTGTGGAGTGTGGATTTTGATTCACACTTTGCCAACCGTGAGGGTGGCGACGAACTTCGCCCCGACCAAACTTTCCTCTTCACCCGCTTGGCACCCGAAATCGGCATACAGTTGGGCAATCAGCGAAACGGTCACACGCTCAAAGGTGGTGTGAGTTGGCTACAACCCCTCAACTCCGACGCTGCCGATGCCAAGGTGTCGCCCACGCTCTACTACCAGTACCGCCACAAGGGCTGGAGCGTGAATGTGGGTATGATTCCACGCACCGAAATGGTGGAGCACGCCCCACGCTACCTGTGGAGCGACTCGCTGGCTTACCGCCAGCCCAACATTCGCGGTGTGCTTGCCCAGTATCAGAAGCGCCCCGAACGTGGCTATGCGCAGCTGTTCTTAGACTGGCGACAGCAGCAAGCCGACTTCCGTCGCGAGGCATTCAATGTGCTCATCAGCGGAAAGGCGTATGTGGGCAATGTGTGGTTTGGAGGCCATGTGCAATACAATCATCTGGCAAAATCAAAACTGGCACCAGAGGGCGAAGGCGTGAACGATGATGTTACCGTCAACCCCATGGCTGGCTTCGATTGGAAAATTGCGCCAAAGGCATCGCTGAAAGTGAAGGCAGGTGCCATCATCAACCTTGAGCGCGACCGTTCGGAAGAGAACGGCTGGAAAGCACCTTGCGGCTTCATCGGCAATGTGCAAGGTCGTTGGAAATGGCTTGAGGCAGAGCAGAATGTGTATGCCGGTGGCAATCTTTTCCCACTTTGGAACAAGTATGGCAGCGAACTCAATTTGGGCGACTCCTACTATTGCTCCAAGTTTTACAGCCGCACCGATTTGCGTGCCCATATTGTGCAGACGCGTTTCGTTGACCTCAATGCGTCGCTCATCTTCCATGCCACAGATAAGATAACAGGATTTTGGCAACAGGTGAGTTGCCGCTTTTACATAGACCAAGACCTTTGGAAGCATCGTCGCAGCAAGAATTACTTGCGTGGCGGCAGAATGCTGCAAAGCAATTTTTAGAGAGAGTAATGAGAGCAATATATAATTTAGGAATTAAAGCGTATAGGCAGGGTGTGCGTTTGGCTGCATTGCGCAACCATAAGGCACGCTTGATGATTGACGGGCAAAAACGCACTTTCGACTTGCTGCGCGCCACGCTTAATCCCGAAAACAAGAATATTTGGATTCACGCTTCATCGCTTGGCGAATTTGAGCAGGGCCGTCCGCTGATTGAGCGCATCAAGAGCGAAAACCCCGACGCACACATCGTGCTGAGTTTCTTTTCGCCCAGTGGCTACGAAGTGCGCAAGAATTACGACAAGGTGGACGTGGTGTGCTACCTCCCATTCGATGTGCCATCGGAAGTGAGGAAGTTCATCGACTTGGTGAATCCCTCGATGGCGATTTTTGTGAAATATGAGTTCTGGGGCAACTACCTGAGCGAACTGAAGCGCAGAGCCATCCCCACCTACATCATTTCGTCCATTTTCCGTGAGGGGCAAATCTTCTTCCGTCCGTGGGGCGGCATGTTCCGCGACATGCTCCGCTGCTTCACACGCATTTTCGTGCAAAACGAGGAATCGCGTCAACTGCTCAAGACTATCAACATCGACAATGTGGAAGTGGCTGGCGACACACGCTTCGACCGCGTGGCAGATGTGCGAGGCGCAGCCAAGGAATTTCCTATCATTGAATCGTTTGTGGCTAACAGTTCCTTCACTTTGGTGATGGGCAGTTCGTGGCAGCCCGACGAGGATATTGTGATGCCGTATTTCAACGAGCACCCCAATATGAAGTTGATAGTGGCTCCACACGAGTTCGATGCCGCACGCCTCAGTGCCATTGTTGGCAAAACCCGCCGCAAGGCAGGGCTTTACAGTGCCACAAGCGCAGAGAATGCCGCCGAACTCGACTGCTTGGTGATTGACTGCTTCGGCATTCTTTCATCGCTCTATCGCTATGGCCAGATGGCATATATCGGCGGTGGATTTGGCGCAGGCATTCACAACATCAACGAGGCAGCCGTGTATGGCATACCGGTGGTGTTTGGTCCGAAGTTTGGCAAGTTTGCCGAGGCACACGACCTCATTGCCTTCGGTGGCGGTCATTGCATCAACAATGCGCAAGAGTTCGCCGACCTGATGGACAAGATGCTCAACAATCCGGCCGCGCTCGAAAACAGTGGCAACATTGCTGGCAACTATATCTCCACCCACATCGGAGCCACCTCGCGCATCTACCGCGAGTTGTTCCCCAAACGCCGTCAATAGTTTGTGACCACACTCATATCACCTCATCACAGCACCCCAAAAGCATCAATCGATGCCTTTGGGGTGCCGTTTGTGTTAGCGCCAACCGGAAAATCGGATCAGTGGAAAATGATTATACATTGTTGCCGTGTCGTGAATGGAATCAAAAACAAAAACCACTCGCCGTTTCACGGCGAAAAACCCCTGACGATAAAATGAATTCTTGAAAGGAGGTTGCATCAAATCTCCCAAAAACGATTTTGCATGGTAGGGACGCGATACTTCGCGTCCGCGTCAAATGATTGATATTCAATATAGTATCACGATTATGGGCGGACGTGAAGTATCACGTCCCTACCGGGTTTGGTTTTTCGCCGAAGACGAGCGGTTTTTGTCCTTTTGTCGATGCCACCTACCTCGACAGGTGCGAAGCACTGGCATCGGCTAAAGGCTGTTTTTTATGTTTTTGTTTTGATTCCACCCTGTAATTTTCTATTGAACAGGGAAAATCGGTGAAAAACGGTGGGTTTCGGTGCAATAAAGTGGGCTGATTTTCGCCGAATAAATAATTTTTATTTATCTTTGTAGAAGTTCATAACGCAATACAAGTTTTGCCGCTCCTGATAACGGTGGCAATCATTCAACAACACTATTTTATGAGAACCGATATCAACTCAAAATTAAAGCTGGGACAATTGTCGAAACGCTATTATTGCCCTGAGAGTGAAGTGGATTTGGCTTCGCTCACACGATTTGAAAAGGTATATACCAAAATCGTGGAAACCCCCAACGAAGGTGCTGCCGATGCGGCACTCGACATCGCTGAGGCTATTGAGCGGTGCGTGGAAGAACGTGGACGATGCGTGATTGGCTTCGGGGCAGGCAAAGGCGTGCTCGAAGTGTACGACGAGCTGGTGCGACTCTATTTTGCCGACAAGGTGAGTTTCGCAAAGGTGGTGGCGTTCAACATCAGCGAATTGGGCTTCGGTCAGCAGGCCACCGAATCGCAAAACAATTTCCGCCGCTTGCAGGAACGCCTGTTCAATAAGATTGATATTGATCCTTCAAATGTATATACTATCGATGAGGGTGCCACAAAGGAGAATGTGCACCGCTACTGCAAGCAGTACGAAACACTCATCGACTCGTTTGGCGGCATCGACTTGCTGGTGTGCCAGCTGACCAAAAACGGCGGCTTGGCATTCAATGAGCCAGGCTCGCAATCCACATCATCGTGCCGATTGGTGCTGTTGAGCAACGATACCCGTCAGCGCATCGCCGACAGTTACCAGTGCGAGGTGGCTCCCGACACGGCAGTGACGCTCGGTATGTCGAATCTGCTTGCCGCACGCAAGGTGATTTGCGTGGCGTGGGGTGAGGCAAGTGCCGAAGCCGTTTACAACACGATTGAGGGACGCATCGGCGACAACACGCCAGCCTCGTTTCTGCAAATGCACCATGATGTGAAGTTGCTCGTCGACCTCGATGCTGCGTCGCTTCTCACTCGCATCAGTTTCCCATGGAAGGTGACCTCTTGCGAATGGACCGACGTACTGGTGCGCCGCGCCATCGTATGGCTCAGTCAGCAGACAGGCAAGCCCATTTTGAAACTCACCAACAAAGACTATAACGACAACGGCTTGAGCGAACTCGTGACCGTGTTTGGTTCAGGCTACGATGTGAATATCCGCATCTTCAATGTGCTTCAGCACACCATCACCGGCTGGCCCGGTGGCAAACCCAATGCCGACGATGCCTCACGCCCAGAGCGTGCCACACCTTATCCCAAGCGAGTGGTTTGCTTCAGCCCACACCCCGACGATGTGGTGGTGTCGATGGGCGGCACGCTTCGCCGACTGGTGCAGCAGGGGCACGATGTGCATGTGGTGTTCCAGACCAATGGCGATATGATGGTGAACGACGAGGATTTGGAGCGCACCATCATGCTCACCAACCGCTTGGCTAACCATTTCGACTACGGCTCAACCAAGCGCGATGAGGTGGTGAACAATATTACCGAAACGCTGCGCTCAAAGAAGCCGGGCGATGCCGACACTCCCGAAATCCGCTATGCGAAAGGCGCGATTTTGGAATGTGAGTGCGTGACCAGTTGCCGCTTCTTGGGTGTGAGTCCCGACAAGTTCCACGAGTTGAACCTGCCATTCTACTCCCGTTCGCCATTGGGCAATGGCAAGGTGACAGAGGCAGATGTTACTCCTATCAAGGCTCTCTTGCAAGAGTTGAAGCCCCATCAGATTTTCTTTGCCGACGACTACGACCCCAATGGCGTGAACGAGCGTGCTTCCGAAGCGCTGATACTGGCGGTGATGCAACTCAAAAACGAGCCTTGGATGAAGGATTGCCGCCTGTGGATGTACCGCGGACAATGGGGACAATGGGAAATCGACAACATTGAGATGACAGTGCCGATGAGTCCAGAGGAATTTGGCGTGAAGCGTCAGGCTATCCTCAAGCATCAGTCGCAAGTGCACGATGCGCCATTCCGCGACCCCGAAAACGGACAACTCGCTTGGCAAACCAGCATCGACCGCAATACCGCCCTTGCCGACCTCTACTCACGCCTCGGCTTGGCAAGTTATGAGGCAATGGAAGCTTTCGTGCGCTACCACATTGAGGATTAGGGGCGCAGGCTCGCTGGTGCTCGCAGTCAACGGGTCAACGAGTCAACAAGACTACGGGTCAACGAGATTTTGAGATTTTGAGATTTTGAGAAAGGCGATGGTGACGTCTTAACTTCTTTAACTTCTTCAACTTCTTAACTTCTTCAACCCCTTAACTTCTAAAGATAAAATTACGATATATGGCTAAAAAAGATAAATTGAAATCCTACAAGATGGAGCGTCGCGAGCTCCACGATAAGGTGATTAACTTTTTCAACACGGAAGAGAATGTGCCTTACAACTACAAGCAGGTGTCGGAGAAAGTGGATGCCAACACCCCTCGCTTGCGTGCTATGGTGGTGGAACTGCTGGAGCAACTCGCCATCGACGGCTTCCTCGCCGAAGTGACTCCTGGCCGCTTTAAGGCTGTGATGCGCTCAGCTGTGGAAGAGGGCATTTTCATTCGCCGCAGCAATGGCAAAAACAGTGTTGATACCGCCAACGACGATGGCAGCCCTATCTTTGTGGCAGAGCGTAACTCAATGCACGCCCTCAATGGCGACCGTGTGTTGGTGCATATCAGTGCGGCACGCGAAGGCGTGGAGCCTGAAGCCGAGGTGATTAAGATTCTCGAACGCAAAGAGCAGGTGTTTACCGGCACGCTGCAAGTGAAGAAATACTTCTCTATGCTTGTCACCGACAGCAAGTTCCTTGCCACCGACATCTTCATTCCTGCCGAAAAAACTATGGGCGGAAAGACTGGCGATAAGGTGGTGGTGAAAATCATCGAATGGCCTGAAGACGCCAACAGCCCTGTGGGCGAGGTGATTGATGTGCTGGGCGAGGCTGGCAGCAACAATGCCGAAATCAATGCCATCATGGCTGAGTTTGGTTTGCCTTACAAATATCCACAGAATGTGGAAAAGGCTGCCAACAAAATCAGCGATGTGATTAGCGAGGAGGAAATCGCACGCCGTCGCGATATGCGCGATGTGACCACTTTCACTATCGACCCTGCCGATGCGAAGGACTTCGACGATGCGCTCTCTATTCGCAAACTCGACAACGGCAACTGGGAAGTGGGTGTGCATATCGCCGACGTTACCCACTATGTGACCCCTGGCAGCGTGATTGAGAAGGAGGCTGAAAGCCGTGCCACGTCGGTGTATTTGGTTGACCGCACCGTGCCTATGCTTCCCGAACGCCTCTGCAACTATATTTGTTCGCTCCGCCCCGATGAGGAAAAACTGGCTCACTCCGTGATTTTTGAACTCGACAGCGAGGCAAAAGTTATCAAATACGAGATTTGCCACACCGTGATTAAGAGCGACCGCCGTTTCGCCTACGAAGATGCGCAACAGGTGATTGAGACTGGTAAGGGCGATATGTGCGAAGAAATTCTCACGCTCAACGACCTTGCGCAGAAACTCCGCACCAAGCGTTTTGCCAATGGTGCAGTGGCGTTTAACCGCGAGGAACTGAAATTTGAGATTGACGAGAATGGCAAGCCTCTGGCTGTGCATGTGCATGTGTCGAAGGAGGCCAACAAACTCATCGAGGAATTTATGCTTTTGGCTAACGAGAAGGTGGCTGAGCATATCGGCAAGGTGAAGAAGGGCAAGGCTAAGGCTTTCGTTTACCGTATTCACGATGTGCCAAATTCAGATAAACTTTCCAACTTTGCCGACATCGCGTCGCGCTTTGGCTACAAGGTGAAGACGCAAGGCTCGGTGAAGGAGGTGAACCGCAGCATCAATGCGCTGTTGGAGCAGGTGAAGGGCAAGCCTGAGGAGGAAATGCTCTCTATCCTTGCAATCCGCTCAATGGCGAAGGCCACCTATTCTGCTACCAATGTGGGGCACTACGGTTTGGCTTTCGACTACTATACACACTTCACATCGCCTATCCGCCGCTATCCCGATATGATGGTGCACCGTCTGCTCGACCGCTATGCGGCTGGTGGACGCAGCGTGAGTCTGCCTGCTCTGGAGGACGAATGTCACCATGTGAGCGCACAAGAGCAACTCGCTGCCGATGCTGAGCGCGCCAGCATCAAGTATAAGGCTGTGGAATTTATGGGCGACCGTCTGGGCGAGGTGTTCGACGGACATATTTCGGGCGTTACCGAATGGGGCTTGTATGTGGAATTGAACGAAACCCACTGCGAGGGTATGATTCCTGTGCGTGACCTCGATGATGACTTCTACGAATTTGACGAGAAGAACTATTGCTTGATTGGCCGCCGCCGTCGCCACAAATACCAGTTGGGCGACAATATCACCATTCAGGTGGCTCGCGCCGACTTAATCAAGAAGCAACTCGACTTCGTGTTGGTTGACGAGCGTAACCCTGCCGGCACACACCGCATCGACAAGGCTCCTATCACCCAGCAATCGCGATTGCAGCAAATGGCTGAGAGCAAGAAGGATCGCCAGCGCAGCGACTACGAAGGCGGCAAGGCTTCACGCCGTCAGCAACGTGGCAAGCGTGGCAATTCGGCACGCCGTGGCGCAGCCGAGCGCATCAAACGCTCCGGCGCAAAACGCACCGCCACCAAGCGCCGCAAATAATTCCCGATAAAATCTCATATAAAATCAGGGCTGTGGAAATTAATCCGCAGCCCTGATTGTTTTTGCAATTATTGCTGTCCGGTAAAACTTAAACGAGCATAATAACCCTGTCCGAAGCCCTGTGAAATAAGGCTTCGGACTTCTTTTT
>ERZ780207.731-NODE-731-length-33130-cov-11.895268_pt1 | contig 33130 bp, 34 predicted proteins | sample MGYA00510977_ERZ780207 | MGnify/ENA primary metagenome ERZ780207 (study PRJEB29588, sample SAMEA2151383) | human gut metagenome | biome: human gut; feature: human-associated habitat; material: faeces | place: Denmark | collected 2008/2010 ...
GCGCAAACCGCAGAAGCTCATCTACCTGAATCGATTTCATGTCGTTTTCCTCCTGTTGGAAACGTTATTTGACTGCACTGTCGACCTGACCCTGAATGAAGTATTTCTGCAGGCACAGATACGCCACAATCAGCGGCAGGACGCACAGCACTGCGGCGGCTGCCGCGCCGTGCATATTTTGTGCGCTGTCCGCACCACCGAAAAACTGCCGGATCAACAGCACCAGCGTGTATTTCGACGGCTTCTGTAAGATGTAATACGGATACAGGTACTCATTCCATGCCGTGACGCCCTTGAGAATGATGACAGACACTGTCACGGGTTTCAGCTGCGGCAGGATAATGCTCCAGAAGGTACGCAGGACACCTGCGCCGTCGATCGCCGCGGCTTCATCCAACGCGACGGGAATGGAGTTGATAAAGTTTGTGTATAGATGAATGGACATCGGCAGGCCGAATGCCGCCGCGATGACGATGACCGCCCACTGCTGGTTGATGCCGCCAAGCGCAACGAGCTCGGTGTACACGCCGACCAGAATGGACAGCGGTGGGATCATCATGATGCCCAAACAAAAGCTCTGCATGAAGCTGTTGAGCCGTGAACGGTTGCGCGCGAACGCATAGGCCGCCATACAGCCGAATACGACCTCGATTGCAACTGTGCCAACCGCAATGAGAACAGTGTTGCCCAACGCCCTGAATAACTTTCCACTTTCAATGATAGAGGTAAAGTTGCTTAAATCAAAATAGTTCGGTGGGATCAGACGGCTTCCGAGATCTGTCGGATGCTTGAAGGCCATGACCACGAGCACATAGATCGGCAGGATATAAATGAGGATGATGAGAACGCTCAGAATATATTTCCATGCGTTCTTCTTTTTCGTCTTATGCGTCTGCTTCTGAATTGTCTGTTGCATCAGTACTGCACCTCCCTCTTCCGGAAATAGCGCGTCAGGAATGTCGAGATGATAAAGATGAATACGAACAGGAATACACCAATCGCCGAGGCGTAGCCTGCTTTTTCAGAATCAAAGTACATATAGGAAATGTATGTGGACAGCGAGTGCGTCTTCAATGTGGGGCCGCCCTTTGTCAGGGAGATGATCACATCGTTCAGCTTCAATCCGCCGATGACGTTCTGAATAACTGCGGTGGACATGGCAGGCGTGAGCAGCGGGAGCGTCACATGGCGGAAGACCTGCCATGTGCTTCCGCCGTCGAGCGTCGCTGCCTCGTAATACATGGTCGGGATGTTCTGCAGGCCCGCCAGATATACGATCATGGCAATGCCGACATACTGCCAGCTGTTGACGAGCGTGATGATGATCTTACCGCGAGTTCCGTCCGCCAGCCAGTTGATTGCGTCCTTGCCGAGATACTGGAAGATCTCATTGATGACGCCGTGGTTGAGCTGGAAGAAGAAATACATGATGTAGCCCATCAGAAGGCCGGAGATCATGACCGGCAGATAGATGATCGTCCGTACCGCGTTGCGGATCTTGAATTTGCTGTTGAGGAACAGCGCCAGCGCCAGACCGAACACGTTCTGTAGCAGCGCCGAGCCGAAGCCATAGAGCATTGTGTTCCAGAACGAGGACTTAAAGTATTTATCTGCAAACAGGTTAAGGTAGTTTTTCAGTCCGATAAAGGTCATATTTTGGGAATATCCATTCCACTTGAAGAAGGAGATATATACGCCCCGCGCCAAGGGGTATAGCACAAAACATGCCATGAGCAGGACAGCCGGTATATACAGAAGATTCATCTGTCTTTTCCGTTTTTCCATTCCGTTGTCCGTTCCTTTCTAAATAAAGAGTGTGCAGGTGCCGGATGTTCTGGGAGATTCATCCGACACCTGCAGATAAATCATTTAAGCAGATCAGTCGTTACAATGCGGGGCCATATTCAGCTTATGGGGTGCTGGACCACGATTGCACGGACTCAGCCGTTCTGCTCTGCGTAGAGCTCCAGGTAGTTGTCTCTCAGATACTCAACAGCCTCGGTCACGTCGTCGGGGTTGGAGAGCATCATGGACATGGAGTCAGCCATAATGCCCCACATGCCGGACGGGAAGAACTTGCGGTCGAAGAGGTTGTCGTACTGAACCTTGCCGTTGCAGTCTTCCACAGCCTGCTTGTAGCAGTTGAGCGTGTAGACATCAGCGGCGTCAGCGCCTTCAACGGTGGGCAGCGCGCCGGAGACCGTCGCCCACTTGGAGCCGACCTCGGGACGGGCCAGATAATCAAGCAGAGCCCAGCAGGCAGCTTCGTTTTCGGTGTCCTTCCAGACGCCCCATGCGTCGCCTTCACCGACACGGAAGGACGGAGCGCCATCAGCGGAGGAGGGCAGCGGGAGCACGCCCATGTTGGCATCGGGATAATACTGACGGGCAACGGTGATGTTGTCGGTGCCGCGAACCATGAAGGCCGCTTCGCCGGAGCCAAGCATCTGCTGCGCACCGGCAGCGTCGAGCGTCAGAACGTCTTCATTGATGTAGCCCTTCTTCATCCAGGTAGCCAGATACTCGTAGAGTTCCGTTGCATAGGTGTCGAAGTCGAACGTGCCGTCCTTCAGAGAGTCGCCCAGATCATACTTGGCGCCTTCGTCCGTCCAGAAGGTCGGAGCGACGGAGCCGAGCAGGCCCGCGAGGTTGCCGCCGACGGAGCCGCCGATTGCCAGCGGGGTGATGCCGGCTGCGACGAGCTTTTCACAGGCTGCATCGAAATCGTCCCAGGTGCGGATGGAGTTGGGGTCGACGCCAGCCTTGTCGAGTGCGTCCTTGTTGTAGATCAGGCCGGAAATGCTCATGGACATGCCGAGCGCGTAGAAGTTGCCGTTTTCGTCGGCCATAACGCCAGCGAGAGAGTCCTTGTCGATGGAATCGAACCAGGGCTGATCGTTGACGACCTTCAGATATTCGCTGTAGCGGAGCAGCGACCAGCCGTGGGTCATCCAGACATCGGGCAGGGAGTTGGAAGCCATCATGGTCTTGAGCTGAGCTTCACCCTCGGAGCCCGGGGTGATGAGATCGACCTGAATGCCGGTCTCAGCCGTGAAGTCATTGATGATCTCCTGGAACATTTCCAGCTTCGCATCGGTGTAGCTGGTTGCGAAAACGGAGATCGTACCGCCGACAGCGGGTTCCTCCGTTGTTTCTTCGGCGGGAGCGGTTTGTTCGGGAGTCGTCTCCTCAGCCGGTTCCGTCGTGGTGGTCTGCTCGGCATCTGCGGCAGGCTCTGCCTTAGCTGCACAGGCAACCATCGTCAGCACCATCAGTGCCGCGAGGATCAATGCAAGAATCTTCTTCATTTTTGGTTTTCCTCCTTGTCATTTTATACAAACAACGTTTTGTTTTTTGCTGTCTGCTATTACAAAGTACCATATTTTTCGCATTCTGATAATGCAGAAATCTGTTGCAAACATGGACAATTCTGCTGGACATTTTTCGCTGCTTCTGCTACACTATATAAAAAACAAATTTCAAAACCGAATGCAGCAGGGGGCGGACGCTGATGGCGCTGAACAATTTTGACGAGTTCATTGACAAAACAGATTATCTGCAAACGAGGCTCCTCCAGGTCAACAGCTGCGGCTCGGAATGGGTCGTCAAATATGACTATACGATCCTGCGCTCAAACGGGCGGCGGGACTTCCATTTTCTATATCTGCAAAACGGATGGCTCGACATTGAGGTCGGCACGGCGAAGGCGCGGCTGACGCGCGGACAGTGCGCGGTGTTCCTGCCGAACGTGCGGCAGATGTACTCCTTTACCGCTGCGGGCGACCCGGTCTCCCTCTACCTGCATTTTACCGGACAGGCCGCAGCCGAGGCCATGCAGTACCTGCGCCCGACGGAGAACATGATCTACACCATTTCTGACCAGACGCTGTTTGAAAGCCTGTTCCACCGGCTCAATCGCCTGCACAATCTGCAGCAGTCCGCCGCGCTGCAGATCCCGGAGGAAAACAGCATCCTCCTGCAGCTCATCACCATCGTCTGCCGCAGCAGCGCGGACAATGAAGCGCCCATCCGCAGCGATATCCTCAGCGCCATGGAATACATGCGGGAGCATATGCAGGAGCAAATCAACTTCCAGACCTTTGCCGAAACGCTGCACCTCAGCTACAGCCGCTTTGCGCATCTGTTCACACAGGCTGTCGGTGTCTCGCCGCAGCAGTATCTGCTGCGCCTCCGGCTTGACCGCGCACGGGGCTTCCTGCGCGATTCCTCCATGAGCGTTTCCGAGGTCGCGGAAAGCACAGGCTTCAACGATCCGTTTTACTTCAGCCGCATGTTCAGCAAAGCCTTCGGCCTGTCCCCGAGAGCGTTCCGGAGCAAATGCCGGAAATAACGCCTTTTACTTGTAATCTCCGAGGTAGTCCGTGTTTTTCTCAAAAATCAGATCGCACATGTCGCGAATCTCCTGCAGGCTGCACACGGCGGAGCAGAGCGGATCCATCATGACCGCGTGATAAACATCCGCCCGGCTCTTTGTCATGGCCGCACGCACGACAAGATTCTCGATCTGCGCCGTCGTGCTGACCAGAATGGCCAGATGCGCCGGAAGCTCGCCGACGATGGTCTTGTGGATGCCGTCCTTGTCCGCAAATACCGGAATTTCCACGCAGGCATCATACGGCAGATTGGTGATAGAGCCGTCGTTGATGACGTTGCCGTTAAACTTGAACGGCGTCCGGTCGCCGAAGCGGGCGTTGAAGATATTTGCCGCATATTCACTGCTTCGGTTGGTGTCGACGGGCTCATTTTCAATCCAGTCCGTGATCTCCTGCTTCCAGCTCCCAGCGCGCTCCAGCCGGCTGTTGAGCGAAAATGCGTGCAAACCGGGGTTCCAGTTCGTGCTGTGCGTGCAGTAGTTTTCAATCAGATCCGGCCGTTTGCGGAACCACGCATTATACTCGGAATTGTGGCCGCTGGACTCGGTGACGTAATAGCCCAAATGCCGGAACATTTCATTGCGTACCTGCTCCTTGTTGTAGAATTCAGGAGCTTCCAGCTTTTTTGCGAGTTTCGGGTACAGATCCTGCCCGTTGTGCTCCAGCTTCAGATAGAACGCCTGATGGTTGACGCCCGCACAGAGATAGTCGATCTCGTCCACCGGCGTTTCCAGCCACTCCGCCAGCATTGCGACTGTCCCCTGTACGCTGTGGCACAGACCCGTAACCTCAACGTTTGTTTCGGTCTGCATGGCCTTGCAGAGCATCGACATGGGGTTCGTGTAATTCAGGAAAACCGCATTCGGGCAATATTTCTCAATATCCCGGCAGATATCCAGCATCAGGGGAATATTGCGCAGCGCGCGGAAAATACCGGAGACGCTGCGTGTATCGCCGATGTTGATATCGACGCCAAACTGCATGGGGATCTCAATATCATAGCGCCAGACGTCGATGCCGCCATTGAAGACCGTACACAAAACGCCGTCCGCGCCGGAAAGCGCCTCCGCGCGGCTCTGCGTCGGGGTGATCTTCGCGTGCGCGCCCATAGCGGCGTTGATCTTTCGGACTGCGGCGGTGATCCGTTCGAGCCGCTCCGGGTCGGTGTCCATCAGCGCCAGCTCACAGTCTTCAAAGGCCGGGAACGAGAGCAGATCTCGGACAAGATTGCGCGTGAAGATAAAGCTGCCCGCGCCGATAAATGCAAATTTTTTCATAAAGAGCACCATCCTTTTTCATTTTTGGATGGTTCCAGTGTATCCCACCACCTGCGCGGCGGCAAAGCAGAAAACTGCCAGATAAGCGGACATTCCTGCTATACAGCAAGCAGACCGTATGCTATACTGGCCAGGGGTGATCAGCATGAAAGCCTTTTGTGAATTCCGTGATTCCACGGATCATCCGCCTGTCCACGGGCTTCAGATCAACAGCTGCGGGCAGCAGCAGGCCGGACAATACGGGTATACGATTCTCCGCTCAAATGGTCGTTCGGACTATCATTTGCTCTATGTGCAGAGCGGATGGATCACCGCGGAGAAAGACGGCGCTCCTGTGTGCATATCATCGGGTGGCTTCATTTTTTACCCACCCGACGCACGGCAGCTCTATGCGTTCAGCAAGGAAGGAAACGCGATTTCCTACTGGATTCATTTCACCGGGACTGCAATAGAAGATGCTTTGGCCGATCTTCCCTATAAGCGCACGTTCTGTGGGCAGGTTGATGAACGGATGCAGTTCGAGAGCCTACTGCACCAGCTTTCCCAGACACACCACATGCGCGGGCCGGCATACCTTCTTGACGAGGGCGGACTGCTTTTGCAGATTCTTGCCAGTTTGTCGCGCAGCGTCAACCGGCAGGAAAGCACCGAATGCAGCGAAATCCGCGCGGCGGCGGCGTACCTCTGTGAGCATTTCTGCCAACCGCTGTCGCTTGCGGACTGCGCAGCCCGTCTGCACCTGAGCGTAAGCCGGTTTTCGCATCTGTTCACGAAGACCATCGGCGTTTCGCCGTATCAGTATCTGCTGCGCCTGCGGCTCGACCGGGCCTGTGAGCTGCTTCTGCATACGGAACTTGATATCCGCCATATCGCGCAGCTGGTCGGCTTTGACGATCCGTCCTACTTCAGCCGCCTGTTCCGCAAACGCTTTGCGAAAACGCCGGGGGCATTTCGGACAACATACAGCCAGGAGCGTTCGGATCATCCCGCTTCTGCACCTCCGGTTTTATAGAAAAAGCAGGCATCCTGTGTTCATTTGCAGGATGCCTGCTTTTTCACTTTCCGGCCTCAGCACTGTCTGCGCAGCAGAAACAGCCGCTGCGTGATCGTATCTGCTGCCTCGCGGAGCTGCGGAAGGTAGTATTTCAGCTGTTCGCGTGAGGTCACGTCGGTGATGCCGGAGAACGACAGAGCCGCGTAGATCTCCCCCTCCGGGCTGCGGACCGGCACGGCCACACAGCACGTATGCGTCAGAGATTCAAAATAATCAAGCGCATATTCCTGCTGCCGGACTCTGTTCAGCTCCTCCAGAAACGCACGCTTGGTGCAGATGGTATTCGGCGTCATCGCCTCGAATGCGATCCCATCGATAAACTGCGCCCGCAGCACCTCCGGCAGCTCGCAGAGCAGAATCTTTCCGCCCGCGGACGCGTGCAGCGGCAGCGTTGAGCCAACCGGTGCGACGAAATCAACATACCGCTCCGTGCGCGTCTGCTGCAAAATGAAAAACCGCCGGTCTTGCCGGACGACCAGATTCATCGGCAGAATTTCCCGTGCCGTCAGCTCCTGCATGATCGGATACGCAATTTCAGCCAGCGCAAGGTGAAAATTATTTTTCTCCGTGACATAAGATAACTTCTCGCCCGGAATGTATTTGTCGTCTGACATCTGGAAACTCCAGCCGTTTGTCTCCAGCGTCTTTAAGATCCGGTACGCCGCCGACGGCGTGATACCCTGGCATTTTGCAATCTCGTTGACGCCCATCGGCCGCTTTTCCTGCATCAGCAGCTCCAGAATTTTCAGCCCGCGCTCAAGCGCTTGTACTGTACCCTGTTCCTTCCTTTCCATCATTTCCTCCGCCGCAAGTACTTTGCTCTTGATTATACCGTAAACGCTGGAACTGCGTCAACTGTCAAGACCTTCATTGCCGGGAATCCCTCGGATGTATTCTGTTTTGCACAAATCCAACATGGAGAATTTGGCTATTCTGCATATTGCATTCTATTTTTGATTCCGGTATGCTGTTCTTGAAAATTGGAATACTTATTCCAAAACACGCCATAAAGGAGAGCGACTATGGAAAAACAAAAAATGGGCGGCGTTGTATTCCCGTTTGTGACTCCCTTCTGCGGGGAGGACGAACATGTCAATTATCCCGCGCTTGACAAGCTGATCGACTTTCTGATCGAAAACGGCGCGACGGGCGTCATCCCCTGCGGCAGCACGGGCGAGCTTGTATCCATGACGCTGGAGGAGCAGCTGGAGATCAACCGCCACACCATCGAATACGTGAACCATCGCTGCAAGGTCTATGCCTGCACCGGCGCGTACCGCACCTCCGACGCGATCCTGCTCTCCAAAGCTGCGGAGGAAGCCGGGGCCGACGGCGTCATGGTCGTCACACCCTGGTACATTACGCCGAACGAGGAGGAAGCCTACGATCATTATAAGGCCATCCGTGCCGAACTTTCGATTCCGCTGATCCTCTATCACAATCCGTACCTGACCGGCTGCTGGCTGAGTGAAAAAATCATTGCGAAGCTGTATAATGACGGCATCATCGACGCCATCAAAGATTCCGCGCACGACATTTACCGCCACCAGAACATGCGTGCCCTGTGCAAGGACGACGGCTTCTCTATTTTCTACGGCTATGACAATCTCCCCGCCGAAGCGCTCATGATGTACGCCGACGGCTGGATCACCGGCGTCGGCACGCTCTTCCCGGCAGAAACTGTCCGTGTCTATGACCTCTGCAAGGCCGGCAAGCCGCTTGAAGCCAGAGACTATATCATGACTGTCTGCCGCAAGTACATGCACTTCTTCAACGAACCTACAAAAGAGGGTCTGCCCTCGCCGTGGCTGGCAATCATCAAGGAGGGACTGACTATGCGCGGGATTCCCATCGGCCTGCCGCGCAGACCCATCCATCCGCTGCCCGACAGTGTCCGCGCAGAGCTGACGGCAGTCATGCGGGACTTCGGCTATTACAAGCTCGGATAAGGAGACGTTCTTATGGAAAGCACCATCTATGTCAAGCCGGAACGCATCCGACAGTACGTGATCGATCTGTTCGGCTATTACCACGTCAGCAAGGCGGACGCTGCCATGATCGCCGACAATCTGATCGACGCTGAGATCCGCGGCGTCACGACCCACGGCCTTACACGGATTCCACTCTATACGGAGAAGCTCATCTCCGGCCTGTACGATGCAAAAGCCGTGCCGGAGATCGTCAAAAATTACGGTGCGACCGCGCTCATCGATGCACACGACGGTCTCGGTCAGGTTGCAGCGACAAAGGCCATGGAACTCGCCATTGAAAAGGCGGAACAGTTCGGTGTCGGCTATGTCGGCCTGCGCAACGGCAGCCACTACGGCACGGCGGGCTATTACGCCATGATGGCTGAAAAGCGCGGCATGATCGGCTTCTCGATGACCAATTCCGGCGCGTTCGTCGCGCCGTTCGGCGGCGTGGAAAAGCGGCTGGGCACGAACCCCATCGCCGTTGCGCTTCCTGCCGAAAAGCATCTGCCGATCCTGCTCGACATGGCGACCAGCCGTGTCTCGCGCGGCAAGCTGCTCGTCAACATGAAAAAGGGCGAACCCGTTCCGGACGACTGGGCGCTCGCAATCGACGGCAGCCGCACGACCGATGCCCCGCAGGCCTTCCGCGGCATTCTCCTGCCGCTGGGCTACAAGGGCTACGGCATGGCCGTGATTGTGGACATGCTCTCTGGTGTGCTCAACGGCAGCGGCTTCGGCGTCGCAGTCGATACGCCGAAGGACAAGCCCATCGTCGGCAGCAGCTTCCTCGCCATCAAGACAGAGGCATTCTGTGAGCAGGGCAAGTTCCGCCGCAATGTCGATGCTCTGATCGATGAGATCAAAAACGTAAAGCTTGAAGCCGGTACGGACGAAGTTCTCATGCCGGGCGAGATCGAATTTCGTGCCGAGATCGCCAACCGTGAAAAGGGCGGCGTTCCCATCCAGCCGTTCCAGATCAGCGAACTGAATGAACAGGCTGCACCGTTCGGATTTACATTTGAAGAATATTTATAATGCAGGAGGGAAAAACAATGGAGAAATTGGATCTGCACGGCAAGACGGGCTTTATCATCGGCGGTACGCGCGGGATCGGCAACGCGATCGCCATGCGCATGGCAGGCCTTGGTATGAATCTGACCGTTATTGCCCGCAAGGAAGACGAACTCGCAGCCATGAAGGCACAGGTTGAATCGCTCGGCGTCCGCTTCCTTGGTATTCAGGCAAGCAACACTGACTTTGACGCGATTGCAGCTGCCTTTGAGACTTCGTGGCAGACCTACGGACGGCTGGATCTGCTGGTCAATGCAGCCGGTACCGGCGTTATGACGCCGTTTGAAGAGCTGACAAAGTCCGACGTGGACACCACCATCGACGTGAACCTCAAGGGCACGATCTACGCTGTCAAGCTGTCGGTTCCGTACTTTGAAAAAACCGGCGGCGGCAACATTCTCAATATTTCCTCCATGTCCGCCATCCGCGGCATTCCCGATCCCGTCAATAACAACGGCATTTATACCGCAACAAAGTTTGCCATCAACGGCTTTACCGAGTGCATGCAGAAATACCTGCTCAAGTATGGCATCCGCGTAACGGCGCTTTGCCCCGGCTCCACGGCTACAAGCTGGTGGACGCGCTGGACACATTCGTTCGGCACCGACGCAATGCTCCCGGTCGATACGCTGGCCGACATTGTCGAGCTGATCGTCACGTCGCCGGAGAAGGTTTTGTTCAAGCAGCTTCAGGTCCTGCCGACCGTTGAGATCGACAACTTCTAAGGAGGGAGCAGACATGAGAACTGTCCATGTTCAGGAATTAAGCGCTGAGAAATTTGGTTTATACGGTACGTTTGCCGACATGCTCCATGCCGCAGGCCCGCATATCGGCACAAACCCCATCGAATTCTACCGCGATATGACAACGGTTTATTCCCCGTGCGCCGCTGTCGGACTTTCCGTCACGAAGGTCTACCGCCGTCCGCTCGTGATCGATACCTATGAATATCATAACACCTGTGCGGAGGCCATGATGCCGCTCGACGGCGATGCGTATATCCACGTCGCGCCTGCCGGCCCGGCCGATCGCATCCCGTATGATGCAGTCGAGGTTTTCCGCGTTCCGAAGGGAACGATGGTCACGCTTCTCCCCGGCGTATGGCATCACGGCCCGTTCTGCGTGGATACGGACGCCCTACAGACGCTCATCATTCTGCCGGAACGGCTCTATGCCTATGACTGCACGGTCCTGACCGCTCCGGAGTCCGATAAACTCCAAATCGAAGCATGACCGCAAACGGATCCTGATTGCGCGGCTGATTTGGAGTCAGATATCCCAAATCATCCGATCTTCTCTTGGAAAGGAAACAGCATGGACTACGCAAAAGAATCCCTTCGTCTGCATGGCGAATGGAAGGGAAAAATCGAGGTCACGGCGCGCATGCCGGTCGATACAAAGGACGATCTGAGCCTTGCTTACACGCCGGGCGTCGCCCAGCCGTGCCTGGAAATTCAGAAGGACATCGAGAAAAGCTACGAGTTGACCCGGCGCTGGAATCTCTGTGCCGTCATTACCGACGGCTCGGCCGTTTTGGGTCTCGGCGATATCGGCCCGGAGGCCGGTATGCCGGTCATGGAGGGCAAATGCGTGCTCTTCAAGGCATTCGGCGATGTCGACGCGTTCCCGCTGTGCGTCAAGACGCACGATGTGGACGAATTCGTTAATACCGTTGCGCTCATCTCCGGCTCGTTCGGCGGCGTAAATCTGGAGGATATCTCCGCGCCCAGGTGCTTTGAGATCGAGCGCAAGCTCAAAGAGCGCTGCGACATCCCCATCTTCCACGACGATCAGCACGGCACCGCCGTCATCACTCTCGCGGGTCTGACCAACGCGCTGAAGGTCGTTGGGAAGACGGAGGATGTGAAGATCGTCACGTCCGGTGCAGGTGCGGCAGCGATCGCAATTGTGAAGCTCCTGCTCTCCGCGGGCTTCAAAAATGTCACGATGTGCGACCGGAAGGGCGCGATTTATAAGGGCCGGGACGGTCTCAACTGGATCAAGGAAGAAATGGCCGAGGTCACGAATCTCGAGCGCAGGGCCGGCAGTCTTGCCGACATGCTCGTCGGCGCGGATGTGTTCATCGGTGTCTCCGCGCCCGGAACCGTCACAACGGAAATGGTCAAGACCATGAACAAGGATGCGATCGTCTTTGCCTGCGCGAACCCGACGCCGGAAATCTTCCCGGAGGACGCGAAAGCGGGCGGCGCGCGGATCGTCTCGACTGGTCGGAGCGACTACCCGAACCAGATCAACAACGTTCTGGCCTTCCCGGGCATTTTCCGCGGCGCATTCGACGTGCGCGCGAGCGATATCAACGAGGAGATGAAGGTCGCCGCCGCGCACGCGTTGGCAGAGCTCATCTCCGACGATGAACTCTCGGAGGACTATATCATCCCCAAAGCCTTCGACCACCGCGTCGGCCCCGCCGTTGCAAAAGCCGTCGCCGTAGCCGCAAGAAGAAGCGGCGTAGCAAGGCGCTGAGGAATAAGAAACACAGCCCCGGCTCGGTATTCCGAGTCGGGGCTGCCGTATGTCCATCAAAAATCCATGTCAGGCTGCTTTCCGAAATCGCAGGCCGGTTGCCCGCACGGACAACTCCTGCGACAGAAGGCGCAGCGTTTCAAATTCATCGTCGAGGCCGTCAAGCTCCCGGCGAAGAATTTCTTCATAGTGTTGTTTCTTCTGCTCCAGCGTGGCAATTTTGTTGACCCACCGCTCCATGACGCTGGGGCTGCGGCTGCCGCTCTGGATGAGATAGTCGGCCTTCTCCTGATACAGCGCGATCTCCTTTTTGACCGCGGAATAAAATTCCTCCGTCATTTTATCGCGCTGCTTGGCATCGTCAATGATATAAAAGCTGTTGACACTCAGGGCGCTGTCATTCCGGTTCAGCTCACTGAGCTGCTCAATGAATGTTTCAAATGTGTCCACCTTGTCCATGTGCTGCCGCGGGATGAAATAGAGGTGCCCGGTCGAGCTGACCTTGGTGGTCTCCAGCATCCGCAGATAGCTCAGGCAGATCGTCTCGATCTGTCTGCGGTTCGCGCAGACCTGATAAAGCTCGAACAATTCCTCCGCCCGGCGGCAATAGTTCAGGGGATCAATGTCGGCGTCGAAGCCAATATTGTCATACCCAAACCGATTGTCGCGCCGATCGTAAAAAATATTTGCCAGCTTTTCATACTGATTCGTCCGCTGGTTGAGCGTTTCCTTGACCAGTTCACGGGAATAAACATCCTCGGTGTGCGCGTTGTCGCGGCAGTAGACCGCGTAGATATGATGCACATCGGGGCTTTTTACCGTGATCCGATCCTTAATATCGCCCGTCGCGGAGCGGAACGCATCCGATACGGAAATACGCTTGCTTCCAGAGTATGGGATGTTCAGATCCTCGCAGAGCTGCGCCAGCGCCTCCTTCTCCACCAGAATATTGGCAAGCGAGAAATAGAGGAATTTGCCCAGCACGGAGGTCTTGTCGCCGTTGGCTGCGCCAAGGATGTCCTGAAAATTTGTAATATTTGTCATACGCAATTCCTTTCTTTAAGCCGTCCTTCGTTTCGTCCAGTCCAGCAGATAATCGTCCACACCCTTAAATCGCGGGTTCCAGGTACATTGATAGTACCGGATGCCCGGGATCGACTGCACCTCGCGGCGTAGAGTAATGATTGCCTGCCGAACCTGTGGATTTGTGAACTGATCCATGTCCATCGCCTCCATGACCTCTGTGACGCCGAGCGATAAAAGTGTTTCCCGCAGTCCTTTGTGGGCATTTACGCCGCCGAGACACACAAAAAGCGCATTGTTCGCAAAATAGCTTGCAATATCGCCCTTGAGCGGCCCCTCGGTGAGATAGGCACGCTTCTTCGTGGTGTCTCCGGTGACATGAATCCACGAATAGCTGCGGGTGCCGTTTTCCATGCGGCTTGGCCGGCTGGACAGCCAGCGGTATTTTCGCGCCGCGTCATCGTCCAGCCGGATCTTCATACCTTGGATCAAGCCGTCCTTGTTCCGTACCGGAATGAGAAATCCGTTTGCGCCAGCCAGCGTCCATGTCCCGTCCTTCGTATAAAAGCCGGGCAGTCCGTGCAGTTCATGATCGCACGCAAGAAGCGACGCCAGCAAACGTCGTTCGGATTCCGTTTCCGGCATGGACTTATAACCGTTCCGCTCGATGATCTCATCCGGGAGTCCACGTTCATGGAGATTGTCTCTGTGCCGGTCGGAGAGCGTCAGGAGGGACAGCATCTCCGAATACGCCGCATGGCGCTTTTCCAGCGCATACGGTTCCCGGCTCGTTGTGTTTGGGGAGCTGGGCTGCAAGGGCAGCTTATACACGTTGCTCTTTGCAGCCAGCTCCAGATAGGCTTCTTTGTTGGATAGTCACAGGCTGCGTAGAGCAGTTCATAGTAGATCTCATATAGATCGTACTCCGAATTGGTGATATTTTGTTCCAACAGCCGATCCAGTTTCCCATATTCGTAGAACATACGAGCCGCTCTGACTGTTTGAAGTGAACCGCATATAGATTCATAGTCCATAACTGCGCCTCCTTAACAAAATTTCCGCTGCGCAGCGGCTTTCGGGTTGGAATGGTCAAAAGTGCTGCGTAGGTGATTCAAACGGTGTTCCCGGTCCTCTGCTTCAGACAATGCACCGTACAAGCTGTCAATATCTTCTTCGGTAAATGCCTCGAAATCAAGATCAGCAAAATGGATGCAATCATCATTTTTCAGCGGAGCTAGAATATGCGTCAGCACATACGGCGGAACATTTTCAGGTTCCGGTACCGGCATATGCGGCAGGGCATTCAGGTTCTTTACGAGCATGGAAAAATCAATCTTCATGGTTCGTTGTCTCCCATACCAGCTTCACCACGCAGATGGCATAGTCCTTCATATTGCAGAGGATCTTTTTGTGCTCATCCTCTGTCATATACGACCGGCCTTCGCGCAGGAAATAGATCCCGCAGTCCGGCATCAGCTCGCCAAACATGCTGGCAATGTGCCATTCCATGTGAGAGCGTGCTTCGGCGGTATCGCCCTTGAAGTAGGCCGTGCACATCTTCGTGTTGCCGACCGTCTGCTCGTTCCCAAATTCCAGATGCTCCATAAAGCCGTCAAAATGTGCTTTTGCGCATTCATCCAACTGATGCTTCGCAGATGCGTAGAAGTACAGGAACAGCGCCGGTTCGTTTCTGCCCAGAATGACGCTGTATGGACTGGACACTTTCTGTCCCCATGCGCCGCCGGACAGTTCGAAGCGCGTGCAGAGCTTTCCCATCTGCGGGACGATCCGCTCCGTGACCTGCTGCCAGACAGCTTCGCGTGCCGCCCGGTCATCTGCTTCTGTGACGGGTGCAACGATTGCAAGATTTGTAGTTAACATAATTCCTCCTAACTCAGCGCCAGAAATCCGTTCGGCGTCAGGACATTGAAGATCATCTTGTTGCTGATGACCTCATGCACCTCTGCACAGATATGGTTCCCGCGCTGGTCAAACTGTTCCTCGCGTTCTACGTTTTTGATCTTCACGATACGGCCCTTGATGATGTGCGGGGTATCACACTCGATCAGCCCGTTGATCATCCCGGAGCCGCCGATGAGACCGATCTGCCCAATGGAAAGGGGCAAAAGTGGATGCTTTTCCGTGCTGTCCAGTGCACTTTTTGCATGCAGCAGCCGTGTAAAGCTGCCGGAGCGCGTCAGCTGGCGTTCCAGCTCCTTCTCATTGAATCGTTCGCCGCGAAAGACCTCGACGTTCTTTGTGACGGCGGGCAGCGCATAGCGGTTTTCCTCCAGTTCCGTGACACACAGAATTTTCTCCGAAACCAGCGTCTGCGCGCCCAGCCGGTCAGCGGTTTCGTCATCCTCCGCGGGCTTCTTCCGAAGCCCCAACACGACCGCCTGATGGAATCTGGCAAACTCGCCGCTTGTAAATTTCCAGACGGAAAGGTCCGAGAAATTCTCCGCGAGGATTTTACAGATGTCCGGCGTCAGCCGATAGTACGGCACGATGTAGATAAGAAGGCCGCCCAGTATGAGCGTCCGGATGCTCTGCACCAGAAACTGCTTTTCACTGCGCACCCGGCTGCCGCCCGCTGTCATAACGGACAGATACGGCGGGTTCAGAAACAGCACATGAAACGCCTCACGGCTGATCTGGCTGTGAAAGAAGCTGCCGAAGCCGACGCGATGGAGCCTTGTCTGCGCTTCCTCCGCGCGGTGTTCGTCCAGCTCCATGCCGTAGGTGTAGCAGTTGTTGCCGTCGGCAAGCTGCCGAAGCGCCTTGCCGCAGCCGCAGCAGGGGTCGAGCAGATTCGTCGTCACACCCTCCGGAAATGCAATGCCGCGCAGAATGTGCGCGATATTTTCCGGGTCTGTCGGGTAGTAGCCCATGCGGACATGATTCATCAGCCGCCCAATCACCGCCGCGTTGACAGTGTCCGTTTGCGGAAGAGATTTTGCAAAGCCGGTCAGGACTTCATAACAGCCAGCATTTTATCTCGTAAGCTCATGCGGCATCCCTCATGCGGTAGGCGCCCAGTGAGATCACATTGCTGTGCGCTGTTTTCTGAAGCTCCATGCGGAGCTGTGCGAAGACATGCTGCTCCAGATCGCCTTTCTCCGGATCAAATGACATGACTGCCCGGATAAGTCGCAGCGCAAGCTGCTGATACACGTCGTCCGTGTCCAGCTTCGCCGCGCGGATGAGCGAACGGTTCTGCTTCATGACAGCCTTGATGCACCACAGATGGTTTTCCACGATGGCGTTTCTCTGAGAAATGGTGAAATTGTTTTTCATGGTCTTTCTCCTATTCGTATTTGGGGAGGCAGACGCCTCCATTTGTGTTTTGTCAGGCGGATGCCTTTTTCTGTTCTCTGCGGTTCTGTCTGGCGCGTTCGGCGTCAAACATCGGGGTCGGGACAAAGCCGTCCAGCGTCTTATAGAGGATGACGGACTGTACGCCGTCAAAGACCTCCACGACCTGATGCAGCCCCAGATGCACATTCAAAAGCTCCTCTACGGGTGTGGTACGAACCTGCTTCTGGAACGCATATGCGTCCAGATCAAGCTGCCGCACCTCGGAGAGCGTGTATCTGGATGCCGTGGGGCCGATCTCCCGTCCGAGAGACTTGCAGAGATTTTCGTGCATGAGCCAGCTTTCCGTGCTGGCAAAATCATAGATACGCACCAAGCTCGGCCGGATGCGCTTTTTGCACCAGTCCGGAACGCGGAGCATCTTGTGCCAGCGTTTTAGTAAGCGCGGCTTTTTCTTCTTGGTACAGTAGGCTTCTCCAAACTGCACCACCACGCCGCCGAGTTGACCGGGGTTTTGCCCCTTGTACTCGAAAACGTGGTCACAGTCCGTGCATACGGGAACCTTAGGCCGGATCTTCATACGACATTCTCCTTACTTTTTATCCATTTTTGCCCGGCAGAGGTCGATCACGCGCTGACAGGTATCAATTTCAAATCCACCGATGTGCGTATCCTCCTCTGAGAGCTTTAATTCTCGTGCCAGCCATTGATAGGCTTTTGTACGGCTGATGTGCTGCTTCTGCCAGTAGGCGTCGAACACCTGATGGGCTTCGATGCGCTTGAGCCGCAGAATCTCATTCGCTACATCGCCGAGCGGCCGCGTGGTTCCCTTGTGGCAGCCGACGCGGGCATTGCAGTTCTGGCACTGATACAGGTATTCGTTCTGCATTCCAAGCCGTTCTGTGGAGCTGCCATAGACATCAGCAGCCGGAACGAGCCGGATGATCCCGCCGCAGTAGCGGCAGATGGTCGGTTTCTTCAAATAGGCGTGTCCTCCTTTTTTATGCCTCCTCCTTGCGCGGCTTTTTTGTCTTTTGGGGTTTCGATTCGATTGTCTTCGGTTCACGCACCGTCATCTGGAAGCAGACAAGCTCGTCTGTTTTGAGAAGCAGCGCACTGTGCTGCACGACCTCCAGCATGAGCGTTCCGTTCAGCGCTTTCAGGCACTCCATGAGCTGCGCCGGATTGTACCAGTACACGCCCACAGGCTCGCCGCTCAGCGCGACCACGTCCATAGCCGTCTCCGAAATGCCATATTCGCTCTCGCAGCGAACAGTCAGCCGGCTTCCTGCAAAGGACAGGGAAAAACGGTTCTGCGTGCCGGTGACGCTCAGGGCTTGCAAAATGGTATCGCGGAGCAGGGCGGCGTCGGTCAGGACAGTAAACTGCTGCTTCAGATTGGACAGCACCTGCGACACGGCAAGATATGGTCCTTCCATAATTCGCGCGGCGAACGAGAAGTTCTCTTTCGTGAACACAATGGTTTTTCCGGTCGTACCGACCTGCAATTTCTCGCGGTTGTCCACCAGCGCCGCCAGCTTCTCCAGAGAGGCGGCCGGGATCAGAAAACTGATATTCCCGCGGCTCTCACGGTCGCCCTTGGCGGACGCAATGCGGAAGCTGTCTGTGCTGACCGCCTGCAGACCTTCCGCGCCGAAGATCAGGTTCACGCATTTGAGCATGGGCCGGGTCGTATCCTCGGAAACGGCAAACGCCGTTCGTTTGGTCAGCGACGGAATGCCGCTCACAGGCACGGTTGCCGCCGGGCAGGGAATCTCCATGCGCGGGTATTGTGCCGCGTCCATAACGGGAATGGCATATTCCGCGTTCCCGGAGGAAACAACGAGCTTTCCGTTTTTCATCTGAAACGTCACGCGCTCGCCATCCAGCAGGCGCAGCATTCCGGAAAGAAGCGGTGCTTTGACAACAACGCTGCCCTCATTCTCAATCTGTGCGGGGAGCTGCTGCTCCAATGCAATTTCCAGATTCCCCGACGCGACGGTGAGCGTCTCCTGCGATGCCTGCAAATACGCGCATTGCAGAATTTCAATCGTGGAGACTCTGGGCGCAATGCGCTCGGCGTTTTGCGCCGCGGCAAGCAGCTCTGTTCGGTTGACGGTGAATTTCATGACATCCTCCTTTTTACGCAACGAAATCGAATAGGCTCAGCTGGTTTTCCACCTGCTGCGTTTTCTTCGTCCGTTTGGCTTTCTGCTGCTCGAGCTGCACCATGGCGGCTTGCAGCTTTTCTTCCTGCTCCGCCGTAAGCACGCGCTTGGGCAGTTCAATCCTTTCAGGCACGGGCTTCAGCGGCAAAGACATTTCTTCGGCGGGTACTTCTGGTACTTCTCTGTCCGGATTCTCAAACGCCATCTTCCTGAACGCTGCCGCAATATCCTCCACATTGTCGCGGATGCCGAGCATCAGCTCCTTCGCCATCTGAGAGGTCATGTCCTGTACGTCGCTCATTGCGGCAAGCCCTTCCTCAGAGAAGTTTCCTTCAATGAGACCGGCGACCGCCAGCTTCGAGGCCATGAGCTTCAGACATTTCTGCTGCATGGTGTCCTCGTAGTAGAGCATATAGACCTTGACTGCGGGCGCTTTCTGGTTGATGCGCCAGCTTCGGCGCGACGCCTGCCGCAGCGTAAAGAGCTTGTAGCCCATACTGTAAAACACCAGCGTCGTAAAGGCGTTGAGGTCTAAGCCTGTTTCCACCAGAGATGGGTTTACGATCAGCACCTGCATTCCGGCAGCGAGCTTTTTCCGCACCCAGTCCTCACGGTCAGTGGTCTTGATCTTGTCAGTCAAGATTTCCGCGCGATAGCCTTCGTCCGCCAGCAGCTTTTTGAGCTTCTGCTGCGAATCCGTGCGCACCCAGCTTGTGTAGATGAGCGCACGCTCCCCGTTCTGGATGGCAGCTCTTACAATCTCCAGCGTCCGCTGTTCCTTTTCTCCGAGCGTGTCTGCGTCCCCGATGTTCTCTGGTTCGACGATGGGTACATCGCTGTCTGGGTAAAAGATGGGCTTCTGGTCATATGGCTGATCCGGATAGACGGTCAGCAGATTCAGATACGCGGAAAGGATCTTTTTTGCCGCGCGGCGGTCTGTTCGTAAAACCTGTACAAGCTTATGCTCGATCCGCTTGTACTCCGTCTCTACCGCCTCGGTCATTTCACAGGCAATTGGAATTTCCTCGTAGCTGGGGAGCGCCTTGCCCATATCGGACAGTGACAAAAACGCCGTCTTTTCCAGCAGAAACCTCGAAAACACCAGCGGCGAAACGCCCGGAAGCTGGCGCGTCCGAACGCCGCTTTTCTGCGATCTGCGCTTTGCTGCGTAGCTTTCATCGGCTTCGGTGTAGGTTGTTTCCACAACGCCATACTCCGTGTTGAACAGCGCAGGCCTTTCATGCGGCTTTCCGTCCGCCAGCATCAGCTGCGCCGACGTGCGGTAGAGCAGATGAAAAATACCGGAGCTGTAGCCGTTGATGAGCGTGGCCGTCATGCCGATAACCTTTTTTGCCGTGCCGAACAGTTCTGCCATCGCGTCGCCCTGGCCGCTGTCGTTGTTGTACTCGTGCAGCTCATCCACGATGAGGCCGTCAAGCCTGCCACGATATCGCTTCTTGATGTACGAGCTGAGCGGATACCGCCGGCACGCGCCGCGCGTCGGGAAGTATCCGTCCGGGTTTTCGCGAAGCGCCTGCAAGGCGTCCAGTGCAGCGGGGTTCTTCGTCTTCTGCATGGCATGGACTGCCAGCTTCCGATGTACCCAACCATATTCCGGGATCTTGACCCACGGAGAAGGTACGCTTGGATTTACCGCCGTCCACAAGGGACTTTCGCAATTCATACATTGATGATTGCGCCGGTTTTCCATGCGGAATGCCTCCGGCTTTGCGGCCGTCCAGCCGTCCGTGTCGTCGCTGCTTGGCAGCTCTATGATTCCCCCGCAGTTGGGACAGCGGAACGCACCTTTCCGCGCGTCAAAAAGCACAGCCGGGCGGCGCATATAACCGTCTCTGGCCTTTTCCTTGCTGATAACGGCGTAGATGCTTTTGTCGCCCTGCTGGTACTGCGCGTACAGGCTGTCCAGCTCTGTAATGCTGCGGACGATGACTCCTGAGGTGTCCGGCAGCGTTTCGGCAATTTCGCGCACCCACTTCTTCGCGACGTGCGACGGGCAGAGGATGATGTTGAACGTCTTTTTCCGTTTCTGCGCCTGATACGCGGCCAGTGCCGTTGCGCCGATCTTCGTCTTGCCGCTTCCGCACTCTGCCACGATGAACGCAGACTTTCCCTCCGAGAGCTTGCGCTTGACCGATTCCGCAACCGCAAGCTGCGCCGGGTAAAGGCTATAACCTGCGTGTGCGCGGATGTAGTCATTGATGTGCAGGATCTCCGGGGAAAGCGGCTCCACTGCGGGGTCATACAGCGGCCGGAACTGGCCGCGGATACGCTCCGCGACCGTCACGCCGAACGCGCTTAGGTAGCCGGTGACAGAATACACGCCGTCAAAGCCGTGTGGATTTTGGACTGTGCCGGGAATACAGATCGCGCCGTTTTTTAAGCTGTCCTCCAGTACCGCGGCGATGTTTGCGTCATCCTTTTTGCACAAAAGCAGCCACGCCTCCAGCCGTTCCCGGATGGAGATGACGCGCAGCGGCTTGAGAAGTCTGCGCCGCTGCAATTCGTCCAGAACATAGTCCTGAAACTCCGGGATAAGCGGCACAGCCGTTTTCCGGTCCAGCGCTTCAAACAGCGCCTGCCGGTCTCCGGCCGGGCAAAAAAGGATGCACTTTCTCGGCGGCAGATCTACATTCGTCTGCCCGCCCATTTCTTCCTCGTTGGTTGATCTGGTCTCATCTGCATCGTCCAGCGAAAGAATCGTTGCCTCGGCGTAAATTCCGTCGTGGCTCAGATGGCATTCGTACTTCTTTGGTTCGCAGGCGAGCATGGCTGGTTCACCGGCAAATTCCGTTTCCAGCGTCGCGCCGGCGTAGATCGCGTCCGACATGGCGCATACCATCTCCGGATACCCGCCGAAGCGGATCGCCCGAAGATGCTGCTCGCGTCCGTCCGGTTCAAGGACGATCGTGTCCGCATACGCGCTGAGACGGATCGACTGCTTGGGGTTGTAATAGCTGATCAGCATTAACTGACTCTTTTCTGGCATTCATGGTTTCACTCCTTCCATCGTTTTTTGGACGCAAAAAGACCGTAATTGCCATTCAGCAATTACGGTCTTACTGGTCCTGTTGTATTTTGGTATTCACTGGCCTGCGCACGGAACCGGGGCATACCTGTCCCCAAGTTTTCACCTCCGCCCTTCATCTGCTCCGTCCTGTGATTGCTCTGACCTGAATACAGCTTTATTGTAGCGCGGCGGCAGGCGGGTGCAAACTTGCGGATTACTCAAGTGTTGTATCGCATAACCGCTTTCTCCGTGCTGCCCGACGAATCCAGCTTGCGGCTCTGCGCTGCTCCGTATCGTCATAATAAGCGATCATGTCCGACGCCGACGCAAGATAGCACAGCTTCTGCGTCAACCCGATCCGTCCTGGCCAGAGCCAGCAGCCCTGCGGGTACAGTGTGTGCAGATAGTCAAGCTCCGGCTCTGCCGGTCTCTCTTTTCGTAGTCCGCACAGGATCACTGTATAGTCCAGCAGCGGATAGTCCTGCTGCAAGCGCCGGATCACGCGGAACGCAAGCCGCTCAAACGGACCGAAATAGCCAAGAACAAACGTGGAAACATGCTCCTGCTCAATCAGCGTACGAAGCCGCAGTTCCAAACGCTCCTCATTCAAATTTCTGATCGTCTGATCTCCAATTAGCGCGCAAATCATAGCTGTTTCCCTCCGCTCCCATTTCAACAGAACGATTGTCTGCTTATTATAAAGCGCATGCGCCGTATATTTTGGCGTATTGCACAATACAATTATATAACGCTCTATAAATAAGTCAATCGCTTTATATACGAAGCTGAACTGAAATGCCGCAGCTTCTATAATTTTGACAGAAGGGGGCGTTTACTATGAGCAAAGACGAAATCAGCTTCAAAAACCGGGACCGGTTCATCCAGATGGGCATTGCGATCTCCTCCCTGCGGAAGATGCGCGGGATGTCACAGGAACAACTTGCGGAAAAGGCAAGCATCAGCCGTTCCCACCTGAGCGCGATCGAAGCACCGAATATGGTCCGTGCGTTCTCCATGGAAGCGTTCTTTAACATCGCCGACGCGCTTGATGTAACGCCTGAGGAGCTGATCCAGATTGCATTCTTGCAGGATAAGATTTTGAAAAGAAATACTTAAAGAAATTTGATTTTGATAAGCAAATCGGCTATACTGAATAGCAGAGTCCAAGCCTCGAAAGGAGCAACTGTCATGGATCAAATACAAAACCGCCGGATTGCTGCTGTCAAGGCAGCCGATGCGATCAATGCGATTGAAGGCGTTCCGGTTTCTGACTATGCCAAAACGCTCTCTGCTTGTTGGGCAAGGGGCGAGATCACAGATCAGCAAATGAAATCTGCGCTGCTTGCTTCCCACAGAAAGCTTGCAGCAATGGTGCGCAGCCGTGTCTGACATTTATTTATACGAGGATGTTCCTGTCCTGAAAAACAAGCTGGACATCCGGGATGAGAAAACGCTTGATCTGATCGAGGCGGAGCAGTCCCGCGCCAACATGATGATCTTGTATGAGCGCGGTTTTTCGGATTTTACACCGACCGGACTGCGCAAGATTCATCAGTTCCTGTTTGGCGATATTTATGATTGGGCTGGGAAGTATCGGCTTATCAACATTGAAAAACGGGAGCGTTTGCTGGGTGGGCGCAGCGTCTGGTACAGCAACGACGAAGCGATTCCGGATGATTTGGAGAAAGCATTCACCGCTATTTCAGAGAAACAGTGGGAGCAGTTCTCCAGAGAAGAATTTGTGCATACTCTTGCAAGGCTGTTTCCGCGTGTATGGCAGGTACACCCATTCCGTGAAGGCAATACGCGAACGGTGGTTATGATGATGACGCTGTTCGTTGAGCATTACGGCTATTACATGGATCACGAATTGATGGCCGCGAGTGCTGGATATGTGCGCGATTCCTTTGTTATGGCCTCACTGGATCAGATTTCTGAGTATGAGCATCTGGAGCGCATTTTGATGGATGCGGTCTGCACCGAGCCGATCGTCTATGACGAACAGGCTCTTGATTCTGGTGGACAATCGGAAAGAACGGGAAAATATCAGAAATACCAAAAAGAAAAGTATGTTCCGCAGCCACACCAGCAGCGCGAAAAATCATAATCTTTTGCAACAAAGCGGCAAGGCGTGAAATGCGCCTTGCCATTGTACATTTTGCGTATTACCGCCCCACAATCTTCCCAAAAATCTGCTTCTTCCCGTCATCATACCGCTGGATCACGACCATAACGGTATCGCCGGTTTTGAAATCGGAGTCCTCGTAATGGAACGAGTACCGGCACATGACGACTGCGCCGTCGGAGAGGTTGCAGAACACGCCGCCTGCGTATTTGCCCGCGATACTCGCCCTGCGGCGGCAGCCGACGGGGTGGCGCAGGCTGGCTTCGTCGAAGGGATTCGGAACGGTCTCCTTGACGGAGATCTCCAAGGTACCGGTTTTGCGGTCAAACTGCTTGACCACGCAGGTCAGCTCATCGCCCGGATGGTACTGTTCCCGCAGGTCGGGGATGGCGGCGTAGCTCATGTCGCGCTGTGAAAGATTTACATCGTAGCCGTAACACTCGACCAAACACCGGCGCGGCCCAACGGCCAGCACATGACACGGAACGCGGCTGCCCGGCTGGTGGAGCGGCTGCGTCGAGAAGAAATAGCGCCGGGACGTCAGCGCCAGACGGCGGGAACCGATGGCGAAGCCCGCTTCACGATCCACATGCGTAATGACAAAATCGATCTGAGCGCCCGGCATGTTCCGCAGAACGAACGCCGGGCGTTCGTCATTTTCTGCCCACATTTCCGTTTCGGGGATCAGAATGCGGGCGCGGAACGGCACAATGACCGCACAGTACATCCGCTTGGTCTCGACCTGTCCGGTCTGTGCGCTGCGGACGGTCATGGAGTGCGGATCGACGCCGATGATCGTGCCGCGCATGACGCTTCGGCTGCGGAAGGAGGCATAGATCGTGTTCCACTCCTGCCGCTGCTCCGGCGAGAGGCCCTGATCGAGCGCACGGAAGTCCAGATCGTAGAAGGATTTCTTCTCCGGTTCGGAAGATTCAGATTTTTCTGCCGCTGCGGGCACGTCGTCCTCTCCATAGGGTTGTACAGGTTCTGTGATTGCAGGTTCTTCGACCTGCGGTTCCAATACTGGCTGTTCTGCGGTGACCGTTTCTTCGACTTGGACGATTTCTGGCTGTACGGTTTCTTCCCGCAGCACTTCGGGTTCGGCTTTCTTTCTGGGCATTTGTAATTCCTCCTGTAAAATTATTTTCTGGCAAAAAAGCGGTGTGTACCGTTTCTTTGCTGGATCGCAAAAATAACGGGTCTGGTATATGGAAATGTCTCTGGTCTGATGCTATCAGGCAGCAGAACGATGATCTTTTCCTCCTGCCGAAGTTCACGTTCTGGCGGCGGATCACTGCCGGACACGATGACAAATTGCTTGAAGCTGGGTTCTCCAAGCGAGAAACGGAGTAGAGTACGTTTATCCACGGCATAGAAATCCTCCGGCTGCGCCGCAGACAGTTCCAGCATCACGTCAACGGCTTCTATTCGCTGTGGAAGTGCCTTTTCGCCGTAATGACTGACGATACTGTCGGATATTTGCAGCAGCCCGCCCATCTGCATCTGCCGCACACAGGCAGCGGTTACGCGCACGGCATTGTCAATCGATGAAAAGCAAACGTCTTTTGCAGCAGCGCGGCAAGCTGCCGCTGCTCCGCGCAGCCGAGCTTTTCCAAGACCGCCAGCAGATACTTTTGCTGTTTCGTCAGCAGCATCAGCCACGCCCCTTTCCCGGCGGCGTGCGCAGCGAATTGAGATATGGGTCAACCAGCAGGTCACTTTCTGTTTCCGTGATGCAGTTATAGATAGTTGACATAACATATTTCGTAGAATCCCTGACCGGCACGTTCCGGTTCGCGTGCAGCTTGATCTCTGCTTCCTGCAAGATGAAATAGTTCAGCAAGTGCAGGCGCGACCGCACCCGGCTTCGTGGCAGAACGGCCTGCCCGATACGCAGATTGTCCGAGTAAAAAAGCCGCTCTATGGCATTTTCAAAAACGCGCGCTACCTCCGGCTCGAAATACGAAAGCTCACAAGCATCCAGAATGCCCGTGAGCTCTTTTTCATCGTCCGTCGGCCCGTCCTCCGAGGGTACAGACAGACTGACATCTGAGAAAACTGTATCAGGTTGACTAAAATCAGTATTACTTGCGCCCGGATCCTGCGGTTCTGGAACATCAGGATCTGCGGTTCTAAAAGCAGGGATTTCGGGGTTCTGGGGCGGCAGATCCTGCGGTGCTTCCGCATCAAGAAACGCAGAATCCGCGGTTCTGGAACCACAGGATTCATACGATTCAGAGCAGAAAGGTGCGCATTCGTAGTCGGGATCATCGATGGGCGCGACGCTGGCCAGATAGATCTGATTGGCGTCGCCGCGGCCACAGCGCTTTTCCCAGATGAGCTGAAGCTCCGCCAGCTTGCGGAACGCCGCCGTGACGCGCTGCTCGCAGATGCGAAGCTCCTTCGCCAGCGCCTTGCGGGGAAAGATCACGAACACCTCGCCCGCATCGTTCACCCAGCCGTTGCGCCGTGAAAGTTGGAAGCGGTTCAGTAGAAAGGTGTACGTCACCTTCGCGTCCAAACTCATATCCGCATATCGCGGGTCGGAAAATAACCATCGCGGCATCTGCATGTGCCAGACGTTCTGTACGTCCGTCTGCCGCATAAGCCGGAAGCTTGGATGCTCGGTCAGCTTGGCTGCTTTCATGGGGATTCCCTCCAAATCAGATAGTTTCACTAAAACAGAAGTTTCGATTGACTTTTTTACAATCGTCTGTCATACTAATAGCATAATTTAAATTAGCATAATTGAGATTATGTTAAAGGACGTGAGCCGGAATGAAATTTATTGGCAGGCAGAGTGAATTGCGGACGCTTGAACAGGAATATCGTCGTGACGGCGGTTTTGTCGTAATCTATGGTCGGCGGCGCGTCGGAAAGACCCGGCTGATCAAGGAATTTATCAAGGATAAGCCTGCCGTATATTTCCTCGCCACGGAGGAGGTTGAGGCGCAGAGCATGAAGCGAATGGCCGGTGTGATCGCAAGAGCCACTGGGAATGCGCTGCTTGGCAATGTGACGTTTTCTGATTGGGCTGACCTGTTTCGTGCGGTCGCAGCATACCAGCCGGACCAGAAAAAGGTGATCGTGCTTGATGAGTTTCCATACATGGTCAAAACGAACCCGGCCTTCCCGTCCATTCTGCAGAATATCTGGGATGAGTTTTTGCAGGACAGCAATATCATGCTGATCCTCAGCGGCTCGTTGATCGGAATGATGAAAAAGCACGCGCTTTCCTATGACAGTCCGCTTTATGGCAGAAGAACAGCGCAGATCCGCTTGATGCCTCTGCCGTTTACGGCGGTCTATGCCGCGCAATCCTTGCCCTTCGATCAGGCCGTCCAGCAATATGCGCTGACCGGCGGTGTGCCGAAATATCTGGAGTTCTTTACCGAGCAGGAACCGCTGATCGATCAGATCCGCTCGGTCGTGCTGTCCAAAAATGGCTTTCTATATGAGGAACCAAACTTCCTACTGCGCGATGAGGTGCAGACACCGATCAATTATTTCTCCATCATCCGGGTCATTGCGGACGGCAACCACAAGCTGAGTAAGATCTGCGGCGTTCTTGAGCAGGAAAGCCCCTCCATCTCGCCGTATCTGGCAACACTGTCCGAGCTGGGCTTTGTTGTGAAGGACACGCCGATCACAGAAAAGAATCCGGAGCATTCCCGAAAAGGACTGTATTTTGTGTCGGACAACTTTACCCGTTTCTGGTTCCGGTATGTCTATCCGTATAAAGGAGAGTTGGAGCTGGACAATCAGCAGATCGTGCTGGACGAGCTGCAAAAGACCTTTATCAGCAGCTTTGTCGCGTTTGCGTATGAAGATGTCTGCAAGAACATCTTTGCAGAGCTTTGCCGAAGCGGACAGCTTGCGTTCGTTCCCTCCAGAATCGGCTCGTATTGGCACAATGATTTGAACGCCGACACCGAGATCGACGTAGCGGCGGTTGACCGCCAGAATAAGCGGCTGTTTATCGGAGAATGCAAGTACCATCAAAAACCGGTCGATCTGCCTGTCCTCACGGCGCTGCAGCAAAAAGTCGCAGCTTCGACTGATCTCCAGAACAGCTTTATCCGGCAAGGCTATCAGGTACTCTATGGTTTGTTTTCCAAGAGCGGCTTTTCCGACCGGCTGATTGCATTTGCCAAGGAGTGTGACGATCTGCTGCTGATCAATGAAGACCAGATCATCCAATTATAAGCCGCGGATAGATTCCACCGTACACTCCACCATTCCAATCTCATCATCCTCAGCCAGATCGTAGGCGGGCGGCTGCTCGCTGCGGTCTGGCTGTTTTTCGTTGTCGGGCGGTTTGGGGATGTTTGACGGTTCTTTCTGAACAGATGCTTTCTTTTGCGGTGCTGCTTCGGCTTCTTTTCTTCGCCACTCCGGGATGTAGTCAATGACGCGGCAGGTGGTAAGACCGGCGTAGTCCGGCAGCTCCTCCGGCGTCATCTTGTAGAGGAACGCGGGCTTGTGTCCCTTGAACAGCGCCAGACACTTCCGGTTTTCCAAGCGCAAAACTTCATCGGGGTTCATCAGATCGCGCTGCGTGTTGCTTCGTGTCTGGGAGTATGGGCGCGTGGACGAATATACCGGCGAAAACAGCGGCATCATCGGCATCTGGTTATTAAGGACGGAGATCGTCACCTTGCCGCATTTCTCCGAAATGTACTTTGCCGACGTCAGATCATTGCAGCCCATGTAGAGCGTCTGGTCGAACGTTGCAAGCTGATTTTCCCACTCTTTCCCCGGATATTTTTCCTGCCACTGAGATAAGCTCTGCACGACGATTTGTGCGGACATGTTAAAGCCGCGGATACTGTTCAGACTGTCCGCTACGCCGTCCAGATAGCCGATGTTGCAGTATTCGTCCAGACAGAAGTTCGTCAGCACGGGCAGCCGATCGCCCGCACATTGCAGGCGCGCAAAGTTTGAAAGCTGCGGCAGGGCCAGCGAGAAGAACAGCGACGACAGGAATCGGTACGCGCTGTCCTGCGCGGAAATGATGACAAAGTACACACACGGCCGCTTGCCGGGGAGCAGGAGGTCTACATCATGGTTGCGCGTGATCTTATCCACCAGACGGCTCTGAAAGACCGCCAGCCGGTTGCCGAGACCAATGACGATGTTGCCCCAGAGGTTCTCCTTTGCCTTGAGGAACAGACCGTGTGGGTATTTGGCCGGATGCTCTGGCGGGAGAGCAGCTAGCCTACGGTTGATTTCCTCGATGCTCTCCGTTGCGATCATGCGGTACACATCGCCAAGCCCACGCTGTTCAATGGGGAGCAAATTCCCGTTTGCATCGCGCAGATTGACGACATAGTGAATGAGCGCCATGAGCAGGTTCAGCTCTGCACGGCTCCAGAAGTCATTGGCTTCTTTCGGCCCCGACGTGTTCTGTACGATCGTGTTCGCCACCGTCTGCACGAGCTGCGGCTGGGTGTCAAGACCATACAGGCAGTTCCACCCGTCCGAGTGTTCCATGTCCAGAAAGTTTACCGCTTTCACATAAAAGCCGTGCTGCCGAAAATATGGGGAGAGACGCTCAAAAAGCTCGCCCTTCGCATCCGTGATGAATGCGGACTCGCCGCGCTTGGCGCAGCCCATGAGGAACGGGATGATAAACCCGCGGGATTTGCCGCTGCCCGGTGCGCCGATGCAGAGCAGGTTATTATTGTCCCCAGCGACCATCCGGTGCGCTGCGTAGAGCGCGTAAGCGTCTGGGTCATCCGGATGCTTTTTGACTTTTCCGAGGATCATGCCCTCCGTCCTGCCTGCAGGCGACAGCTCCAGAAACTCGCGCATTTCTTTCTCCGTCAGAAACCCGGATGTGCCATGTGTGCCGTCCGGAAGAATGTCAAACCCGCGCGGGTCGTGCGTGTATTTGTAACCGGAGAACCAGATGTAGCCCTTTTTCGTGATGAGGCAGATGATCAGCACGATCACCAGCGTTGTTACGATGCCAAAGCCTGTGAATACCGCGCCCCAGTTTTTGAACGGGTTCAGCACCCAGATGCTTTGGATTTCTTCGCCCGCTTGATGAAAGGTCGAAGTGATTCCGAGCCGCAGCGAATTGAGAAACATCCCATAAAAATACCAGCCGACGATCACGGCTGGCACGCGCATGGGCAGTTTAGCTTTGTTTCGGGCAAACCAGCTTTTGAATCTCGCGTCCAGTTTGTCCTCCAGCTTTTCAAGGAGCTTTGAGAGGCGGAACATCCAGAACACTTCCTTCCGATGTGTAAAATGGCAGGTCAGGCGGCGTGTATGGCACGATGCTTCCGAGCAGCTCCCGCAGCGCAGCGTCCGTGATCGTAAAGACACGCGCCTTTCTGGTCTCACGGTAGCGGCGGTTCAGAACGGTTTCTGCCTGTTCCGGCAGTGCGGCCAGCACGATTTGAGAAAGGCCGTCCGAACGGGCCGTTTCTACCGCTGCGTCAATGCGCCGCAGATCCATATCCGCCGCCATGACGAACGGAACGCCCTGATACAGTGCGTCATACATCGCTCGATCCGCGGGCGGCAGAACGTAATGCGACTTCAGGATGATTTTGGCCAGAAGTTCACGGTAATTGGGTATGCTCAGAATGCGGAGCTGCAAACAGCCTGTATCATTGCAGGGCAGCAGAAAGAGCGGCAGCTTCAGGCAATCGTAGACCTCGCGGTAGGATTGCAGGCGCGTATTTTGCTTCTCTTGCACGGTATCCAGCTCGGAAAGGATTTCCTCATAGCTGGACGCGGCAAAAATTATGACGCGCTGCTTTGCGGGAATTGCCGCCGTGTGATTCTGAAAGGCTGTCAGCTCATCCGTCAGCACGACGCAGCCGATACCAGGGCTGACCCAGTGGATCGCGCACATGAGGTTGCCGGTATGGAGCAGCGCCGCCACGCGGGTAGGGCGGAATACGATAGCGACACAGCAGGCAATACAGGTCGTCTGCCGTGCAAGGGATCTGATTTCCGGGCAATTCGATACCTCCTTCGTCTGAATTTGGGTATAAAAAAACACGACCTTGTAAAAAGTCGTGTTTTTATAAAGTTAGCCGCGCTTCATCCGGCGCGCTGCCTGAGAAACTCCAGAAACAGGTCTTCAATTTCCTTGTCGCTTTTAAACTTGCTCAGGTACGGCGCAAACCGTTTTCGGTCAAAACTCAGTTTTTTCGGCGGCGCGGCTGCTCGCTGCGTAGCTTTTGACCGCGCTTCCCGCCATGCGGCGTAAATTGCCTGTTGATCCGCTGACGGCGGCGGGCATTGCGTCTGAATAAACGACATTGTCTGTTTGTTCAGCGCATAACCCTCGATCTGACACATCTCGATGAACGCCGTCTGCGCAGTCTCATCATAATCTGCAATCAAGTCGGCACAGGTCAGATTCAGCTTTTTGGGCTCATTCTCCACGATCTCAGCGATGGGCGGAATCAGCTGCGCCAGCTTGACGGCTTTGCGGATTTCATATTCTGTTACGCCGAAGAACTCGGCCACGATACCGCGTGCGGAATACTTCTGGCGAGATTCGCCAGAAGTTAAATCCGTGCGGAAACCGTGCCGGTTTCTTGCATCCAGCAACGCTTTATACGCCTTGCCGCGCTCAATGATCGTCAGATCCTGACGGCGCAGAAGATTCGTTGCAATCGCAATACTGATGGCACGCTGATCGTTGACGGCCATGACCGTCGCGGAAATATCTGTCCAGCCCGCCAGCTTTGCCGCCGCTGTACGGTTATGCCCGGCCAGAATCTCAAATTCATCCGTTCCTGCGATGGGACGAACCAGAATCCGCTCATACAAGCCGTTCTCCTTCAATTCTTCCGCAAAGGCTTCCAGCTTGGCGCGGGGATAGGGATGAAATCCAATGTCCGCCGTAAAAAACGGACGCAGCTTGTCAACCGGCACATCGCAAAACTGGGTTTCTGTCCGCTGCACCGGCATCTGAAAGATGCGTTCATACGCCGCGTCGCCAGTCTGCTGCTCGGATGCCTGCTGTGTTGCTGCCATCCGCTTTCGCAGCAGCTCGTTCATATTCGTTCTAGCCAAGCCGCAGCACCTCCGAGGCGAGATTCCGATAGGACTCTGCTGCCGGGTTGCCCGGCTTGTAGTCCAGAATACTCATGCCGGCCATGGGGCATTCCGCAATGCGGATGGTGTACTCGATGGGGCGGTCAAAGACGTGCAAGTCATCACCGTAGACATCCCGGACACTCTGCTGCACGCTTTTGCAAAGCTGTGGCCGAGACTGGTACATCGTCAGCAAAATGCCTGCGATCTTCAAATCCGGATTGAAATGCTTCTGTACGGAACGCACCATGTCCAGCACATCCGGGATACCTGAACGGTGTCTTTTATATGTACTATTCCGCCGTTCCGCTTGACTCAGAGGATGACCACGACGAGCATCTGATGCTGGCAACGGCAACACGGCCAGAGGGGCCATTTCACTGGAAGAAGACATTCTTTCGGGAATTCTCCATTGATGCACACCCACTGTTTTGGCATGGAAGGATGTACTTGCTCTATGCAGTCAACAACTGGGTTGGAACGGACGACACTGTTGCAGGTACCTGCATTCTCCTGGATGAACTAACTGCGCCGGATACGCTGGCTGGAAATCCGAAACCGGTCGTACTGCCGAGTCTGCCACAGGAGATATTCGCAAAAAACCGCTTCGGCGACGGGCGCGATTGGTTCACCATTGAAGGAGCAGCAGTCCTGACGAGAGAAGACAGAATGTGGCTGATGTATTCAGCAAACTGCTTTTTACATGAGGACTATTTTGTAGGAACTGCAGTGGCAGAAGCGAAAGCCGCGCTTATGGAAATGGACTTTCAGAAATACCCGTCTCCTTACCGCTGGGATCCGCTTCTGAAAAGAAGCGCTTCAACAAAGGGTACCGGGCATAATACCGTCACTAAAGCACCGAATTTGGTGGACGACTGGATCGTCTATCATGCCCGCAGGCTGGATGAGCCGCGGGACATAGAACGGGAGCAGCGCGAAATGTATATTGACCCGCTGTATTTCAGCGGCAAGTCCGTGCGTTGTCCCGGCCCGACGGGCTGTGCGCAGCCTGCACCGTCCATGCCGCAGATCCGCCTACCGCAAAAGACATTCACCGAAAAGCAAACGCTTTGCTCCGCGCCCGCTTTCTATAAAGGGCAGCGTGTCTGCGATTATCCCATACTTCATTGTGTGCTGACTACCTTACCGATATG
>ERZ780207.733-NODE-733-length-33015-cov-6.871602_pt1 | contig 33015 bp, 19 predicted proteins | sample MGYA00510977_ERZ780207 | MGnify/ENA primary metagenome ERZ780207 (study PRJEB29588, sample SAMEA2151383) | human gut metagenome | biome: human gut; feature: human-associated habitat; material: faeces | place: Denmark | collected 2008/2010 ...
ACCTAATAATCATAGATATAATACTCGCCACTACGGCCCCAAATATCCCATAACTAGGCACAAATAAAAAAGTAAATACTATACAAATAATTGATGTAATAACTGTAATATAGAACTGATATTTCGTTTTTCTTTTATCATAGTATATAAAATTGTTATAAAAATACAATGGGGACTTTATAGCTACTGACAATACTATAAGTGGAACATACACCCATGATTCTATATAGCTTTTATCTGCCATAAGAATTATTGCTTCCTGCGAGAACACTCCTACAATAATAAAAAATAAGCCATATACCCACATTAACATATATGATGTGTTCGCTATATCATCTGTTTTATCCCCATCACAATCATTCAACCTATTAAATACCCACGGCTGAAATGCAGATTGTATTGAATTTAGTATGATGTCTCCTAAATTACCAAACTGAGAAGATAAACTATACACGCCCAACATCGACAATGACATTTTATTACTAATAGCTATTCGAGTTGCGTAATTTGACACCGTATATGCCATTGTGTGAGGAACTAATGGAAAAGAATATTTAAATAGGTTCTTAAGCATACCCAAATCTATTGTAAAAGCAAATAAATGCCGTCTCACAAGATCGACGAACATTAATATGATCATTATAGAATTGACTATAAACGTAGAATACAAAACGCCAAGAGCCCCTAATCTAAATATAACAACCGTACAAATATTGCTACCTAACAATAAGAAAAAAAATAAGTATGTCAAAAGAATAGATCGTTTCACGTCCTGCATCCCCTTTAAAATATCTTGGTAGACCATATAAAGTCCCTGAACTACAGAAATCAATATAGAAAGAAGTACTATAGGATAAAATGAAATTTCATCAAATACATATGTACTCCAATAATTTCTCAATAATATGAGCAAACAAGATATAACAAGACTAAAAGCGGATATAAAACATATAACAGAACTAAACATCTTAACAACCTTTTCTTGGTCGTTACTGTAATCTGCAAAAAACCTTACTACTGAATACTGTAGCCCCATCATGAGCATCATAGAAAGGACGGAACTAAAACTACTCGCCAGATTCAGCACGCCATATTGTTCTGTCGACAAATAGCTAGTATACAATGGGATAAGGAAAAATGAGAATGCCTTTAATAAAAGATTCCCTATCGTATATGCAAAAGAATTTTTCACGACAGACGAACGGCTACTCATACGGGAAAATGATTTTATAAAAACAGACTATAGTGACAAAAGAGCTTTTATTAGCAAATCATTGTCCTTTCTATCTCTAACTGCAATACGAATATAATTACGGCCTTCGAATCCTTTCTTCTTAGAACAATCCTTAATGAGAATATTATATTGATCCAAAAGCTTAAGTACTAATTCTTTTGCAGAAAACCGATCTATAATCTCACATAGAAAATAATTAGCCTGAGAAGGTATAACTCTTAAATATTTAATACCAACTAGCCGCCTATAGAAAATGGCTCTTTCCTCTATGAACCGCCTACAAGCTTTCTGATATTCATTTTCATACTTACCAAATATTTGCATATAGAATTCTGCAAACGAATTAATATTCCATATTGATACGTCTTTTTTCATCCATGAAATAAATGACGTATCTGCATTGGCAAGTATTCCTAACCGTAAACCTGGGACTCCATATGACTTGGAAATACTTTTCACTACAATGAGATTTCTATGCGCTTCAAGAATATCATTACTTAACATTGAATTACACTCGTAATCATCAGAAAAATCCACAAAAGATTCATCAACGACAAACAGAATAGACCTAGCCTCACACCATTCTGCCAAATCCAACAAATCCCTAACCTTGATGAAATTTCCTGAAGGATTATCCGGGTTTATAAGAAGCAATGATTTGATATTTTTGTCTTTAAAATAATTTTTCAAATCTACAGCTGTGTAGGCAAAGTTTGGATTATTTGGATAATACGCTAACAACATATTATAATCACAACGATTCGGGTACTCCTCAAATGTCGGGAACACCACCCCAATCAGACCTTTTAATTTTGCCATTAGGCTCTTTATAAGTTCAGCTGCACCATTACCTACGCATACATACTCCTGCTTGATGCCGAAATATTTTCCCGCTAGCAAAGAATTTTGCCCCATGCCAGACGGATACTGGCGCAGTAATACGTCAAAGTTCGCCTTCATCTCTTCAACTAGTCTGTTTGACGGGAAATACGGATTTACCAAGTAACAAAAATCTAACAGCGAAGGATAACGCCAATAACCTCCGTAGCTATCTGAATATTTAATAAGTTTTTCTTCAGCAGTTGCAAACATGGCTTCGGCTATACGAAGATCCTGAACGTCATCTATTTCATACCATTTTTGCCCATTCAATGGTAAAGCCTTCAGATCGCACGAATCAATAAGAGTTATAACTCTCAATACTTGTTCATAATATTCATTATTTCCTAAAGCATACGTATATGCTTCCAAGAAAGGCACATAAATACACGCAGAGAACTCTTTACTGAATTTATATAGATTAACTGTTTTGTAATAATAGTCTACATCACTATACTTAAATGCATTCTTTGGAATAAAATTAACAATATTATCATCGTCATCCAAACGGACCATTGTACCGTCCATCCAACTTTCATATTTATCAACCAATGCTACATTTTTATATTTGCATTGAATAATCATATTAAATAATGAATCCTCGAAAATTAAATCTGATTCTATTAATAATGTATCATCTTCTACAAGTTGCTTTTTAGCTAACGAAAGAGAATAAATGTTATTCGTCTTATCGTACATAGGATTCTCAATATACTCCAATGCCAATCCATTATAAGATTCGCCCAAATATTCTTTTAATGCTGCACCCTTATAACCTATAACTATAACAACTCTTTTTAGATCCAATGATGACAATTGCATTAAAAGCCTATCAATAAGTCGAACACCATTAACTTCGACCATACATTTGGTATTATTCTTCGTATATTCTCCTAATCTACGGCCCATTCCGGCTGCCAAAATTATTGCTTGCATATTCTCTAAACTATTTATATAGCTGAACGCCAATTACATCTATAATTTGACTAAATTTATACAATAATTGTTATAATGATTCATAATAATCCAATATATATACAGCAACTCAACTGTAAATTACAACATCTCATGATTTCCTTCTATTTCATATGAGCAATAAACTACATAGCTAAAACAGTCCTTTAATTGTATTTTAAACGATATGGGGTATCACAATAACATCTATAATATATTCTAATGATTACATGTATATAAGGTGTCACATCTATTATTACTCAATAATACTTTTTCGGTACATCCGAACTTTTGCAAGTGACTATAATAATAAATTTATTACATTATATGCAACCAAGCAACCATATCAAATCAAAATACCAATATATCTTACATTGCTTGAACTATATATGCTCTAAGACTGCTACAAAATATTATATCAACTGTAAAAAGAATAGTTATAACTACAACTTCGTAAACATATTTAACGTTACAACAAACTTCTCATACAATATTTATTTAAGATACTCAACAAATACCAGAATAGTAATCAAGATATTTCAGGTTCAAATGCACACTAAGAAGCCAGTAAAAGGCTCACGCTTGTGAATTAAGCATGATAATCAATGCTATGATACAGAATAATAAGCTTTATACCATAAAGCAAACCTGTGAATACCATCGCGTAAGGACGTATTAGGTTTATAATTGAAATCGTTCTCCAATTCAGATGTATCAGCATAAGTTATAGGCACATCACCCGGTTGCATGGGAACTAATTTCTTATGCGCATCAAAGTCATAATCATTAGGTAACACTCCTACTTCTATCAATTCTTCTTGCAGTATCTGAACAAAATCCAATAAATTCTCGGGATTATTATTACCTATATTGTATATCTTATAAGGTGGCACCGGCAACCCGTCCTCGCCAATTTTTTTCTCAGGCGCATACTGCATTACGCGAATAACACCTTCAACAATATCATCAATATAGGTAAAATCTCTCTTACAGTTACCATAATTAAAAATCTGTATTGTCTCTCCTTTAATCAATTTATTCGTAAACCCAAAATAAGCCATATCAGGACGCCCGCATGGTCCATACACCGTAAAGAAACGTAAACCCACACTTGGGATATTATATAACTTGCTATATGCATGCGCCATCAATTCATTACTTTTCTTAGTCGCTGCATATAAACTTACTGGATTATCCACCTTATCATCAATACTATATGGAACTTTCTTATTACTGCCATAAACGCTAGAAGATGATGCATAAACCAACAATTCCACATTATGATGACGACAGGCCTCCAATATATTATAGAACCCTATAATATTACTTTCTATGTATGCATCAGGATTCGTAATACTATATCTAACCCCTGCTTGTGCAGCAAGATTAACAACAACATTCGGCTTATAGCAACTAAATATAGATTCTACAAACGACTTGTTGGCAATATTATCTTTAACAAAAACAAAACGATCTGCATCCGATACTATGTCATTCAATCGAGCATATTTTAAACATGGATCATAATAGTCATTAATATTATCAATACCTATTATCTTAACAGTTCTAAAATCCTGCAATAAACGTTTTACCAAATTAGCTCCAATAAACCCGGCTGCACCTGTTACCAAGACAACTTTATTATTCAGATCTATATTATAAGTTACCATACCTTAATCTCGTTTAAATATATCCCTAGTATAGACTTTATCTTTTACGTCATCCAACAAACAATCATAACGGTTCGCTATTATTGCTTGAGCTTTTGACTTAAATATTTCCAGATTATTGACTACAACACTACCAAAGAAAGTAGTGCCATCTTCGAGTGTGGGCTCATATATAATAACTCTAGCACCTTTTGCCTTAATTCGTTTCATTATACCTTGAATCGCACTATGCCTAAAGTTATCAGAATTTGATTTCATTGTCAAACGATACACTCCGATGATAACTTCTTTTTCTTTATTCTGATTCCAATCACTGGATGCTGTATAATACCCAGCTTTTGCCAGGACCTGATCTGCTATAAAGTCTTTACGTGTTCTATTACTCTCCACTATCGCCGTCATCATATTTTGCGGTACATCTTGATAATTGGCAAGCAACTGTTTAGTATCCTTAGGCAAACAATATCCTCCATAACCAAATGACGGATTATTATAATGATTCCCTATACGAGGATCTAAACATACACCATCTATTATAGCCTTGGTGTCGAGACCTTTAATCTCGGCATATGTGTCAAGCTCATTAAAATAACATACGCGAAGTGCTAAATATGTATTTGCAAAAAGTTTCACGGCTTCAGCCTCTTTCAATCCCATAAAGAGAACCTGAATATTCTCTTTTAAAGCACCACCCTGAAGAAGCTTAACAAAGCTACGAGCCGAATCTTCAATATGGTCATCTACAACAGAACTAATATTATTGTTATAGTCAGACAACTTAGATACCTTTGGGTACCCCACAATTATTCTACTCGGATATAAGTTATCATAAAGAGCCTTACTCTCCCTAAGAAATTCAGGAGAAAATAATAAACGGAATTTATGCCCCTTGTCCAATCCGGTATCTTTAAACTTATTGGCATACCGAGCATAAAGATTTTGACAATAACCTACCGGTATTGTACTTTTAATAACCATAGTTGCATCAGGATTGACCTCCAGTACGAGATCTATAACCTCCTCAATATGATGTGTATCGAAGAAGTTCTTTTGAGAGTCATAATTTGTCGGAACTGCTATGATTACAAAATCAGCATCTTTATATGCCTCCCTACCATTTGTTGTAGCAATTAGATTCAACTTTCGTTCTGCAAAAAACTTCTCGATATATTCATCCTGAATTGGAGATATTCTATTGTTGATTTTCTCAACCTTTTCAGGAATAACATCAACTGCTACGACTGCATTATGTTGCGCCAACAAAGTAGCAACACTCAATCCTACATATCCTGTACCGGCAACTGCTATTTTCATTATTGTATTATTAAAATATCAGATACTTATTTTATATTAGAACGACACGCGTTATAAAAAGTTATTTATACATATTATAATCAACCATAACTGTTATTATTGGTCACAATAATAACCCCATTCAGTAACCACAATGACACTTATATGTTTTGTCAATATACCACCTCACATTAATTAAGCAGGACAACAAACCGATAATATATACTCTCATTACCGTATTTGTACAGCCATCCAAAAAGTCCATACATTTGCGCAAAAATATCTCATACCTCTCCTTGTCGCCCATCAAGTAGTAGCTGGCCGCAAGCAGTGCCGATACCTTGGCACGCATCTTCGCCGTCGGGATCTCGGCAAGGGCGAAGCGCGTGATGAAGTAACTTACGGCTGCCGCGTTCGTCACGTCAAGGTCGCCATTGCGTTTGTAATAGTCCATTGCCCGCCGCAACTTGAGCTCGTAGCTGTCAATCTTGTCGTACATGCGTCGGCTGCCCTTGGCAAAGGACAATACGCTGATATACTTGGGATTTATATCGAGCGTCTGCACTGCCATAAGTTCTCCAACCTTGATTATGACACGGCCGCCGTCACGCCCCTGCTGGCTTACGAGGTAGCCCTCCACACCCGCGAACTCGCCGCCCACGATACGTACCTTGTCGCACGCCACCAGATCCACCTCCGAAGGGCTGAAACACGGCATGTTGTATTTGTATGCCAGAGCCATCGACTTGAAGGCCGACATATCCTCGTCCGACAGGTGCAGGTATGACGTTTCGGACTCTTTGTCAGCCCTGTCGTATACCAGATTATACCCTTTGTTGCGCGACCGGAAATCCTTCACCTGAGACAGCCGCCCGCGGATAAAGAAATATTGGCACGCCAGCGGCAGCATCCTGCGACGCGGAAACTTTGCTTCGTTGTAAACCTTGACGAATGTCGGGGCAAATACCTCGAGGTCGGAACCATGCTCCGCGTTGTATTTTTCAACCTGTGACGCGATAGACATGCCACGTCTTTTGTCGAGCGCGTAACCCGTCATTACATACCAGCGAATCTGCTCGGTTTCTGCGTCCATTCTATTTGCGGTCCCCGATGCGGGCGATGGTTCATTCCTTCCGGTCATTGCATATCTTCTCCTCAGCACAATGAATAAATGTGCGTATAAATCAGATAGTTATACCACCACACCTGCATAACTTCCGAAAAATTTCGGTTCCGGATATCACTCGAATGCCGACCTGTATTTCTTACCCGACGACACTCGGAAGCAGGGATAGTACGCCGCAAATGTACGAAATAATAAGATCATTAACAACACAAAACAGCATTTTATTACATGTACGCGACCTTATGGAAGATATTAAAAAATTTGTTTATTTTTCCATACATCTATAAGCCGCGCAATTTGCCATCCGGAGTATGAAATACGTAACAAGATCGACTTTGACAAATCCCTATACACTTACGCACGGATGGTTACGGAGTTATTTCACGTTCAGGATTTTATTATACGGACACGAGGCTATAAACAGGAACAACGCATGTAAATTCAAATTACGGGGATAAAAGGGCTGCCGGAGTTTTACAAAAAATAAGAAACGAACCCTCTCTACATCGAAAAGGTCCGTTCGCGCGAAATAAGGTGAGCGGTAAGCGGGACTCGAACCCGTGACCCTTGGCTTGGGAAGCCAATGCTCTACCAACTGAGCTACTACCGCATACATCGGGCAGCGTCGGCGCACCAAAGGTGTCAGCGCACTACCCGACTGCAAATATACAAAATTTAGCTTAATGCCGAAACGGCATCACATTTTTTTCATTCTCCGTTACCGTCATCAGCACCCTTCGCATACATAATAAAGCCCGTCCGGCCGCTGCGGCTGGCGAGGAGAGGAACTAATGACGCAAGCAACCAATGGCATGGATTGCCAAAGACGTGGATGGCCAATAGTGTGAGTCACAAATAGATAGATACAAAGCCGAATATGGCCAATGGAGCAGGTAGCCATGACGCAGATGCCAAGCGCGCAGATGGTCAATGGTCTGAATGACTATGGCATATATAACCGATACCACAGGCGCACAAGGCGCCGGCAGACGAGGGTATATATAACAACGAGGGTATATATAGCAAACGGCGTGTGCAGGTCCCCGTCAATCCATCTTCAGCACGGCGAGGAATGCCGACTGCGGCACCTGTACCTGTCCTATCTGACGCATACGTTTCTTGCCGGCCTTCTGCTTTTCAAGGAGTTTGCGCTTACGCGATATGTCGCCGCCGTAGCACTTCGCCGTCACATCCTTACGCACGGCCTTCACCGTCTCGCGGGCGATGATCTTGGCACCGATGGCGGCCTGTATGGCTATGTCAAACTGCTGGCGCGGAATCAGCTCCTTGAGTTTCTCGCACATCTTGCGGCCGAAGTCGTAGGCGTGGTCGGCATATATGAGCGACGAGAGGGCATCGACGGGCTCGCCGTTGAGCAGGATGTCGAGCTTCGCCAGACGGCTCGGCTCGTAGCCCGTACGGTGGTAATCGAACGACGCATATCCCTTCGAGATACTCTTCAGCTTGTCGTAGAAGTCGAAGACGATCTCCGACAGAGGCATGTCGAAATTTATCTCGACACGGTCCTGCGTAATGAACGTCTGGTTCTTCATCACACCGCGCTTGTCGATGCAGAGCTTTATCACGGGGCCCATGAAGTCGGCCTTCGTGATTATCTGGGCGAGGATATAGGGTTCCTCGATCTTTGCCACCTTCGTTATTTCGGGCAGGCCCGACGGGTTATGCACCTCGAGCACCTCGCCCGACGTGGTGGTTATGCGGTACGAGACGTTGGGGACGGTGGTGATGACATCCATGTCGAACTCGCGGTATAAACGCTCCTGTATGATCTCCATGTGCAGCAGTCCGAGGAAACCGCAGCGGAAACCGAATCCCAATGCGAGCGAACTCTCGGGTTCGAACGTCAGCGAGGCGTCGTTGAGCTGCAGCTTCTCGAGCGAGGCGCGCAGATCCTCGTACTGGTCGGCCTCGACGGGATATACACCCGCGAAGACCATCGGCTTGACATCCTCGAAACCGGCGATGGCTTCGGTGCAGGGGCGGTCCACCGAGGTAATAGTATCGCCCACCTTGACGTCTGTCGAGGTCTTGATGCCCGAACATATATATCCCACGTCGCCCGCACGCAGCTCCTCGCGCGGCTGCAGCTTGAGCTTCAGTACGCCGATCTCGTCGGCCTCGTAGTCGCTGCCCGTATTGAAGAACTTGACATGCTCGCCCTTGCGCAGCGTGCCGTTGAAGATGCGGTAGTAGGCTATGATGCCGCGGAAGGGGTTGAACACCGAGTCGAAGATCAGGGCCTGCAGGGGGGCGTTGTCGTCTCCCTTCGGAGCCGGTATGCGCGCCACAATGGCCTCGAGCAGCTCCTCGACACCCTGTCCCGTCTTACCCGAGGCGAGCAGTATATCCTCCTCGCGGCAGCCTATGAGGTCGATGACCTGATCCTTCACCTCGTCGATCATGGCCGACTCGACGTCTATCTTGTTCAGCACGGGGATGATCTCCAGATCGTGCCCTATGGCCAGATAGAGGTTCGATATGGTCTGCGCCTGAATACCCTGCGTGGCGTCCACCACGAGCAGCGCCCCCTCGCACGAAGCGATGGCACGCGACACCTCATACGAGAAATCGACATGTCCCGGCGTGTCGATCAGGTTCAGGACGTACATCTGGCCGTCGCGGGCGCGGTACTCCATCTGTATGGCGTGGCTCTTGATGGTGATGCCCTTCTCGCGCTCGAGATCCATGTCGTCCAGCACCTGATTCTGCATTTCGCGCTGGTTGAGCGTATTGGTCTTTTCGAGCAGTCGGTCGGCCAGAGTCGATTTACCGTGATCGATATGAGCTATGATACAAAAGTTGCGTATGTTTTTCATTCCAAGTCCGCGTTGTGTGCATAATGTGTGCAAAGATACGCAAAAAACGCGATGACAGAGGCATTTTGCGCCGAAAAACACTCCACGGTCACTTTGCGCTGATGATATCCGCAGCCGTTCCCTCGAAAAAAGGCCGCCCGCAAAGCGGACGGCCCACGCAAAAACTCTATACAATTCTAATAAACCCACTCTATATCGTCGATATAAAGTTCGTTGTCGGGATTGCCGCAGAGGTAGTCGCCGTACTTGCTCGAGGCGAATGATATGACGAGCGAGTAGTTGCCGTCCGCTGGGCGAGCCTCCTTGTCACGGTATATGAGGTGAATAGTCTTCTCGATCCAGCCGTTGCTGTTCTCCTCTATGGTCGACGTGCCGAACGCAATCACGGGGCCCTCGTCGGTCGAGGCATCGGTAACAGGATCGAAGGCGTTGATCTGGTCGACCGTGACGCCGAGGCCCGAATGTACCGAATGACGTGCCGTCCAGTCGGTTATGCACACATATATCGAGGCGGGATCCACGTCGTCCGTAGTAAGTTCGCCCTGCTTGAGTCCGAGCGATGTGATGTTGCCCACGTTGGCCTTGTAACGCAGGCGCAGCGCACGGGGACGTGCCGTGAAGGTATATTTCTGACCGAAGTCGGCATAACCGGCGATGCCGCTCATACGGAACTCTCCCGTGAAGAGGTTGCCTGCGGCGAAGATACCGAAGGTGCTCATACCCTTGAGCAGAGCCGCGGTGTTGTCGCTGCCCTGCTCGGTATAAGGGGTGCAGAGCGTCTGCGTGAAGGCGTTGTTGCCGTTGCTCCAGAAGGCCTCGTCGGCCGACGCGTTGGGATAGTACACGGCACTGCCCGCAGAACCGTAACCTACATACTGGCTCCACGCCTGCATGTCGCCGTTGGGGATTACGTCACCGGCGGCAGTCTCGAAGGTCGAGGTCGCAACCTCCTCGCCGCCAACCGTTACGCGGCACTCGTACTTCTGACCGGCGAATACGCCCGTCATGCCGTCCATCTGCCATACGCCCGCGGCATCGTCCGACATCCACTCGGGGGCGATGGTGCCTGTATAGAACCCGTTGCCGGCATCGGTCACCGTTGCCGTCTGCCACGTCTGCTCACCCGCACGGCGATACTCGATGGCTACATTGCCGCCGTCGGGCACCTCGGCCGTAAGGGTTGCGGTGTTGAGCCACAGATTGGCGTCGTTGTTATATACGACCGACGGCTCGGCTCCCGAGATATGGAACTTGAGCGTCTCGCGCGCCATCTGGTTCGCGGCGTCAGTCACCGTAAGCTCGAAATTGTGGTTCGAATCGCGCTCGTGGCCGTTGTAGAGCTGCTTGATCAGGGGCACGAACGACGAGATGTCGAACGAGAGCTGCTTTGCGCCCGTCACGTCGGCTCCGACCGGGAAACCGAGCGATGCGAGGGCAGCCGACATGTCGGCGCTTGCGGGTGCCGTCAGCTCCATCTCGGCCGAGAGGCCGATACCCGAAAGAAGCTCCTCGGTGAGCAGCGGCGAAGTGATGCGTATGGCGAAAGCCTTGATGCCGGCATCGGCCTTGACATTCACCTTGACGGTCATGGGTTCGCCCGTGATCTCATGTACCTGTGTAATATCGAGGCCTTCGAGTGCAATCGTCGGCCCGGCCGGCGTCGGGGCATCCTTCTTGCCGCACGATGCCAGCGATACGGCTGCCAGAGCCGTCACCATGATTGTAAGCAATCGTTTCATAACAATATAATTTATTAAGCAATAAAAATTTTCTCACACGGTTTTCGGCAAAAATATCTTCCTCGGCAACCGTTTCAAAATATTTTCAACGAACGTCGGGTATTCAATCACCAACCGGATATTTTCACCGATGAAAATATGGCTGACTGCCGGCAGTCCCGCCCCGAATTACGAAGAGACACGACATACGCGCCCCTGCCCGACCCGAAAAAAGCGTTTTCGATTTGCCTCTGCGCCCCGCTTTGCGTATCTTTTCGTATCTTTGCAGCCGCAAATATAGTTCTCATACATCACAAGTCATGAATCCCATATCGAAATATGCACATCTGGTGAGGTTCTCACATACGATCTTCGCCATGCCATTCGCCCTTACATCGTTCGTCTACGCCCTGCGCGACATCGGCTTCGGCGTCGAGAACTCCGCGCCGGTGTGGTGGCTGTCGCTGCTGGTGCAGGTGGTCCTGTGCATGGTCTTCGCCCGCAACGTGGCCATGGGCTTCAACCGCTGGGCCGACCGCCGCATCGACGCCGAGAATCCCCGCACGGCCGACCGCGAGATCCCCGCAGGGCGTGTCTCGGCACGCGCCGCACTGTGGTTCGTCATCATCAACGCCGTGCTGTTCATCGCCGCGGCCGCATCGATAAACAGCCTGACGGCGGCACTCTCGCCCGTGGCGCTCATCGTGATCATGTCGTACAGCTACTGCAAGCGCTTCACCTCACTGTCGCACCTCGTACTCGGACTCTCGCTCGCCATAGCCCCCGTTGGCGCATACATCGCCGTCACGGGCCGCTTCGCGCTGGCGCCGTGCGTGCTGGCGCTGCTGGTACTGACGTGGTGCGGCGGCTTCGACATAATATATGCGCTTCAGGACCGCGACTTCGACCGCGCGCACGGCCTGCACTCGATACCGGCACGCTTCTCCGTACGCACGGCCCTCAACATAAGCATCGGCCTGCACGCGGTGAGCATTGCAGCCCTCGCGTGGTTCGTAGCGATGCTGCCCGCGAGCGTTTGGACGTGGGGCGGCACCGCGATATTCACCGCCCTGCTCGTCGCCGAGCACATACTCGTAACACCCGGACACCAGAAGAACATCGGCATAGCCTTCGGTACGCTCAACGGTCTGGCCAGCACGCTGCTCGCCGCATGCCTCATCGTCGGCATGCTCACCGCATAGCCCGAACGTAAAAGATCCTCACCATGTGGTTGATACTCGCATTCCTCTCGGCCCTGCTGCTGGGATTCTACGATGTGGCCAAGAAACAGGCCCTGCGCGACAACTCCGTACCGGCGGTGCTGCTGCTCAATACATTCTTCTCGTCGCTCATATTCCTGCCCTCGATCGTCTCCACGCTCAGCGGCGGCGGATGGTTCGACGCCACGGCATACCGCATACCCCTCGGTACGGCACATGACCATATACTCGTGGCACTGAAGGCCGTGATCGTACTCTCGTCGTGGGCATTCGGGTACTACGGCATCAAGCACCTGCCCATCACCATCGTCGGCCCCATCAACGCCACACGTCCAGTGATGGTGCTCATCGGGGCTCTTCTGATCTTCGGCGAGCGTCTCAACGCCCTGCAATGGATCGGTGTCGGGCTGGCCGTCTTTTCACTCTTCATGCTCAGCCGCGCCGGACGACGCGAGGGTATCGACTTCGGCCATAACGTCTGGATCGTGTGCGTTGCCGCCGCCGCACTGCTCGGCGCCGCCAGCGGACTCTATGACCGCTATCTCATGCAGCGCCTCGAGCCCATCTTCGTGCAGGGGTGGTACAACCTCTACCAGACCATCATCATGGTCGTCGTCATGACCCTCATGCGCCTTCTCGACAGCCGTTCCGCCGCGCACTTCCACTGGTCATGGGCCATACCCATGATCTCGATCCTGCTCACGGCCGCCGACATGGTCTACTTCGTGGCCCTGAGCGATACGGATGCCATGATATCGGTCGTCTCGATGATCCGCCGCGGGTCGGTGGTCGTGTCGTTCGCATGCGGCGCGCTGCTCTTCCGCGAGCGCAACCTCAAGGCCAAGGCGCTCGATCTGGCACTCATAATCATCGGCATGGTCTTCCTCTACTTCGGCAGCCGCTGACGCCAAGAGACATAGGACAGAGAGTATGATCGCACCGTCATTTTACCGACAATCAAAATCATTTCAGACAGTCGGCAAACGGAATTATTTGCGTATTTTTGTGTTCAGTACCAACCTGAACATAAAACCACGCAACATGATGAAAAAACAAATTCTACTGTTCGTCGTACTCTCGTTTCTGGGATTGGGGCTTACGGCCTCGGCGGCCGCACCGGCACGCACGGAGCGCCTGCTCGTCGATATGAAGAGCAATCCCGAGGGTATCGAATCACCGCGTCCCCTCTTCTCGTGGACCATCGCGTCGGACGCCCGCGACGTCACCCAAACCGCATACCGCATACAGGTCGCAACCTCGGAGGCCGACCTCAAGCGCGGCCGCAATCTCGTCTGGGACTCGGGCGAGGTGATCTCCGACCGTTCGATCCTCGTCGAATACGAGGGACAGACGCTCCGCTCACGCACACAATATTTCTGGCGCGTGAAGGTGGACACGAATCTCGGACAGGGACGCTGGAGCGACATCAACCACTGGTCGATGGGTATTCTCGACGCAGCGGAGTGGCAGGCCGAATGGATCGGCGAGAACGCCCTGTCGAACAAGGGCGAGACCGATCAGGGCAATACGCGCCTCGCGGCCCGCTACCTGCGCAAGACATTTGACGTCGAAGGCAAGGTCAAGCGCGCCGTCCTCTATATCAGCGGCCTCGGCTCGTCGGAGTCGTACATCAACGGCGAGCGTATCAGCGACGACGTCCTCTCACCCACCCCGTCGCTCTACTCGACACGCGTATATTACAACGTCTATGACGTGACCGACATGCTCGACAAGGGCGGCAACGTACTGGGCGTGATGCTCGGCAACGGACGCTACTTCACCATGCGTGCGGGCGGCTTCATGCACTTCGGGCTGCCGTCACTGCTGGCACGGCTCGAGATCGAGTATGCCGACGGCACCACCGAGGCTGTCGTCAGCGATACCTCGTGGCGCGTCACCTCGCGCGGCCCCATCGTCGCCAACAACGAGTTCGACGGCGAGGAGTACGACGCCCGCCTCGAACTTACGGGATGGAGCACCACGCAATACGACGACTCGGCATGGAAACAGGCCGACCGCATGAAGGATCCGGGCGGCAAGCTCCACGCACAGCCCAACCCCAATATCACCATACAGGATGAGATCAAGCCTCTGAGTGTCACGGCCCGCGCCGACGGCAAGATCATCGTCGACATGGGACAGAACATGGTGGGCTGGCTCGGAGTCAGCTTCAACGGCCGTGCCGGCAAGCCCGTGACGATGCGCTTTGCGGAGATTCTCAACCCCGACTCGACGCTCTACACGGCCAACCTGCGTTCGGCCCGTGCCACCGACATCTACACACCGGCCCGCGACGGGGCCTTCGAGTGGCATCCGACATTCACCTACCACGGTTTCCGCTATGTGGAGATCGACGGTCTGGACTATACCCCCTCGACAGACGACATGACGGGCTACGTCATCTACGATGCCATGCCCACGACGGGCACGTTCGAGAGCTCTATACCTCTGCTCGACCGCATCCACCGCAACGCCTACTGGGGCATACGCGGCAACTACCGCGGCATGCCGACCGACTGCCCGCAGCGCGACGAGCGCTTGGGCTGGCTCGGCGACCGCGCCACGGGCTCTTACGGCGAGGCCTACATCTTCAAGAACGCCATGGTATATGACAAGTGGCTGCAGGACATCGAGGACTCGAGCAGCCCCGAGGGATGCCTCTCGTCGGTATCACCCCGCTACTGGACTCTCTACAACAACGAGGTGACTTGGTCTTCGGCCTTCTTCTACTGCGCCGACATGCTCTACCAGCACTACGGTGACGACCGCGCCATACGGCGCCACTACGACGCCATGAAGAAGTGGGTTGAGTACACATGCGAACATTCGATGCGCGACGGCGTAATCGTAAACGACACCTACGGCGACTGGTGCATGCCGCCCGAGTCGCAGACGCTAATCCACTCTCAGGACCCCGCACGCAAGACCGCCGGCCCGATCCTCAGCACCACCGTCTTCTACGACATACTGCAACGCATGGCCCGCTTCGCCCGCATCTGCGGCAAGGAGCAGGACGTGGAGGGTTACCTGCAGCTGGCCGAGCGCATAAAGAAGGCATACAACGAACAGTTCTTCGACCGTGAGACGGCCCGCTACGGCAACAATACTGTTACGGGCAACCTCCTCTCGCTGCGTCTGGGACTGGTACCCGAGGGATACGAGCGCCGCGTCTTCGACAACATCGTCAACAAGACCGAAGTCGAGCTTGGCGGCCATGTCAGCACGGGCGTACTAGGCGTGCAGCACCTCATGCGCGGCCTGACCGAATACGGACGCAAGGATCTGGCGCTGCGCATAGCCACCAACGAGGACTACCCGAGCTGGGGATACATGATCGCCAAGGATGCCACAACTATATGGGAACTCTGGAACGGCGACACGGCAGACCCGGCCATGAACTCGGCCAACCACGTCATGCTGCTCGGCGACCTGATAATATGGTACTACGAGGATCTTGCGGGTATCAAGTGCGCCGAGGGCAGCCGCGCCTTCAAGAAGATCGACATGTCACCCGCCTTCCCCGAGGGTCTCGACCACGTGAAGGCCACGCATGACTCCTCTTACGGCACCATCGTGAGCGACTGGAGCCGCAACGGCGGCAGCTTTGAGTGGAACGTGACCGTCCCGTGCAACACCACCGCTACGCTCCGCATACCCAAAGCCTTCGGCGTCAAGGCCACGGCGGGCGATGGCATACACTCGGTCAAGGAGCTGGGCAACGACCTTGTCATCGAGATCGGCTCGGGAAGCTACCGCTTCACAAGCGAAAAATAGACCATAAAGGTCGGAAACGGATAACCGCCGCACCCTTCGGGATGCGGCGGTTGCCGGTTTAAGGGGCCGACGGCTCACATTTCGGCGTGCGGAGAGTCATATTACGTGAAATCTTCGTATATTTGTCCGTATTTTGCGCAAACAAAACTAAAAACACATATATCATGGAGATATCTTTCAACTGGTTGAAAAAGTATATCGACCTCGACATCTCGGCCGAAGAGACGGCGAAAATACTCACCGACATAGGCCTCGAGGTGGAGGATTTCCGCAAGGTGGAGACCATCCGCGGCGGCTTGGCCAGTGTTGTCGTGGGTGAGGTTGTCGAGTGCGAAGACCATCCCGACTCCGACCACCTGCACGTCACGTCGGTAGACGTCGGCGCCGAGGCTCCGCTGCGCATCGTCTGCGGCGCCCCCAACTGCCGCAAGGGACTCAAGGTTCTCTGCGCCACGATCGGCTCGGTGCTCTACCCCAACGGCGGTGACGAGCCCTTCAAGATCAAGCGCAGCAAGATCCGCGGCGTCGAGTCGATGGGTATGCTCTGCGCCGAGGACGAGCTCGGCATCGGCACCGACCATGCCGGCATCATGGAGCTGCCCGCAGATGCCACGGTGGGAATGCCGGCACGCGAGTTTCTCCATATCAAGGATGACTATCTTATAGGCATAGGCCTCACGCCCAACCGTATCGACGCCGCTTCGCACATAGGTGTTGCACGCGATCTGGCGGCCTACCTCCGCAGCCGCGGCAAGCAGGTGAGCCTCAAGCTCCCCTCGGTGGACGCCTTCGCCGTCGACAACCACGACATGCCGATCGAGATCGTCGTCGAGAACAGTGCCGCAGCGCCCCGATATGCGGGCCTTACGGTCACGGGGTGCAAGATAGCCCCCTCGCCCGAATGGATGCAAAACGAACTGCGCGCCGCGGGCATCAACCCCAAGAACAATCTGGTCGACATAACGAATTACGTCCTCTTCGAGCTGGGACAGCCACTGCACGCCTTCGATGCCGACAAGATCGAGGGACACAAGGTCGTCGTGCGCAACTGCGCCGAGGGCACGCCCTTCGTCACGCTCGACGGCGTGGAGCGCAAGCTCTCGTCGGAGGATCTGATGATATGTTCGGCCGTGCGTCCGATGTGTATCGGCGGCGTCTTCGGCGGCCTCGATTCGGGCATCAGCGACACCACGACGAACGTATTCCTCGAGAGTGCATACTTCAACCCCGTATCTATACGCAAGTCGGCCAAGCGCCACGGTCTGAATACCGACGCCTCGTTCCGTTTCGAGCGCGGCATCGACCCCAACATACAGGTCTACGCCCTGAAGCGTGCTGCCCTGCTCATGAAGGAGCTTGCCGGAGGCAAGATCTCGAGTGAGATCACCGACATAAACCCCACGCCGGCACAGGACTTCGTCTTCGACATCTCGTTCACGCGCATCGACTCGCTCGTGGGCAAGCATATACCCGAGCAGACCGTACGCACGATCCTCGACGCTCTGGAGGTGAAGATCCTCGCGCAGAAGGACGACACGCTGACGGTAGCCGTACCTCCGTACCGCGTGGACGTACGCCGCGAGGCCGACCTCATAGAGGACATACTGCGTATCTACGGTTACAACAACGTCGAGATACCGCAGCGCGTAAGCTCTACGCTCTCGTACGCACCCAAACCCGACAAGACCCGTCTTGTGAATATTGCGTCGGACTTCCTCTCGGCCAACGGTTACACCGAGATCATGTCCAACTCGCTCACCAAGGGTGCCTACTACGACGCGCTGACATCATATCCGGCATCAGCCTGCGTACGCATACTCAACCCCCTGAGCGCCGACCTGAACGTATTGCGTCAGACGCTTCTGTTCAATGCGCTCGAGGCCGTGGAGCTCAACATCAACCACCGCAACGGCGATCTGAAACTCTACGAGGTGGGCAACTGCTACTACTACGACCAGAGCGTCGAGACCGACAACCCGCTCAACCGTTACAGCGAGCGTTACCGTATGGGCATCACCGTCACGGGCGCCGACACCGCCCCGTCATGGAACTGCAAGCCCGCGCCCGTGTCGTTCTACACGCTGCGCGCCGCCGTCGAGAAGCTCCTGCGCCGCTTCGGCATTGATATCTACTCGCTGCATTGCGAAACGACGGATTGCGACCTCTTCGCCGACGCCGTCTCGCTCACGCACGGCAAGCGCGAGATCGTACGCATGGGTGTCGTATCGCCCAAGCTGCGCCGTATGTTCGACATCAAGCAGGAGGTATATTTCGCCGAAATCGAGTTCGACAATCTGATCCGCCTCGCCTCGAAGCAGCACATCACGGCCGAGGAGCTGTCGAAGTTCCCCGAGGTGAAACGCGATCTGGCGCTGCTCGTAGACAAGGGCGTCACCTTCTCGCAGCTGCGTGACATAGCCTTCGCTACGGAGAAGAAACTGCTCAAGCGCGTGGTTCTGTTCGACGTATATGAGGGTGACAAGCTGCCCGAGGGCAAGAAGTCATACGCCCTGAGCTTCACGCTCGAGGACAAGGCCCAGACGCTCAACGACAAGACCATCGAGAAGACAATGAACAATCTGGCCCGCCAGCTCGAAACACGTGCCGGAGCCCAGATCCGCTCATAGTGCACATGCACGACAAAACAAGAAGGCCGCAACCCGGATTCGGATTGCGGCCTTTTGTTTGTACGTTATTCTAACTATTCCAACACAGGATATACCCACGGCGACTGAAGCGTAACGAATGCTGCGCCGTTTCCATCCTTCGTCGAGACTATGCGCACGGCCTTGATCGCATGGCGCGGGGCCTCAACCACGCCTATGCCATTCTGCAGGTCGCATACACGGCGGAAGGTCTCCCCGTCCTCGCTCACCTCCATGTATCCCTGCTCGAAGATACAGCGCGGCAGCTGTATGTACCCCGTGCGTATCTCCATACGGCGGCAGCGGACGGGTTCATCAAAGGTATATAACACCCAGTCGCCGTTGTGGCACGTACGGCCCGTATAGGCTATGCGGCCGTCATACGAGGCGGCGTTGGTATATGGATATTTCGTGCTGGGCGGAATCGACGAGGTGACCGTAACCTTCGGCTGCGACATGCGGAAACGAGCCTCGACACCTGCCTCGGGACTCACGGCCTCACCGAAGCGGCTGCGGAAGGCATAGAGCTGCGGTTTGCCGGTCGTGATCGGACCCGTATATTCATGCTCCGCACCATTCTCTTCACCTACGACCGTATAATAGATACACGAATGGTCGTCGGTCGATGCCGTCAGACGGCCGTCGGCATACGACACCTTCGGCGGGAAGAGGCGGAACCCGACACCCATGGCGGCCAGACGGCTGTAATGCCCCGCCGTGAGACGCCCGTAGAAGTCGTCCCACGCGCGGCCGTCACCGCACCACCCGATCTCGCTCAGAGAACAGATACGCGGATAGGTCATGTAATAGAGGTAGTCGGGCTTCATGTCTCGGTGCGAGATGTATGCCTCGCTGAAGAAGCTCGCCTCGACACCCTGCACGCTGCGCATCTCCTCGGGGGTGAATCCCTGAGCGGCGAAGTCGAACGAATAGCACTTGCGGGCGTCGAATATCGCGGCCCAGATATGTCCGTCCTCACGCGCGCTCTGGCGCATGTCGAAGTAGAAATATTGTCCGGGCATCACCACCGTAGGGTATCCCTCGGCTGCGGCCTTGCGCGCCGCGGCGATGCTCTCCCAACCGTAGACCTGCGAATTGCGGGTAAAGCGGCTGCCGGCAACGGCCTCATTCCATACGCCCGGCACCTTGCCCAGCTCCTCCACCATTGCGGCCACGCGCCCCATGAAATATGCCTGCAGCTGCTCGCCTTCGATCATTCCGCGGACCTGCATCAGAGCCTTGCAGTCAGGACACGACATCCACTGCGAGAAGTCGACCTCGTCGCCGCCGATATGGAGGTAACGCGAGGGGAAGATTGCGGCAATCTCACCCAGAATATCCTTTAACAGAGCATAGTTCGACTCCTTGGCCGCACAAAGGACATTACGCGTGTCGTAACCGTCCGATGCGGCAAGCGAGGGGGTATAGTTGCACAGCACCTCGGGCATCACGCGCGCCATGTCGCGGCTGTGGCCCGGAAGGTCAATCTCGGGGATGATCTCGATGTTGCGCACGGCCGCATAGTCTACAATATCGCGCAGCTGCTGCTGGGTATAGTATCCTCCATAGCGTTCGCCCCACTTGCCGTATATGGCCGCCACGGGCGAGTCACCGCCGCGGAAACCCCCGACCTCGGCAAGCTCGGGGTGTGAGAGGATCTCCACGCGCCAGCCCTCGTCATCCGACAGGTGCAGGTGGAGTTTGTTGATCTTGTGGTGCGCCAGCACCGAGATGAAACCCTTCACCTCGTCGGCCGTCATCCACGTACGGCATACGTCGAGCATGAAGCCGCGGTACGTAAAGCGCGGGGCATCCTCTACCTCGCAGCATCCCACCATCACCGGCAGCGGCATATCGCCCGAATATACCTTCGCTGGCAGCAGCTGCAGCAGGGTCTCCACACCGTTGAAGGCTCCGCCGTAGGCTCCGCCCTCGATTACAATGCCCTCGGGCGTGACGCTGAGGCGGTACTCCTCGTCGGCCAAATTTTTATTCAGACGCAACACAATATCGCCGCCCGACTCTCCGTTATATTCACGAAGCGAGAGCGGAAGAGATTCCGCCAAGTACTTTGCCAAGGAACGGAGTTCAGGGTAGTGTGTAATCTTAGTTGTTGTTAGTATGGTAAATACTCCGTTCCTTTTTTCATAGTCTCTGACTGCGGGCACGATATTCTGCGCCGCGGCGCCTGCGGGGCCACCGACAAGCAGCAGCGTCGCAACAAGCGTCAAAAGATGCCTGATCATCATAATTTTCAAATTTATCTGTTACAAAGTTAACATTTCGTGTCGAAAAAATGGTAACTTTGTAATCGGATAATTATGTTTTCTCATGAACTACGACAATAAACTCAAAGCCGCAGAGCGCCTGCTCAAGGTGATGGACACGTTGCGCGCCAAGTGCCCGTGGGACCGCGAGCAGACATTCGAATCGCTGCGCAACAACACCATAGAAGAGACCTACGAACTTGTCGACGCCATCGCCGACCACAACATGGAGGGCATACGCGAGGAGCTGGGCGACCTGCTGCTGCACGTGGTCTTCTACTCGAAGCTGGGCGAGGAGGCCGGGGCCTTCGACTTCGCCGACGTAGCCAACGCCGAGTGTGACAAGCTCATATACCGCCACCCCCACGTCTACAGCGACATCCATGCCGACACTCCGGACGAGGTGCTCAAGAACTGGGAGGCGCTCAAACTGCGCAAGAAGAACCGCAAGGGCGGCATTCTGGGCGGTGTGCCCCGCTCGCTGCCGGCAATGGTCAAGGCATTCCGCATAGGCGAGAAGGCGTCGAGCGCAGGCTTCGACTGGGGCCGCAAGGAGGATATATGGGACAAGGTCAAGGAGGAGACCGCCGAAGTCGAGGCCGAGATGCGCCGCGGCGACAATGGCCGCACGGCCGAGGAGGTGGGCGACCTCTTCTTCTCGCTGGTGAACATGTGCCGTCTCTACGGTATAGACCCCGAGCTGGCTCTGGAGCGTGCAAACAAGAAGTTCATCACCCGCTTCAGCCACATGGAGACCGAAGCCGAGCGTGACGGAGGCCTCTTCACCGACCTTACACCCGAACAGATGGAGGAACTGTGGCAGAAGGCCAAGCAGGCCGAGACGGAGCAGGCCACAGGCGAAGGGGAATAACCGTCTTTTCCACAGAATCTCCGAGATATCAATACGGACGAGATATCTATACGGAGTAGAAGAAACGGAAGCCGATTCCGGATTTTATAATAAAAAACGTAAAGACTACACAGACATGGCATACATAAAGGAGGTACGGGGACACACCCCGTCAATAGGCGAAGGCACATTTGTAGCCGATACGGCCGTTATCGTGGGTGACGTCACCATCGGGCGCGACTCGTCGATATGGTTCAACGCCGTGCTTCGCGGCGACGTGAACACCATCACCATAGGCGACCGTACAAACATTCAGGACGGCGCCGTCATCCACACCCTCTACGACGGCTCGCCCCACCCCTCGCAGACGCACATAGGCAACGACGTCTCGGTGGGCCACAATGCCATCATCCACGGCGGCATCATCGGCGACAACTGCCTCATAGGCATGGGTGCCATCATCCTCGACAATGCCGAGGTACCGGCGGGCTGCATCATCGCCGCAGGCGCGCTTGTGCTCTCGAACGCCAAGCTCGAACCCGACTCGCTCTATGCCGGCATACCGGCGCGCAAGATACGTACCGTGACACCCGAGCAGCGCGAGCAGATCATCAAGCGCACGGCGCACGACTACCGCATGTACGCCTCGTGGTACGAGAAGTAGCCGCCGCGCCCCGACACAACAACCTGCCCACAGAAAAGACCACGCCCTCCGATGGAATGGATGAACATAAAAATCGGATGACATGACCAAATTCAAACTCAAGCAATCGGCCACAGTACTCAACATACTGATAGCGCTGGTAGTAACCCTCGTGGTAAACTTCTCCTACCTGCTGTCGGTGATGGTTGAGCAGCGCGAGACCTCCGAGCAGCAGAAACTGCGCAACGAACGGCCCTTCTTCGTCAAGCCGCACCGCAAGGGTGTGCTGCGCATCTCGCGCGACGGCTACGGCTATCTAATATGCGAGCGGCACTTCTCGCCCGAGGAGGGCGTCGACTCCGTGCGCACGGACAGCGTCTACGCCACAAACCGCAAGATCCGCTGGTACAACCTCCACGACGGAGACTCGCTCATCTGCACCATATTCCCGTCGAAAGGCGACTCCAACCCCGTCATGGACGAGGTTCTCATGCAGAACGGCAACGAGATAACCGCACCCATGATCTACGACCGCCCCAAGCGGAATCAGGACATGGCCGTGCAGCTGCTCTACTACTTCGTACTCTCGTTCCTGCTCATGACCATCATCACCGCACGCGTGGGCAAGGACAACTACTCAACCAAATCATACCTGCAACGCTGCGCGCTGGCGCTCGTTGCGGCATTCGTATGCTATTTCTTCGCACCCTTCATCGAGTGGCAGACGGGGCGCGTTCTGATGATCTTCCAGAACAAGCACATGCCTCTCGACCTAATCGTCATACTCAAGTGTACGGTTGTGCTCGTAGTGGCCGTGCTCTACGGACGCATCTACGGACTCATGTCGCAGCAGCAGCAGATACTGCTCGAGAACGAACGTCTGCGTAACGAGAACCTCCAGACCCGCTACGACATGCTTATGGGTCAGATCAGCCCCCACTTCTTCTTCAACTCGCTCAATTCGCTCTCGATGCTTGTGCGCGAGAACGACTCCGAGAAGGCTCTGGCATACATCGACCAGCTCTCATATACCTTCCGCTACATTATCCAGAACGGACAGAACACCTCCACAACGCTCGAGGAGGAGATAGCCTTCGCCAAGGCCTACGGCGAGCTGTTCAAGGTGCGGTATGCCGACAAACTCTTCTTCGACATCGACATCGATCCGCAATATGAGAAGTGGACGCTGCCGGCGCTCTCGCTCCAGCCTCTGATAGGCAATGCCGTCAAGCACAACACCATCACGCGCAAACAACCCTTCCACGTGTCGATACGCACCGAAGGGGCAGTACTGGTGGTGTCGAACCGCAAGCGGCCCAAGCTCGAACCCGAGCCCTCGACGGGCATCGGCCTGAAGAACCTGCGCAGCCGCTGGCAGCTAATCACGGGACAAGACATTCAGATAATCGAGACCGACGACGAGTTTACCGTACGTCTGCCTCTGCAAAAACCCATAACACGATGAAAGTACTCATAGTCGAAGACGAGACGGCTGCGGCCGTAAACCTGCAGGCAATACTGCGCAAGGTAGCCCCGACATACGAAGTGTTGGCGGTGCTGGAGAGCATAGAGGATACGGTGGACTACTTTCGCGACACGACGCAGACGCCGCCCGACCTCGTATTCATGGACATACATCTGGCCGACGGCGAGTCGTTCCGCATATTCGACTCGGTGCAGATCGACGCCCCCATCATCTTCACCACGGCATACGACGAATATGCACTTCAGGCCTTCAAGGTCAACAGCATCGACTACCTGCTCAAGCCCATCAAGGCCGAGGACCTGCAGCACGCCATCGACAAGTTCGCCCGTCTGACGCGCAGCGAACGCACCGACTACAAGGGTCGCGTGGACGAGATGATCGAGAAGGCGAAGCAGGAGAGCCAGCATGTCTTTCTGGTACACTACAAGGACAAGATCATACCTTTATATATTGACCGCGTGGCCTACTTCTACACCTCGAACGAGAAGGTCTCGGCCTTCACCCACACGGGTGAACGCTACGTGGTGGACCGCACGCTCGAGATGCTGCAGTCGCAGCTGCCGGAGGATGAGTTCTTCCGCGCCAACCGCCAGTTCATCATCTCGCGCAAGGCCGTCAAGGATATCACGGTATGGTTCGGCAGCCGCCTGTCGCTCAATCTGACGGTGGAGACCCCCGAGAGAATCATCATCTCGAAGACGCGCGTTCCCGAGTTCAAGCAGTGGCTCACGGCGGTTCACCCCGCCGATTAGGCGATTCACCCACCCAATTTGGTCGTTTCACCGGCGTTACCGATCTTTTCGGCAACGCCTTTTCTATCTTTGTAACGGAAACAGGAAACAGATATCACGATATATGAAACGTATAACTATCCTCACTGCGGCAGCGGCCCTGATAATGGGTACCGCATCGGCACAGGATTTCGGCAGCCAGCAGCGCCCCGAACGCAAACAGTTCACCCCCGAGCAGATCGCCGAAAGACGTGTCGAATCGCTGGGCAAGACACTCGAGCTGACCGACGAACAGAAAAAGGAGATATACGACATCTACCTCGCCAATGCCGCCGAGCAGCAGCAGGAGATGGAGGCGATGCGCAAGGCAATGCAGCAGCAGCGCGAAAAGCAGCAGGCGCGTCAGAAAGCACTCGATGAGAAGATGCAGAAGATACTCGATGCATCACAATATAAGAAATGGTCGAAGCAGCAGCAGGCCATGCAGAGCCGCGGCCGCTTCCCCGCACAGGGCGGGTTCCAGCGTCCCCAAGGCGGTGAAGGAGGTTTCGGCGGCCCGGGTCAGGGCGGCGGTTTCGACAACGGCATGGGATTTTAATCATTCAGTCCTTTCTTCTTCAAAAATCCCATATAGAATCCATTCTAGGGCAGTAATGGAAATTAGGTTGTTTTTCGGAGGGGTGTCAATGGTCTGTTGACACCCCGATTTTGTCGATTCACCGACCCGAAAGACAGAATTGGCCGATTAATCCGTACCTTCGTACTCGATTCCGGACAGAAGTTATCCACCCGAACAAGACTAACAGACGCAAAAGCAAAAAAACGAAATACAACTAAGCATGAAGAGATTTCTGACAACACTTTTCATTACCTGCCTCGCTGCCGCCGTATATGCGCAGAACGGCAAGGTTACGATGACCGTCGTCGACTCCCAGACAAAGGAGGGCGTTGCGGGTGCGGTCATCGAATTCAAACTCTCCGACGGCAGCGCCGATCCCAAGTATTACACTTCGGGCTTCAACGGCAAGGCCGATATCGCCGGACTTAAGAGCGGCGAATACGACATGACCATATCGTTCCTCGGATACGACGACCTCGCGAAGAAGATCACCGTGACGGCCTCGACGAAGGATCTGGGAACCTTCGAGCTCACGCAGTCGACCACCAAGATCGAGACCGTAGTCAAGGAGGTGCAGTCGATACGCACCTCGCAGAAGGGCGATACGGTGAGCTACAACGCCGAAGCCTTCAAGGTGGCCAATGATGCCGACATGGAGGGTCTGCTGAAGAAGATGCCGGGTATAACGATCACCAACGGTACGGTCGAGGCTCAGGGCGAGACCGTGCAGAAGATATTCGTCGACGGCAAGGAGTTCTTCGGCGAGGATGTGGCCACGGCGCTCAACTCGCTGCCCGCACAGGCCGTAAAGAGCGTCGAGGTGTACAACAAGCTGAGCGACAACGCCGAGTTCTCGGGCATGGATGACGGCGAGGGATACAAGGCCATCAACATCGTCACGCACGAGACCATGCGTCAGGGCTTCTTCGGCAAGCTCTACGCCGGATACGGCTACCAGCCCGAAACCGACGAGATCACCAACTCGAACAAATACATCCTCGGCGGTAACGTCAACATGTTCCACGGTTCGAGCCGCGTATCGCTCATCGGCCTGCTGAACAACATCAACCAGCAGAACTTCTCGTTCGAGGACATACTCGACGTCTCAGGCTCGACCGGCGGCATGGGCGGCGGCATGGGCGGCGGCGTCGGACAGTATATGGTACGTCCGCAGAGCGGCGTTGCCAATGTCGGCTCGATCGGCGTCAACTACTCGGACTCGTGGGGCGAGAACGAGAAGGTGAAACTTCAGGCCAGCTACTTCTTCAACCGCACGCGTACACGGAACCTCTCGAAGACGACCAAGTGGTATGAAGCTCCGCTCGAGGATCTGGGTACGCTCGAGCAGGAGGGACGTTCGGACAACCTCAACTATAACAACCGACTGAATGCCCGTGTCGACTGGCGCATAGCCGAGAACCACTCGATGATGTCGCGTACGAACCTCAGTTTCCAGACCTACGACCCCTTCAGCGTAACCAACGGTCTGCAGTACGGCGACAACCTTTACAACATCATCGCCAACGGCAATGATGCCAACCGCGGAGGTTTCAACCTCAACGAGTTCATCCAGTACCGCGTCAAGCTGGGCAAGGCGGGACGTCTGCTGACGGCCGACTTCCGTCTGGGCATGCGTGACAACAACAACGACTCGAAGAGCTACTCGAACCAGCAGACCATCGACAACGGTGACGGCACCTACTCGCCGCTGTTGCGCCATCTCAAGGAGGAGACCGAGTCGGACAACACCGATCTGGCAGGATCGCTCACCTATGCGGAGCCTGTGTCGAAGCACTCGCAGGTAACGCTTTCATACCGTCTCGACTACTCGGGACAGCAGCGTGACAAGCAGACATACAACTACGGCACCGACGACACCTATACCAACGGTACGCTCGACCAGCAGCTCTCGAACATGTACAAGAGCGACTACACGACGCACCGTGTAGGTCCGGGCTTCCGTTTCAGCAAGGAGAAAAATACGGTTGTGGTGAACCTCAACTACCAGTACTCGACCCTCAACGGCCGCGTCGAGGCGGTGAACACCCAGCCCGTGAAGCGCAACTACAACAACTTCACATACTTCCTGATGGGTAACTTCAACATCAACCCTCAGAATTCGATCCGTCTGTTCGTGATGTCGAGCACCAACGAGCCGCGCATCACGCAGTTGCAGAACCTGCTCGACATATCGGACATGCAGTATGTATCGCGCGGTAACGAGAATCTGAACCCCGCATACTCGCACCGCATAAACTTCCACTACAACAACACCAATCTGGAGAAGGGCCGCACCTTCATGTGGATGTTCTCGTTCCAGAGCACGCAGGACTACATCTCGTCGAGCATGTACACCGGAGACAACATCCCGCAGCAGGTCGTGGACGAGGTCGGCGCACGCCCCATACAGTACTCGACATACGACAACGTCGACGGTTATCTGAGCCTGCGCACCCACATAAGCTACGGTCTGCCCATCAACCCCATAAAGTGTAATCTGAACGTTATGGCGGGCGTTACCTATTCGAAGGTTCCGTCGCTTGTGAACGGCGAGCGCAACATGGCCAGCAACATGGGCTACGACGCCAACGTGGTACTCGGCAGCAACATATCTGAGAATGTAGACTTCACCCTCGCGTGGAACGGAACATACAACGTTGCCAACAACTCTCTCGCCTCGGGCGGCAGCCGTAACGAATACCTCAACCACAGCGCTACGGGTTCACTGAAGACGGTCTTCTGGAAGGGCTTCACCTTCACCGTCTCGGCATCATACGTACAGTATGTCGGCTTCACCAACGACTACAACGACTCATATACCCTCTGCAACGCCTACATCGGCAAGAAGGTCTTCCGCAACCAGCTGGGTGAGATCATGGTCGGCGTGAACGACATCTTCAACCAGAACACCGCATTCACGCGCACGACGGGTTCGGGCTACACGCAGAACGCATGGAACAGCGTCATCGGACGTTACTTCACCGTTCAGTTCAACTACAACCTGCGTGTCTTCGGCAAGCGCGGCTCGCGCGTACTGTCGGACTACGGCATCTCGGACGGCAAGGGCAACGGCATGCGCCGTATGGGTCCGCCCCCCATGGGAGGTCCCGGCGGCCCGCACTAACAGAGATGCTCAAGGAAACAAAAACAGAAAATCCCTCGGACCTCACCGAGGGATTTTCTGTTCCATGACGTTTAAGCTCTCCGCCCGCACCCAAAGATATGACACACGGGCGATACCGCATGGATGGATTATTTGTTGATCCGCGCGGCAGTGGAATCGTATTTGTATCGGAAGAAGATGGCGAAGAGTATCGTCACAACCAGCGCATAGGCGGCAAATATGAGCCACGAGGTCTGCCATCCGGCTATCATATCGACACCCTGCGAACCGTTATATACGAAACGGTTGACGATGGCCTGCGCGCCGAGCGTACCTATGGTTGCGCCGATACCGTTTGTCATCATCATAAAGAGTCCCTGCGCCGATGAGCGGATCTCGACATCGGTCTGTTCGTTCACGAAGAGCGAACCCGAGATATTGAAGAAATCGAAGGCCACGCCGTAGATTATCATCGAGAGTATGAACATCCACACTCCGCCGCCGGGATTGCCCAGACCGAAGAGCCCGAAGCGGCCGACCCATGCCAGCATCGAAATAACCATTACGCGCTTGATGCCGTAACGCTTCATGAAGAAGGGTATGAGCAGTATGCAGAGTGTCTCGGATATCTGCGACAGCGATATGAGGGCATTTGCGTGGTTGGCGCCGAAGGTAGACATATATTCGGGCACGTCACGGTACGATGTGAGGAACGGGTTTGCGAAGCCGTTTGTTATCTGCAGCGACACGCCCAGCAGCATCGAGAAGATGAAGAATATGGCCATGCGCCGGTCACGGAAGAGCGTGAAGGCACGCAGCCCCAGCGCATCCACCACGCCGCGCTTGGCCGAATGGCCGGCAATGGGACACTGCGGCAGCGTGAAGGCATATACGGCCAGCACGATGCCGATGACGCCGCACTGCATGAACTGCGCATATCCTGTCTGGAATCCCGCGAAGTCGCACACGAGCATGGCACAGATGAACCCGACGGTACCCCATACGCGTATTGGCGGGAAAGCCCTCACGGGGTCGAGGTTACTCTTTTCGAGGGCGCTGTACGCCACCGAATTTGCCAACGCTATGGTCGGCATGTAGAATGCCACGCTCAGGGCATAGAGCGTAAAGAGCGGGGCAAAGGCTACGGCGTCACCCGCCGTCATGGCATAATACCCTGCGCCGAACATGAACAGAGCGGCCAAGCCGTGACATATACCGAGCAGCCGCTGCGCCTCGATCCAACGGTCGGCTATGATGCCGATCAATGCCGGCATAAACAGCGACACGATACCCTGCATGGCATAAAAGAGGCCTATGTTCGAGGCCATGCCCGCGCTTGCCAGATAGGTTCCCATCGACGTCAGATAGGAGCCCCACACGGCAAACTGCAGGAAATTCATAATTATCAACCTAAGTTTTACGCTCATAGATATACTCTTTTTGTAATACGTTACATTTCGCGGACGCGCCTTGGGCCGTCGCCCGCCGATTGCTTTATCATGTAAAGGTAGCAATTTTTTCATTTCCACGATAAAAGGCTGCATAAAAACCTCTTCCGGCTTTGCTTTCCGCCGCAAAAGCGCTATATTTACCGTAACCTGAAACCAAACATATATTTTCACCCAAAAACGCCATCCGATGAATCTCACACCCCTGCTTGCCGCCATGCTGATGCTTGCAGCCGCAATGCCCCATGCGCTCCATGCTTCGCAACCGACCGTTAGCGCCGTTATCGAACGGGACAAAACGCCCCAAGCCGAGAACCGCCCCACGGGGCTTATGACCGACCTCGTAAAGGATGCGCACAAGGTCTACCGCAACGGCTTCGCAACGGACATGGGCGTCGAAGACCTTACCGCCGACGATATCTCCGACTACACCTTTGCCGCGATACGCTCGTCGCGCCCGACATTCGGGTGGATCGTCCCCGACTGTGGACGCGCCACACGTCAGAAGAGCTACCGTATAGTCCTCTCGGACAACATGACGGATGCCCTTGCACGCCGCGGCAACATCTGGGACAGCGGCACGGTGCGCAGCGCACAATCCGTGGCCGTAGATTACGGCGGCAACAGCCTCGAACCCGACCGACTCTACTTCTGGAGCGTGCAGGTCGCAACCGACAGGGGCGGCCGCAGCGAGTGGTCCGACATACAATCCTTCCGCACGGCATCCGAACTCGAACAATATGCCCCCTCGTACCGCCCGCAGGTACGGCGTGAGGAGCTCGCCGCCCGTATCGAGCATCTCGACAGCGAGACCACGCTGCTCGACTTCGGCCGCGCGTCGTTTGCCTCGCTGCGCGTAAGTCTGGAATCCGCCACGGGAGGCGACACGGTATATGTGGCCATAGGCGAGGCGATGAAGCAGGGGCGCATCGATCCCCACCCGGGAGGTACGATACGCTACTACCGCTACCCTGTCGTACTGCAGCGCGGACGCCGCACATACGACATCATCCCCGCCCACGACGGCCGCAACACGGGGCCGCAGGCGGTACTGATGCCCGACTACATAGGCGAGGTGGCCCCGTTCCGATATTGCCAGATAGAGAACTATGCGGGCAGCGTGGACGCGGGGGATGTGGTGCGCCTGACGGTGACATATCCTTTCGACACGAGGGCCTCGCACTTTGTCTCGGATAACGCCGCCCTGAACGAGGTGTGGGATATGTGCCGCTATACGATCGAGGCCACGTCGGCTCTGGGCATATATATCGACGGCGACCGCGAACGCATCCCCTACGAGGCCGATGCCATAATAAACCAACTCGGGCACTACGCCGTCGACCGCGAATATGCCATGGCGCGCCGCACGTCGGAGTATCTGCTGCAACACCCCACATGGCCTACGGAGTGGATCCTGCAGGCGCTCATCATCGCATGGAACGACTATCTCTATACGGGAGACCTGCGCTCTGTGGAGCAGAACTACGACCTGCTTTCGGCGCGTACGCTCCGCTCGCTGCGCCGTGACAACGGGCTCATATCAACGCGCATCGACGACACCGTCTCGACCGACGCATTCCGCCGCTCGATACGTTTCAACGGCAACATCAGTGACATTGTCGACTGGCCGCGCGGCAGCGAGGACGACAACTACGTCTTCACGCCCTACAATACGGTTGTAAATGCCTTCCACTACCGCGCCATGCAGCTGCTTGCGCGCATGGCCGAGGCTTTGGGTCGCCATGACGAGGCGCACGAGCTGAACGACTATTGCGACGCCTTCCGCCATACCTTCAACGACGCCATGATCGACCCGACGACGGGCACCTACCGCGACGGTATCGACACCGACCACCGCTCGCTTCATGCCAACCTCTTCCCGCTGGCATTCGGTCTCGTACCCGAAGAGTACGAGCGGAGTGTTGTCGACTACATCCGCTCGCGCGGCATGGCCTGCAGTGTCTATGCGGCACAGTTCCTTCTCGACGGCCTCTACAACATGGCCGAAGGCGACTACGCCCTGCATCTGCTCACGAAGGATGACATTCGCAGCTGGCGCAACATGATCCGTGCCGGCGCCACCATCACCTTCGAGGCGTGGGACAACTCCTTTAAGCCCAATCAGGACTGGAACCATGCGTGGGGTGCCGCCCCCGCCGACATCATACCCATGCGTCTGGTAGGAGTGCGGCCGCTCACACCTTCGGCCGCCACGATCGAGGTGCGGCCGCAGACCGCATCGCTGCGCCACGTCACGGCTGCCGTGCCCACCATACGCGGCACCGTGGAGGTGGATATCGACCGCACAGACAATCTGTACCGCATGCGCGTGAACATACCGGCCAACACCGACGCCCGCATTCTGCTGCCCGCACCCGACCATAAATATATCCTGCGCCGCGACGGCCGCCGCATACACCCACGCAAGAGCGGCAACGGGGCATTCGTCGATGCCGGCACCGTCGCCTCGGGAGAGTATATCTTCACTCTCGAACGCGCCCGATAGCCGCCGGAAAAC
>ERZ780207.734-NODE-734-length-33005-cov-4.720152_pt1 | contig 33005 bp, 10 predicted proteins | sample MGYA00510977_ERZ780207 | MGnify/ENA primary metagenome ERZ780207 (study PRJEB29588, sample SAMEA2151383) | human gut metagenome | biome: human gut; feature: human-associated habitat; material: faeces | place: Denmark | collected 2008/2010 ...
CGTTGAAATACCGCTTCAAATATTGCGACATAGACTTTTACCGCCACGTCAACACCGTGCGCTACGTGATGTTGCTGCAGAACCAGTACAGCCTCGAAGAGATGGACGCTAACCGCCTGAAGAGGATGGAGCTGATGTTCATGCGCGAGGCACACTACGGCATGACGGTCGACATCATGCAATGCCGCCCGGCCGACTCGCGGACCGCCACCTTCACCCTCTGTGAAGAGGACAACCACGAGACGCCGTTGCTCTTCGCGCGCATGACCCTTACGCCCCGCCAGTGACCGCCGCGTCCGGTAATCCGGACTAAGCAACTGCCGCGTTGTCTTAGCTAATTTAGCTCACTTTAGCTACTTTAACTAACATTAGGCGGCTAATTAGATGAAATGGAAAATTGGATTGAGGTGTAACCAAAGTTACCGTAATTTTGTGATAGTCAGGCAATCTGAGGATTACCGCTTTGGAAAATAAAGGCTCCGCGTGCCGTGGCAACGCGGAGCCTTTGCTATTTATTATAAGGTTTGTCGGCTAATGTTTTTATTTGCAGAGGGGGCAGCGGGGCTTGATCTGTTTGAAGAAGTCGTTTCCTTTGTTGTCCACCAGGATGAAGGCAGGGAAGTTCTCTACTTCGATTTTCCAGATTGCTTCCATGCCGAGTTCGGGATATTCAAGCAGCTCGACGTTCTTGATGGAGTCTTTGGCGAGGATTGCCGCGGGACCGCCGATGGAGCCGAGGTAGAAACCGCCGTGCTTCTTGCATGCGTCGGTGACCTGCTGGCTGCGGTTGCCCTTTGCGATCATCACCATGGAGCCTCCTGCGGCCTGGAACTGGTCTACGTAGGGGTCCATGCGCCCGGCGGTCGTCGGGCCGAACGAGCCAGAGGGCATACCTTCCGGTTTCTTGGCGGGCCCGGCATAGTAGATGGGGTGCTCTTTCAGGTAGTCGGGCATCGGCTCGCCGTTGTCGAGGCGTTCCTTGATTTTGGCGTGGGCTATGTCGCGGCCTACGATGATGGTGCCGTTGAGCGAGAGGCGCGTGGAGACGGGATATTTGTCGAGTTCTGCCAGTATTTCAGGCATCGGGCGGTTGAGGTCGATTTTTACCACTTCACCTTCGCCGGCGTTGCGCATCTCTTCGGGGATGAGCTGAGCGGGGAACTCGTCGAGCTCTTCGAGCCAGAGGCCTTCGCGGTTGATCTTTGCCTTTACGTTGCGGTCTGCCGAGCAGGAAACACCCATTCCCACGGGGCAGGAAGCGCCGTGGCGCGGCAGACGGATAACGCGCACGTCGTGGGCGTAATATTTGCCGCCGAACTGTGCGCCGAGTCCAAGGCAGTGGGCGGCTTCGAGCAGTTCTTTCTCAAGCTCTACGTCGCGGAAGGCGCGGCCGTATTCGTTGCCGGTGGTGGGGAGCTCGTCGTAGTATTTTGCGGAAGCTTTCTTCACGGCGGCGAGGTTGGCCTCGGCCGATGTGCCGCCAATGACGAATGCGATATGGTAGGGAGGACAGGCTGCCGTGCCCAGGGTCTTCATCTTCTCGATGAGGAAGGGAACCAGTGTCTTGGGGTTGAGGATAGCCTTTGTCTCCTGATAAAGGTATGTCTTGTTTGCCGAGCCGCCGCCCTTGGCTACGAACAGGAACTTGTACTCGTCCCCTTCGGTAGCGTGGATGTCGATCTGGGCCGGGAGGTTGCAGCCGGTGTTCACCTCGTCGTACATCGTCAGCGGTGCGTTCTGCGAATAGCGGAGATTGTTCTCGGTGTAGGTCTTGTAGACGCCGAGCGAGATTTTCTCCTCGTCGTTGCAGCCGGTCCATACCTGCTGTCCTTTGTATCCGGCGCAGATGGATGTGCCGGTATCCTGGCAGAAGGGGAGTACTCCCTTGGCGGCCACCTCGGCGTTGCGCAGCATGGTGAGGGCCACGAACTTGTCGTTCTCGGAAGCTTCGGGGTCGTGGAGAATCTTGGCCACCATCTCGTTGTGCTCGCGGCGGAGCATGAAGGAGCAGGCCGTTGTTGCGGCGTTGGAGAGCACTGTGAGGCCTTCGGGATCGATGACGAGCATCTCGTGGCCGTTCCAGTTTTCTACCTTGACGTAATCTTTGCTGATGAGCTTATATTTGGTGCGGTCGGCGCCCAGGGGGAAGGGCTCCTGATAGTGGAATGGTTTTGTAGCCATAATATCTTATGTTTTTTGTAAAGTTCGTTTTTCAACCGCGAAGTTAGGAATTAATCACGATAAAACCTAACAAACGGAAATAAAAATTACGGCGCAGGCGCAAAAACGTGTTAAGGTGTGTTACTAAATGCTAAATTGAGAAAACCCGGCGAGGGACGAGTTTTACAATTTTTAACATAAAAAAATGGTAAAATTCGGAAGATAATGGTTAGATTTGCGAATCATTTATCAATTAACGTTATTTTATGAAAAAAACATCCTTACTAACCTTAGCGGCCGTGGGAATGGTGACCGCCATCTCCGGCATAGCCTGGGCTTCGTCGCCGGAGCTTCGGGCGGTGGCCGCCGAAGCGATTCAGGGACGCAACGTAGAGCAGATAACTCCGCTTGACCAACAGCGCCCGCAACGCCTCCCCGGTGCCGGTTACTACACCGTGCCCTTCACCTTCGGACCCTCCTCGCAGGAAGAGTTCAACGAGTGTCTGGTGGTGGATAACACTACTTCTGACAAAAGCTTCAGGTTTGATGACTCGAATGGAGTTACCAGTATTCTGGGCGAATGGAACTCATCCGCAGCCATGGATGCATACTGCTATCTTCCCGGGGTACAACTTGCAGCCGGCCAGTACAAGTTCTCGATGGAATACAAAACTAAGAGTGACCTGGAAAGATTCTGGGTTAAGATAGGTAACTCCCAGACACCGGAAGGCATGACCATCGACCTGATACAGAAAGAGGACTACAGTAACCAAACATACGTGCAAGAGGAAGTTGTGTTCACAATTCCGGAAGATGGTATTTATTATATTGGTATACATAAGTATTCCGATAAGGGCAAATGGTATACTTATATGCGCAATTTCACCATCGAGTCCCAAGATCCCCGCAAGCCTTCTGCTCCTGAAATCGAAAGCCTCGACTTCAATGGTGAAGACGGCGTCTTCACAGTGAAAGCGCCGACATCCTCCATCAACGGTGATGCCCTGAGCGAAAACATGACGCTCCACATGCTCATTGACGGCAATGAAGTGGACGGTTCCCCGTTGACAGTCGCTCCCGGACAGTCTGTAAGTAAGAATGTCAATGTGCCGCGAGGAACGCACACATTCTCTTCCTACGTTGAAATGACCGTAGACGGTACATTGTTGACATCTTCTTCCGCAAGCCAGGATAAGAAAGTGACAAAACTCGTCACAGTGCCGATGGCAGTGCCCGTAAACATGCCTTGCGATTTCGACGATTTCGAGTACTGTACCGTAATAAATGTTGATGAGGGTACGCAGACATGGCAAACCAACAATCAGGCTGCCCCGGATACACGTGAATGTTTCCAGTACTACGCCGACTGGAACGCAGCCGCCAATGACTGGCTGATTTTCCCGCAGATTAACTTTACTGAAACAGGATTGTATGAGTTGACCCTTGATATAGCGACTAAATATTCTGGCGAAAGTTTTGAAGTTTATGTAGCCGACGAACCTACTGTCGAAGCTATGCTTTCAGGTCAGAAAGTCCTTGACCTTGACAACTACATGAATGCTGCATGGGTAAACCATAAGGGATATTTCTCTGTTTCCACACCGGGAATAAAATACGTCGGAGTTCTTGCAAATTCACCGGCAAACCGCACCTCGCTTCTCATCAGCAACCTTGCTGTAGTCAAAGGCGACGATTACAAGATAGCAGATCCTCAGTTCGGTGAGCTCTCATTCGACGGCAGCGACGGAACAGTTCCCGTAATTCTTCCCTCCGAAAAATTTACCGGGGAACCCCTTGCTCCCGGCACTCAGGTGTCGGCCGAACTTTACATCGACGGTGAAAAAGAGGGCGAAACCCTCACCGGTAATGCCGGTTCGACCGTCAATTGGACCGTCAATCTTCCGCGAGGCGAACATTCCTTTATGACAAAGGCAAGCTACAATACACCTAACGGAGTTTCTTACAGCGAGGAAGTCACTACTTCGTTCAAGGTGATTCGTCCCTCTTCATTCGCTTATCAGTTGCCTTTGGACCTTGACCTTACCGGCAATGAGATTTTTGAGGACATAACGGTCTTCAATATCCTTCCGTCAAGTAATACCTGGACCCCGAGCGATCAGGGCCTCAGCTACAAATATGACAGTTCCAATCCCGCCGATGACTGGGCAATTACTCTTCCCGTCAACATTGCAGATGCAAGCAAGACTCTTGAATTTACAGTGAATGCCGCCACTTCAAGTGCCCATTACAATGAGAAATTCTCCGTATGGATCGGCACCGAACCTACTGTAGAAGGGATGACTACCTGTATCCTTGAGGAAGTTGATTTCGCGCATACTGTCAGCGACAACGGTGGTCCGAAAGCCTTTACCGGAACATTCACCGTTCCTGCCGCCGGTAAATACTACATCGGTTTCCACTGTACGTCTGAAAAGAATATGTACACTCTCTATATCAGTGAACTATTGCTGTCATACGAGGGTCAGTTCGACGCCATCCCGGCTACTGTGGAAAATCTTGCCATTACTCCGGATCCCGAAGGCAACAACTCGGCAACAGTAGCTTTCGATATGCCCACGCTTAACGCAGGCGGTGATGCTCTTGCAGCTACTGAACTCACGGCCACTATCACTTCTCCTGTAGAGACAAAGACGGTTACAGCCCTTCCCGGTGCTCATATTTCACAAACCGTAGCTGCGAATGCCGGACTTTGCCACTTCTCAGTAAGCGTCGCTAATGCAGACGGCCCCTCGGCGGCTCTGACAGCTAATGCCTTCATCGGTCTCGACACACCGAAGACCCCGCACTTCACTGCCATCAACGTCACTGAAGACGGTCTGGGCGTAGAGCTCCAGTGGGATGCCGTTACCGAGGGCGTCAACGGTGGTGTCATCAACCCGTCGAAACTCGAATACCGCATCACTCCGTGGAACGATTATGATGAAGACTGGGATTACACACGCTCCATCTACACCAGCGACACCCACTGCATCTTTGAAGTAGATGCCGACACTCCGCAGGATTACATCACCCTCGGCATCGAAGCCTTCCAGAGCACAAGCACCAACTCCTCCGTCTATGAGCGCGAAGTTGTTATAGGCAAGCCTTATAACGAGGACATCAACGAAACCTTCGAAGGCGGCGGCTTCGTTTACGGACCCGTTTACACCTTCACCAACACCCCGAGCAACGAGCCTTACTGGAGATTGGCCGATGCTTCTACTGTAGCGGATGGCGAAGATGGTAAAGTCCTTGTAGGAACCGCTTATGCTGATAATACCGACAGCGGTATCATGCTCCCGATGATTTCTACCGAAAACAAACAGTCCGCCGTATTCTCGTTCACGTTCCTGAATGACGACAACACGCCTACAGTCGAAGCTTTTGTCGGAACATACGGTCTCGACCGCATCATTCTCGACCGCGTTGATACTCCCGAAACTGCCGCCGACGGAGCCTGGACGACTTACAGCTTCGCTATCCCCGAAAGCTATCTGCTCCGTCCGTGGATACAGCCCGGTATATATGTCCGTTTCGATAATGCCACCGACAAGGGTGTTATCAAAGGATGGAACTTTACCTCAGTTGACAAACCGAACGCAATCGACGGCATAGCCGACGGTGCAGTGCGCGTCAACGCAGTGCGCGGCGCCATTGTCATCACCGGCGCCGAAGGACTTGACGTGACGGCTTGCGACGTAGCCGGCCGCACGCTCTTCAGCGGCAGTGTCGACACGAACACTCTGCGCATACCGGCAGCCGCCGGCGTACACACCGTGCTCGTCAACGGCAAAGCCTTCAAGGTAATGGTAAAATAACCTGAACTTCCCGCGGCCCCGAGCCGCCCAACACAAGAGGGTGTGTCCCGCCGGCACACCCTCTTTTTTGTTACACGAAGGCGCAACCTCTAACTGCGCGAAGTTGCTGATTTGTTGTTATGAAATCGGCGTTTATATGTTTTACAGCATAATCAATTGCCGGTTCAGAAATAATTGCTAATTTTGCAACAAGAACCCCGCGATACGTGGTGCCTCGGAGGAGGGCTGACACCGGGCATTGGGAGGTTTGTTTACATACGAAAGGCGTTTACTGCGCTTTCTTCTTGGCTCTTAGAAACGACCAATTTCAAAGATGTAGTCGAGATTGAAGCAATAGTTGACGCCCCTTGGGTACGTTTATGTACTTCCAACTCATTCTATTGGAAATGGGTTGGAATTATTGCATATACATACTTCGCGGGGCCGTTTACCATTGCTCGTTCTACTACATCGGGCTTTGGTCGGCCTCTAAGAGCGGAATGAGCAAAGGAGTGGCTCCCGCTTTTCTTTTTACCCAAACCAATCTAATTGCCATTATGGAGCTGGTGGCTGTGAAAGCTGATGGCTCGAATTTTCGACAATATTGAGGAACAATTTACCGACGGCTTACGTGACATCGTCAACGAGCCGGGTGTAAAACGTGTTGATTTTTGTGTCGGTTACTTCAATCTTCGTGGTTGGGATTTGATTAAGGATTCTATTGACAACATCCCCGGAGAGAATGTATATGAACAGGATGCCAACGGCAACGACATCCGCAAGCATCGTGTATGCCGCTTGCTTATAGGGATGCATCGTCCCGATGAGGAACTCATCCGCTCTCTATATTCCAGGAAAACGACACTGACAGACGCAGAATACATTCAGCGAAGCCTTCGTCGTATTGCAGAGGGATTCAAGCAGCAACTTTTATTAGGAGTCCCTTCGGCAAAAGATGAAGAAACGCTTCGTCATCTCTCGGCTCAGTTAAAGTCGGGAATGGTTTGCGTGAAGTTATATCTGAAGTATCCGCTTCATGCCAAACTATATGTGTCGCATACCGACAGCCGCACACATCCTCACATGGCGCTGATGGGCAGCAGTAACCTGACGTATTCCGGTCTGATGGGCAATGGCGAATTGAACGCCGATTTTATTGATTCCGACCATGCCAAGAAACTCGCCGATTGGTTTGACGACCGTTGGAACGACCGTATGTGTCTTGACATCACCGATCAACTTATTGAAATTATCGACAACAGCTGGGCAGGTGAAAAAGTAATACCTCCATATTATATTTATCTGAAAGCCGCATATCATCTCAGTCAGGAGGCCCGCAGTGGCATAAAAGAATTCGAGCTGTCTCCTGAGTTCCGTGCCAAGTTATTCGATTTCCAACAGAACGCAGTCAAAATTGCCGCCAAATATCTGAACAACGACAAGCGCAACGGCGCTATGATAGGCGATGTTGTAGGTCTCGGCAAAACAATGACGGCCTGTGCGATAGCCAAAATATTCGAGGACACCTTTGGTGCCACGACTCTCATTATCTGTCCTGCCAACTTGCAGGATATGTGGCACAAATACATCAAGAATTATGACCTGAAAGCCGTGGTGCAGTCGATGGCCAAACCCATTGACGTCGAGAATGCGCGGTATTACAGGCTTATTATCGTCGATGAAAGCCATAATCTGCGCAATGCCTCGGGAAAGCGATACCAGAATATCCGTGCGCTGATTGAGAAACAGGATTGCAAGGTGCTGTTACTCACGGCGACTCCTTATAACAAAAACTTCAAAGACCTTGCAAGTCAGCTGTCATTGTTTCTCGACGAGAATCAAGCCCTCGGTATCCGTCCGGAGAACTACATTAAAGAAATCGGAGGTGAGTATCAGTTTGCATACAAACACGGCGACATTGATATCCGCAGCATCCGGGCATTCATACAGAGCAATAGCGCAGATGACTGGAACGAGCTGATGAAGCTTTTTCTCGTTCGCCGCACACGCTCGTTCATCAAGCAGAACTATGCCAAGATTGATGAAACCGACGGACGCCGGTATTTACTTTTCCCTGACGGCAGGCGCTCTTATTTCCCTGACAGACTGCCGAAGGCTTTAACGTTCGAGACTATCAAAGGCGACCAGTATTCCCGTCTTTACTCTGAGGATATGATTGCCTTGATGGAATCACTGAGTCTGCCACGATACGGGTTGCTGAACTATTATGATGAAAGCAAAGCAGCCGAAATCACCAGGGGGGAGCTTGATATAATCGGAAACCTTTCCCGTGCTGGTGAACGCATGATGGGTTTTGCAAAATCCACCTTCTTCAAACGCATCGATTCAAGCGGCTTTTCATTCTTGCTTACACTCTGTCGACACATTCTGCGCAATGCCGTCTATTTCTACGCCATCCAAAACAATCTCGACCTGCCAATAGGAGACACAAACAGCATTTATGATGCTTTTACCGACGAGGACAAATCTCCATTCGGTGACGACTCCGATATCCGTCTCGCATACGAGCGCGACGGTCAGCTACACATCTCAACAGACTGGGACGCATATCTCAAAACGGCCAAAGAATACTATTCAATACTGAAAGCCAAGAATAATTGCAATTGGATAAGCCCGAAGTATTTCAAACGCACTCTCAAGCAGAAACTCAAAAGCGACAGCTTTACTCTGATTGAAATGATAAATCTTTGCGGAGCGTGGAATCCGGTCAACGATCAAAAGCTTAATGAGCTTGAAAAACTTATTACAGAGAAACATCCGGGCGAGAAGGTGCTTGTGTTCACTCAATATGCCGACACTGCCAATTATATCTATGACCAACTCAAAAAGCGCAACATAGGCAAGGTGGATGTCGCCACCGGAGGCAGTGAAAATCAGACCCGCATTGTAGAGCGTTTTTCGCCTGTCAGCAACGAGGCTCTTAATGTAGCGCCCGAGGATGAGACACAGATACTGATAGCCACCGATGTACTTTCCGAAGGTCAGAACCTTCAGGATAGCCATATAATTGTAAACTTTGACCTGCCATGGGCTATAATACGCCTGATACAACGTGCCGGTCGTGTCGACCGTATCGGACAGAAAGCATCACAAATCTACTGTTATTCATTCTTCCCTGCTGACGGCGTGGAGGAAATAATCAATCTCCGGGGACGTCTCAACGACCGTATCAATGAGAATGCTCATGTAGTAGGCAGCGACGAAGTCTTTTTTGAGGGCAACGAGCAGAATCTCCGCGATATGTTCAACGAGAAGAGCGGTATCCTCGACGATGACGACGATAACGACGTTGACCTTTCCTCGCAAGCCTATCAAATCTGGAAGAACGCCATTGATGCCAATCCTCGTCTGAAACAGATTATACCGGCTCTCCCCAATGTGGTGTATTCCACCAAGGCCACCGACTCACAGGCCGAGGAGGGAGTAATAACCTACGCTCGCACTTACAACGACTTCGATGTGCTCACCTGGATGAGCAACGACGGTCAGATTATTTCGCAGAGTCAGAAGCGCATACTTCAGGCACTTGCCTGCCCGATAGATACCCCGGCTGAAACGCCGCTTGAAAAGCATCACGAACTCGTGGCAGAAGCCTTGCAAAACATCCAGCAGGAAAACCGTTCTATGGGAGGCATTCTCGGCAACCGCTTCTCCACTCGTTACCGAATCCACAATCTGCTTGTTGACTTCCTCAACAACAATCAGGCAGACACGCTATTCTTCAATGACGAACAGCGCGATGCGCTCAAACTGGCCATTGACGAGATATACCGTTTTCCGTTGCTTTCAGGTGCGAGATACACTCTCCGCCGTATGCTCAACGCCAAGAAAACGGCCGATGAGATTGTGGACTATATAATTGAGATGCGCCGGACAGGCAATTTCTGCAATGTTCCAAAAGAAAATCTTGATGAAAACCGCGACCCGGCCATCATCTGCTCCATGGGTCTTAAATTCAAAGCGCAATGAAACGTCAGACTTTCAACCGGCTGATAGCCGCTGCCAATTTTACCGGACTGTTTATCACCGAAATGGCATGGAACAATCCGACCGGACCTGTAAAACTGCCACCTATTGAAATTGATTCCGTCACATACCGTCCGCAAGCAGTGGCTGAAAAATGCGGGTTCAAGGTACTTGTATGCGAGGTAGACACTATACCGACCACTTCCGTCTGCCGGCGCATTGACTTGAAAGTGCGCCGCTTTGCCAACGACTATATCATGATTTTCTTGCAGCGGAGCGGATTCCATCATCTCTGGCTTGCTCCTGTGCGCAAAGTTGACAAACGCGACATCGTCACTACCGAATATACGACTGCCGCTCAGGCCGAGTTCCTTTTCCAAAAGATTGATGACCTCGCTTTTGATTTCAATGACGACACTATTACAATTACCGATGTGCGCCAGCGTGTGCATGAGAGTTTCGTGGTAAACTCCGAAAAAATCACGAAAAATTTCTACGCCGGATTCAAGAAAGAGCACAAGGCGTTTGTCGAGTTTATATCCGGTATTGAGGGCACCGACACGGCTACAAAAGATCGCCAGTGGTATGCTTCGGTGATGCTCAACCGTCTTATGTTCTGCTATTTCATCCAGAAGAAAGGATTTCTCGACGGCAACACCGATTATCTGCAAGATAAACTTCGCCTTGTGCAGAGCGAACGTGGCGAGGGACATTTCTTCCGCTCGTTCTATATCGGTTTCCTGCGCGGATTGTTCCATGACGGACTGAACACGCCTCGACATGATGAAGAATTTGAAAACAGCTACGGTCGCATACCTTATCTTAACGGGGGAATGTTTGACGAGCATAAAATAGAACAGGACTATGCCGGCATCGACATTGCCGACGAAGCATTTGAACGACTGTTTAAATTTTTCGATAATTGGGAATGGCATCTTGACACCCGCATAAGTGCCTCCGGACGTGACATAAACCCCGATGTGCTCGGATATATCTTCGAGCAGTATATCAACGACCGCGCACAGATGGGTGCTTACTATACCAAGGAGGATATCACCGAATATATAGGTCGCAACTGCATATTGCCTTATTTGTTTGATCAGGTGCGCACCGCGACAAAGGATTCTGCCAAAGAGTTTGCTCCGGACGGCTATGTGTGGCGCACTCTGCGTGAAAGCGGCGACCGATATATCTTTGATGCGGTAAAGAAAGGGTACAATGATTTCGGCATAATTCCGGAATCAATCGCCCGCGGAATCATAACCGATGACATGCGCAAGGAGTATTCCGAAACTCCGGTCGGCGACCTTCCCGACAGCCATATTCCTCTCTCTGAACTGCGCTCGGAGTGGAACACTCGGACTCCGGAACAGTGGGGATTGCCCAACGAGATTTGGCGTGAATCTATCGACCGATTGCAACGATGCGGTAACATTCTTGGCAAAATCAACCGTGGAGAAATCACTTCGATAAACGATTTCATCACCTACAATCTCGACATCCGCACATTTGCATCCGACCTTATCGCTAACGGCGACAGTCGTTTTGTGGGATGGTTTTATCATGCTCTGCAAAAGGTAACGATACTCGACCCGACGTGTGGCTCGGGTGCATTCCTTTTCGCCGCGATGAATATTCTTGAACCGCTCTATGAAATCTGCATAGACCGGATGCAGGAGTTCAACGAGAAGAATCCGAAGCTGTTCAAGGAGGAGCTTGCCGAGATAACCGACAAATACCGTTCCAACATACAGTATTTCATCTACAAATCCATTATCTTGCGCAACCTCTATGGCGTCGATATAATGGTAGAAGCTACAGAGATTGCCAAGCTGCGTCTGTTCCTGAAAATGGTTGCCGTGGTCGACGTTGACCGCCGAGCCGATAACCTCGGTCTCGACCCGCTCCCCGACATCGACTTCAATATCCGCTGTGGCAATACCCTCGTCGGCTACGCCAACAAGCCTCAGCTCGACCACGACCTCTCTCATCCTAAAGATTTCCTTGAAGAAATTGCCAATCAGGAATTCAAACAGCAGATTGACGAAGAAATGAAAAAAGTAGCCCGCACCTACGACATTTTCAAGGATGTTCAACTTCGCCAAGCCGAGGATATGTTTGCCTTCAAACAGGCCAAGCAAGAACTTCGTAAACGACTCTCTGTCCTTAACGATAAGCTCAACCGTCGTCTGTTCGTCGCAAGCTCCGGCTACCGCTCAAATGATGATGTAGATTTTGCCACAACCAAAGAATATCGCGAATGGCTAAGTTCTCATCAACCGTTCCACTGGCTCGCAGAGTTCTACCAAATCATAGAAGACGACCGCGGCTTCGATGTTATCATTGGGAACCCTCCATATGTGACGTTCACAGATAAAACTTTAGGTTATAAAGTTGAGCGATATACCACTTACTCAACTAAAAATCTGTTTGCTTTGTGTGCTGAACGTTTTACTCAAATAGTTAACGCTAATAGTTCTATCGGTTACATTATTCCGCTGAGCGGAATGGCTATAGATGGGTTTGAACCGCTTCAAAGAATAATGTATAAGATGGGGTATTCGTGGAATAGCTACTATTCAGGCGACCGTAATCCTTCTGAACTATTCACCGGAGTCAAAATACGAGCGGGTATTTACATTTCGAGAAATGGACAGCCTGATAATAAAAAATATGTATGCAGATATATAAAATATCAGTCTGCGGAACGCCCAATACTTTTCTCTAAAATTAGGTATGTTGAATACAATAAAGAAATCTCAGCTCCTAAAATACCCTCTGAATTAGGCGTTTCTGTCATTAACAAAATCAATGCTTTTTCAGACAAACTAAATAATAAATTTGGTACTGGGGCTGCGGTATATTACCACGCCGCTCCAATTCATTGGTGTAAATGTCTTTCAGATTTATCCAAGCTTGAAGAAAATGATTTGAATATTGCAGACTCGTACAAACAACTCCCTCTCAATAAAGAGTATAGGGACTTTGCCTTTATATTGCTCAATTCTACATTATTCTTCTTCTATTGGATTGTATATTCTGATTGCTACAATTTAACAAAAAAGTATTTCAATATCCACATCCCGAATATTGAAAACGAATCATTCAACAAACTCGCCGCTTTATTCAACAAGGAATTGTTTGATAAGATGCAGATTGCAGAGTATACGTATAAAAACAGAGGTGCGGTTAGATTTGCACAATTCTTTCCAAAACAGTCTAAATCAGTAATTGACGAAATAGATACCGTTTTGGCTCGTCATTATGGCTTCACCGATGAGGAGCTTGATTTCATAATCAATTATGACATCAAGTATCGTATGGGCGACGAGCTGAATAATGCCGATGAATAATGGAAACTCTCGGCAACACTTCACTTCTTGACCGCAAGAAGATTGGCTATTTCGCTTCGAGCAAAATAGCCTCTTTGTCGGTACTTCCTACGCTCGACTGGGCCGCGGAAGTTGCCTCTTGCGAAGATGTCGCCATTGTCAGCGGTTTCCATTCCAAGATGGAACGCGAAGTCCTTGACTTTCTTTTGCGCGGCAAATGTGGCATCGTCTGCGTTCTCGCCCGGTCTATCTACAAGAAGATTCCCGACCAGTTCCGTGACGCATACAACGCCGGGCGAGTCCTGTTCATCGCTCCATTCAAAACATCTGCATCCAGAACATCTCGTAACCTCTGCCAACAACGCAACGAATACGTCGCCTCCATTTCCGATGAACTCGTCTTCTCTTCTCTTACTCCCGACAGCTCCTTATACCCTTTGTTGTTGCAAAATATAAATGTCTGTCTGTTATAACGGAAAATTCCCGGCAATTGCAAAATTTAACAGTACAGGACTGTTAATTTTGCGAGAAAGAAATTTTTAGTTAACTTTGCGCCAAATTTTCAACACCTTATTTGTTAGGACTATAAAGAACGTTATGACAAAGCCCAAATATGACTCGCTGATGAGCAACGCCAAGGACTATACGATGATTATCATCGGCCTGATCCTTTACGCCATCGGCTTTACGTTTTTCATTCTCCCGCACGCTGTGGTTATCGGCGGCCTCGCCGGTTTAGGCACACTCGTGCTTTTTGCCACAAACGGCTTAATCCCGGTGGCCGTGACCCAGTATGCCATCAACCTGCTTTTGCTCGGCTTTGCTTTCCGGCTGGTGGGCAAGCAGTTCGTGTTGCGCACCATTTTCGGTGCCACAGTAGCGTCGCTGTGTATAGGTATCCTGGAGCAGGTGCAGAACAACCTTGGCCATCCCCTGATGTCCGACATCACAATGAGCGTGGTGCTCGGGGCGATACTCTGCGGCATCGGTGTGGGTACCGTGTTCATCCATAACGGTTCGTCGGGCGGGACCGACATCGTGGCCGCCATGGTGTCGAAAGTCAGCAACATCAGCATCGGCCGTACCATGATTTTCTGCGATATGAGCATCGTGGCATGCTCCATTTTCCTGCCGTTCCAGGGCACGTTCGTCGAGCGTATCGAGGCCCGCGTGCCCATCATCGTCTACGGTCTTTGCGCCACCTATATAATTGCTTTCATGACCGACATGATAATCAACACCAACCGCCAGGCCACGCAGTTCATAATCTTCTCCAACAAATGGCAGGAGATAGCCGACCGCATCAACCGCGAGGCACACCGCGGCGTCACGGTGCTCGACGGTGTGGGTTGGTATTCCAAGAAGGAGATGAAGGTGCTTATGGTGTGGTGCCGCAAGATAGAGCAGGTCACTATTTTCCGTATTATAAAGAGCATCGACGACAATGCGTTCATCACTCAGAGCCACGCCAACGGCGTCTATGGCAAGGGATTCGACACCATGCGAGTCAAGATGAAGAAACATCCTGTCACCGACGAGGTAGTCCCACTTGACAATAGCAACGCTTCCGACACCGATGAGGTTAGCAAAGTATGAAAAAGGGTGAAAAGCCTGTCCCGCGCAAGCACCGGAAGTTGCGTATGGTACTTTGGATAACACTCTGCATCGTGGTGCTATTGGCCATTGTTGTGGCCGTATTCCTCAACCTGCCGCAGTTTGGACGTTTGCCCGACGGAGACCGTTATGTGCGTGTGCAGCGTTCCCCGAACTGGAAAAACGGCGGGTTCGTCAACCCGGAACCCACAGAGGTGATGACCGGCGACCGCTCCTTCCTTTCCGCGTTGTGGGACTTCCTTTTCGGTGAATATCCGCGTCTGCGGCCCGACAGCCCGGTGCCTTCCGAAAAGATCGACATCCGGAAAATGGCACAGGATGTGGACTGGATGCTGTGGCTCGGCCATTCATCCTATCTGCTACACGTGGACGGCCGCAACATACTGGTCGACCCGGTGTTCGGCACCGCGTCGCCCGTCGGATTCGTTAACCGTCCTTTCGAGGGAAGCGAACCCTATACCTTAGACGACCTTCCGGACATCGACCTTCTGGTGATTACCCACGACCATTGGGACCACCTCGACTACAACACGGTGCGTGCCCTCAAAAACCGCGTGCAGACCGTTGTTTGTCCGCTTGGTGTGGGGGAACATCTTGAATATTGGGGCTATAACCCCAAGAAGATAATGGAGCTCGACTGGTACGAACAGCGCGAGACGCCCGAAGGGATACGCATAGCCTGCGCGCCGACGCGCCATTTCTCCGGCCGTGGCTTGCGCCGCAACCAGACGCTCTGGGGCGCTTTTGTGCTCGAAACCTCCACCGGCCGCATCTACATGGGAGGAGACGGCGGCTACGGCAAGCACCTCAAGGAGACGGGACGCAAATACCGCGGTTTCGACCTGGCGATTCTCGAAAACGGCCAGTATGACAGGGACTGGAACCTGATACACACTATGCCGGAGCAACTGGCGCAGACAGCCCGCGACCTCCGCGCCAAGGAAGTGGTCACCGTCCATCACGGCAAGTATGCCCTGGCGCGCCATCCCTGGGACGAGCCGCTGCTCAACGAGCGCCGTGCCGCCATGCAGGATTCTGTGCCGCTCATCGTGCTCGAAATAGGGCGTCCTGTGAGTATACTTACCGAGCGCCCCAAACAAGGCGGCAAGAAGTAATCCCTCGCCGCACACCCTCCCCGTGGGACGTGGGATGCCCGTTTGCGCATCTCGCGGATTTTAATTAATTTTGCACCGAAATACAGAGGAAACCATGTTCACAGCATCGAAGAAAAAACGCGAAAACATTGCGGAATACCTGCTCTACATGTGGCAGATAGAAGACCTTATACGCGCCCATAATCTGGATACGGACAAGATAAAGTCCAACATTATAGACCGTTACACCGGCCTTACAGACGAGCAGGTGAAGCAGCTTACCGAATGGTACGAGTCGCTCGTGGACATGATGCGCCGCGAAGGCGTGCAGGATAAAGGCCACATCCAGCTCAACAAGAACGTAATCACCGACCTCGAAGACCTCAGCGCGCGCCTGCTGGCCGATCCGTCGCGATTCGCCGACTATCACCGGGCCTACTACAACGTGCTCCCCGACTTGGTGGAACTCCGCTCTAAGGCCGGCGAGAACAAGAAAAACGAGATAGAAACCGCCTTCGAGGCCCTCTACGGCATATTGCTGCTGCGCCTTTCCGGCAAAGAAATCTCGCCACAGACCGAAGCCGCCGCAACCAACGTCTCCAAGTTCCTCGCGCTCCTCGCAGCCTATTACAAGAAAGACTACAACAACGAATTATTCAAAGACGAAAACTGATACCGTAAATGTCAGACGAACTGAACAAAGAAATATCGCGGCGACGCACCTTCGCCATCATCTCGCACCCGGACGCCGGTAAAACCACCCTCACCGAAAAACTGCTCCTCTTCGGCGGCGCCATCCATGTGGCCGGCGCCGTGAAGAGCAACAAGATAAAGAAAACCGCCACCTCCGACTGGATGGAGATAGAGAAGCAACGCGGCATCTCGGTGGCTACCTCCGTGATGGGCTTCAACTACGGCGATTACAAGATAAACATTCTCGACACGCCTGGCCACCAGGACTTCGCCGAAGACACCTTCCGTACGCTCACTGCCGTCGACTCTGTAATCATCGTCGTTGACGTGGCCAAAGGTGTGGAGACGCAGACGCGCCGCCTTATGGAAGTGTGCCGTATGCGCAAGACGCCCGTTATAATCTTCGTCAACAAGCTTGACCGCGAAGGCCGCGACCCGTTTGAAATCCTCGACGAGCTGGAGCAGGAATTGCAGATAGGTGTACGCCCGCTGACGTGGCCCATCAATATAGGCGCAAAGTTCAAGGGAGTCTACAATATCTACGAGCAGGGACTTGACCTCTTCACCCCTTCGAAACAGACCGTATCGGAACGCATCGAAATCAAGGATGTCAACGACCCGCTGGTCGACGAACTCGTGGGTGAGACCGATGCCGGGAAACTGCGCGAAGACCTTGAGCTTATAGAAGGCGTGTATCCGGAGTTCGACGAGAAAGAATACCTTGACGCCAAGGTAGCCCCGGTATTCTTCGGTTCGGCGCTAAACACCTTCGGCGTCAAGGAGTTGCTCAACTGCTTCGTGAAGATAGCTCCGGAACCCGAGCCTATCGACGCCGTGGAGCGCACCGTGGATCCCCACGAGGAAGGCTTCACAGGTTTCGTGTTCAAAATCCACGCCAACATGGACCCCAACCACCGCTCCTGCATCGCCTTCGTGAAGGTATGCTCCGGCAAGTTCGAGCGCAACGTCAACTACAAGCATGTGCGCCAGCAGAAGATGATGCGCTTCGCCGCTCCTACGGCCTTCATGGCGCAGAAAAAGAATATCGTGGACGAGGCATTCCCCGGCGACATCGTCGGTATCCCCGACAACGGCAATTTCAAGATAGGCGACACTCTGACCTCCGGCGAGGAGCTGCATTTCAAAGGTTTACCCTCATTCTCCCCTGAAATGTTCAAGTACATCGAGAACGCCGACCCGATGAAGTCGAAGCAGCTCGAAAAAGGCATAGCCCAGCTGATGGACGAAGGCGTCGCCCAGATGTTCACCAACTCCTTCAACGGACGCAAAATCATCGGCACCGTGGGGCAGCTCCAGTTCGAGGTGATACAATACCGCCTGCTTCACGAATACGGCGCGCAATGCCGCTGGGAGCCCATCAGTCTCTACAAAGCTTGCTGGATAGAAAGCGACGATCCGGCGGCGCTCGAAGCCTTCAAACAGCGCAAACGCCAGTACATGGCCACTGACAAAGAGGGACGTGACGTCTTCCTGGCAGACAGCAACTACATCCTCCAGGTGGCCCAGACCGACTTCCCCAAGATTCGCTTCCATTTTACCAGCGAATTTTAGCGGCTCTTTGGCAGTTTGCCGGGCGCGGCTGTGGCATCGGGACGCAACTTAACGCGCTGTGGGTTTGTTGGTTGGTGGCTTGGATTGGAAATCCGGGTCTTGGCGGTGTGCGTTTTTGTGTCGCGGAGTTGCTGTGGGGTTGTGGCGTTTTTGTGTCGCGCTGCTTTGGGGCGCAACAAAAACGCAACAGTTCGGTTTGGACGGGTGTGTCGGTTATGTTGTTTATGTGTTGCGGGTTCTTTTGTTTAATTTGTTAGGTTTTTCGTTGTGAGAGAGTAGAAGAAACAGTTGGTTTACCTGCGCAATAGGGCGCGGGCTAACGTTACGCGGGCTTTGTTCCTGGATTATAAGGGACGACCGACGTGTCGTGGAGTATCTTAGGCTTTATCTGGTATCGGTTTACTTCGCCTGACAGGATTCTGCGCGTCGAGGGGGAGCGGGATGCCGAGGCGGCCGAGGAACAGGAGGCACGCGAAGCGGCCGAGGCGGCCGAGCGCAAGGCGCTGGCGCGTATTAACAAAGAATATGGAGAGGTTTATGACGAAGTGAAGGGGTGCGAGGCGGCTGTTGAACGACTTCACTCTAATGAACCGGAGGATATAATGGAGGCCGCTTCGGTTGTGCTGAGCTCACATAAGATTCTATGGGGGGATGACGGGGTGAGACGAGGCATGAAGAGCGAGACTGGCTATGGCGAAGGGGAACGCCGAAAGATGTTCGGGATGTTTGCGAGCCGCGAGAACGGTGGCGTAAGTTTGCGGCGGCTTGCCGAGGACCCTATGAAAGAGGTGTGCGAGGCTCATGGTATAGTCTACGACAGTCGGGAGGCTATGGATGCGCTTCTTGATGTGCTCCAGGCAGCGGCGGTGCCGTCGGATATACGTAAGTATATAGAGAAGAGGCGTATGGCGCAGGCTCTTGAATTAAAGCGGCAGGAGGATGCCTATCTGCGCGAACAGTACGAGGAGTGGTGCCGTGAAATGTATCACATGAGCGCCGATGAATATGAGGCGTACGAAGAATATATGTCCGAGGAGCTTAAAAATCTGGACGAAAATTTTGATGAGAAGGAATATTTTGATAATATAGCGGACGAAATATCAAATATAGAGAAAAATGGATATAGAGAGATTCAAAAGGATGACGCCGAAAGAGAAGGCGGCGGCAATGGCGGAAGCGGTGAAGTTCTGTCTGCGGAAAGGGCTGTTCAAAGAGGAGGAGATGCGACGGATGCAGGGCAACCGGGATTATCAGAAAGAGATGGGATTCAGGGCGATGGTGCGGAAAGACCTGTACTTGAAGGCACACCCGGACGAAGCGAGGTAAGACCGGGATTTGACGGCGGCGTAGCCGCGGCGGAAGGTGCCGGAGGGCAAGGATTACGCCCTGGAGGCTCGGGAGCTGAACAAGCTGATGCTGCTGCGGCGGGCGATGGAGCAGGCGCAGTCAGCACTGAATTAGACGAAAACGGGCATCCGTTCATTTTGTCAAAAGACGGCACTACTACGTTCGGGGAAATTCGTGAAGGAAGCGGCTTGCAAAGTGCACCTATTAAACTTAGCAGGGGATTCCAGGGCGAAGATGGCAAAGGATACGGGCTGTTGCACATAGAGGCCGGCCATGGGGAACAAATTCGCAAGGCGGGTTTTTCGTCAGTCGAGGAATTTGTTTCCTTTGTAGCACAGAATTATGACGAGAACAATATCCGTATCGGCAAGCGTAGGAATAATGGTAGTGCCACTTATATAATCCAGGTTTCGGACAGGCTTGACAATACCCTGTTTATTGAACTGTCTCACGACGGTTCCTATTGGAATGTAAACAGCGGCGGCATTTTCAGGAAAGGCTATGCCGATAAAAAGGAAACGGTCGCCAAGACCGAGCCTCGACAACCGGACAATGCCGTTTCCGGCGGCTCTTCGCTTCCAAAAGATGAGAATGCCGGCATTTCATCAATTGGACCCAACGGTGAGCCTACCGTTTCCGGGGGCAAAGGTAATGCTTTGCCGGGAGATACGCAAGCGGATGGCGCGGAAAGTTCCGAACCGTACACGATTACGGCTACTACCTACACTAACAAGAGGGGTAAGACGAGCGACGTGTATTTTGTGAAGTTCGGGCGCGAGCTGACCGCCGGGGAGAAGGATGCGGCTTATGACTATATCGATGAGCCGCTCGAGGATGGCAAGAAGACGAAGCGGGGATGGTATGACCGGAAGCGTGGCGGCTATATGATGCGCAGCGAGGAGGCTGCGCGTGGCCTGGGCGAGATTATCGGGGGCGGCGAGGCCGACTCCGAGGGGGCTGTTGTGGCGGGTGTCGCTGATGTCGCGGAGGTGAATGCGGCGCATCAGGCGGTCCGCGATATGCTTGTCGCGAAGGGGTTGATGCGAGAGGGCGAAGGGCTGGATTTGATAGTGAACAGCAGCAACGATATGGAGGATGGCGATGCGATTACGGGTTTGCAGGCGAAGGTTGTGAGAAAAAGGATGGAGCAGGCCCTGGGCAAGGATAATCCTACGTACCAGGATGTCCATGACGCCGTTACAAATACGGTGTCAAGGGCTAAGGTGAATGTCAACGGGTTGTCGTTCCTCTACGAGATGCTTGACAAGTTCAACAGCGGGGAGGTTACTGCCGGGGAGTTTATGGATGTCGTGGAGTCGATGTTCCATTTGGATAAGCGTGGCCAGGCGATGCCGGAGCATCAGGCGTGGGTGCGCAGGATGGCGGCGTCGGGGCGTGGGTCGTCATCGGGCCCGGAGGGGGCCGATAAGCCGGATAAGCCTTCGGGTTCCGGGGGTGCGTCTGTTCTGGAGCGTGATGATTTCAAGCCTGCGGGGAAGCGCAGGAGCGGCGGCAAGAAGCCGAAGGGGGCGGTTAACCGTGTGGATGTTGAGGGCCTTATGGAGGAGCTGAGCGGCACGGGTGAGGCTTCTCTTGCGGACCATTCGGAGCCGGTGGTGACTGAGGATAAGCCTAAGGGCGGTTTCAAGGTTACTGATGAGATGCGGAAGCAGGAGGAGGAGCTTCGGAAGTTGCTGGGTATCGGTGATGACGAGGGTGACCGCGGGGAGCGTTTCCGCGACCCTGATTCGATGACGCCGGCGGAGAAGCGTATGGTGTTCCGCCTGGGCGTGGACTATGCGTTCAATTTCCTGGATAACGGCATTACGGGGTTCGAGGATTTTGCGAAGGCTGTGACGGGACGGTTGGGTTCGAAGGTGAAGCCGTTCGTGAAGTCGTGGTACGAGGGTGCGAAGCGTGTTCCGGGCTACGGCGGCGAGGGTTATACTCCGAGCGAGGAGGTGGACCGTTTCGACATCGAGAATTTCGACAGGCCGGGGACGGATGTTTTCCGCGAGGCTGAGATGCGCGCGGCCGAGCATAAGGCCAGGAAGGCTGCGGAGCAGGCGGAGCGCGAGATGATAGAGGAGAAACAGAAACAGATAGAGGGGGACGAGAGGCGTGCCGGGAAGATAGGCGAAGAGGGTTTCGAGCGGATGAGCCGCGAGGAGCTGACGTTCTGGGGCAAGTTGAAGTCGAAGCTGCAGCGTGCGCTGGAGAATCTGCTTCGCGGGTTGAAGATACCGAAGATGCGGAAGTGGCGCGACCGGGAGTGGGCGTATGTGCTCCACAAGGCTTATAAGGCGAAGAAGAACGGCGGTAAGATGGACGTGTTCGAGGCGGCCGAGGATGCGGCTATACGTGCTCGTGCCGGCATTGATGCCCCGGAGCGGGAAATGACGGAATCGGAGAAAAAAGCAGCAAGAGCGAATGATGTAGCGGATAGGATTGAGGATACGTTTGAAAAAGCGGTAAGGGGAGACATATCCGGAAAGCCGCTGGAAGTAGGCCGTCTCACAGCGGAGGACAAGGCGTATCTTGAAAAGCTTTCGGGGGTCAAGTTCAAGGATAAAGTGTCGTTTGTTCTGAATCCGTCGGATATGGTGCATATATACCGCAGGCATTTCGGGGATAACGAGAGGGATGGCCGCAATATACCGCTGGGCGTGGAGGATATCCGCCAAATGGCAGAAATCATATCGTCTCCCGACAGAGTGGTGTTCGGGAAAGAGGCGTCCGGCAATGCGCGTAAGATGTTTTTCTTCCTGAAGGGGACGGAAGGCGGCAGTTATAATTTGATGGAGGTGTATTCTGACCGGAAGGGTAATCTGACGGCGAAGAGTTTCTTCAAAAGCAAAGAGGGCGTATCCCAACGTGTAATGCTACTCGGCGAGTCCTCTACACTTACGTCCGTAACGGATGGGGCAACCCTCTTTGATGGTGCAAAGTTACCGACTTTCTTTGAATATCCCAAATCTGAGGAAGAAAAAACGACTCGTTTCCGCGACGGGGACATGGGACTTGACGAGTATGTGACGAAGATAAAGGTTGAGGCTGCGAAGGCGAGCGGCGACAATCTGGCGGCTCGTCATGACGCGATGAAGGCTATTGGCGGTAACTTGAACAAGCTGCGGCAGGCTATGGCTCGCCAGCGGGAGTATGACACTACTACGGTAAGGAGCGTTACGGACCTTGCGCGCGTGTTCATGGACGAGGGGCTTCTTGACGACCTGAGCAAGGTGGAGATGAAGCGTATACTGGGTTCCGTCAACCGTGTGGTCGGACGCCAGGACACGGCGAAGGAGGTTCAGAAGGTTCTCGACATCATGGTGGACAACCAGTTGCGTCTGAGTGCCAAGGCGTTCGGTTCTCTTTTGAAAGTTAAAGGGAGCAAAGTTAACGCGGCGGGCGTGGAGGTCCAGGGGGAGCTTGACGCGCGCGGGCAGCAGATGGTGCAGGTGTTGAAGAAGGGCATCAGGATGCAGCCGGACGAGGTTCAGGCGCAGATAGACGACGCCCTGGACCGCATGGGGAGCGACGACGCGGCGGTGGCCGACGCGGCGGACATAGAGCTTGACGGTCTGCTGACGGCGAAGTGGTATATCCAGGAAATCAAGGGGAGTAAGACTGAGGAGCAGGCTCTTCGCGACAGCATCAAGGAAGCCAAGGAGGAGAAAGACAGAGGGAACATGACGGAGGCAGCGTACCGCCAGTATGTAGCGGCTACGGAGGATGCCATACGCCAGAACAAGATAGAACGTGCGGAGCAGTACGCCGAGATAGTGGAACGGCTCGGTATGAAGCTTGGCGACAGCACGGAGCGCGCCCGGGCGTGGCGCGCGGCGGAGAAGGCTCGCGTGGACGAGATACACCATAACGCGAACAGCGATATGGAGGGTCGCGTGACCGACGAGCATCACAAGCCTACGCGGACGCAGAAGGCGCTGAACAGCGACGCGGCGCGGTTCCTGCTGGCACCGTTGGCGACGTTCGACCAGATGCTGAGGATGCTGGGGCGCAAGAACGTTCGCGGCGAGGGTTATCTTTGGAACCGCTTCATGCGTGGCTGGGAGGACGCCACGGAGCGGGAGTATTTGGGTTACCGCCAGGCGTTGGAGGAGCTGGACGCCAAGGTCAAGGAGATATGGGGTAAGAAGGGGATGAAGTGGAGCGCACTGTTCCGCCTGGACCGCAAGTTGCCGACGATGAAGGTTAAGTTCATGGACGGCGGGGAGATGAAGGAGCATGTGCTGACGCAGGGGAACCTGCTGTATATCTACATGGTGGACAAGATGAGCGACGGGCGGATGAAGTTGCGCAAGATGGGCATCACGGAAGACGACATCGAGGCTATCAAGAAGACGCTCGACCCGAAGTTCATGGAGCTTGGCGACTGGCTGCAGGAGGAGTATCTTGTGGACAAGCGGAACAAGTACAACGAGGTTCACCGGCGAATGTTCGGCGCATCGATGGCGGCGATAGAGAATTATTTCCCGCTGAAGATATTGAAGAACGCGCGGACGGAGGAAGTGGACGTGGCTACGGATACGGGCGACGCCACGGCGACGCCCGCCACCACTACGGGAAGCATCATCAAGCGTCGGCGCAACAACCTGGCACTGGATATAACGGGAGCGAATGCATTGACGGTGATATTGGACCATTTGCAGGAGATGGAGAAGTGGTCGGCGTTTGCGGAGTTCAACCGGGATTTGAACACGTTGTTGTCGTACAAGCGATTCCGCAACCAGGTGATGAACATGACGAGCGCCTACGGAGCGGGAGCGCAGCTGTGGGAGACGTTCAAGGATGTGTGCAAGATGGCGGCGGGTTCGTACCGTCCGCCGGTGTCGAAGCTGAACAAGACAGCGGTTAACTTTGCGAAAGGCGTAACGGCGGCGAAGGTAAGTTTCAGGATATACACTGCGTTAAAGCAGCTGTTGTCGTTCCCGGCATATCTTTCGGATACGAATCCGGTGTACCTGGCGGCGAATGTCGCCAATCCCATAGGGGCGTGGAGATGGTGCATGAGGAATCTGCCTTTGTTCCACAAGCGGTGGTTCAGCCGCATGGCGGGCGACCCGCGGTTGCTGAAGACGGAGATGGACTGGAAGATGTGGCGCAGCCGCGCGGTGCAGATAGCTTCGCGGCTGGGTATGTCGCCCAATGCTTTCGTTGATGCCCTGACCGTGGCGATAGGCGCCCACGCGATGTATCAGACGAAGCTGGCGAAATACAGGCGCTACGGTTATACTCCGGAGGAGGCCGAGCGCAGGGCGCGGCAGGACGCTACGATACTGTTCAACCAGACGCAGCAGTCGAGCGAGAGTGCGTTCCTGTCTACGATGCAGGTGGACAAGGATTGGATAAGCACGTTGTTCACGGTGTTCCGCAACTCGGCGATGAGTTACACGCGGCAGGAGTTCGACGCCTTCAGGAATATAGGACACCGTCTTACGCCGGGTTACAAGAGGCGGACCGAGGAGTTCATGGCCAAGCAGATGGAGCGCGACGGCATAGAGGCCGGGCTGGCTGCCAAGAACGCGAAGAGGGAGTACCGTAACAGCTGGATGCGCGATTTGGCGAGGCTGGCGCGCTGAATGGCTTCGAGCCCCTTTTTGCGGAAGATGTCCCAGTCCCCCTGCCAGGAGCGCAGGATGTCGTTGCCGGCCTGGCGCGTTACCCAGCGTTTCTCGAACGAGGGTAGGTTTTCCATGCACCACTGCCAGGAGGCGCGTGGCGTGGCGGTGGAGTGGATGGCGTTCCAGAGGTTCACGTCGCTGCCGAAGGCGGGCAGCGACGTGAACTGTTTGAGCGCCGTGAAGATGCGGTATGTGATACGCGAGGCGGTTCCGAGTTTACAGAGGTTTACGACGGTGCGGTCTACCTCGCTCTTGATGGGCATTTCCGCTCCCCCTACGAGCTGTGCCACTTCGCCGAACCGTTTCCACAGTTTTTCGCCGGCACCGTAGACGGAGGTCGTGTTCTTGACCTGGTTCTTGAAGCGGCGGTACGAGAGGAGCGTGCCGAGGTCGCGGCGGAACTCCGAGAATGCCGCCCAATCTTCCATTTCCTCGAGGTGCTCGAGGGTGATGGCCACGGGGTCGGAGTCCAGGACGTTGAGCGCTCGGGTGTTGAAGACGCGTTTGCGGATTGCGCCGGTGAGTATTTTCGGCGTGTCCCCTTCGCCGTCGCTGAGCATCTCGCCGATTTCCACGTTCTTTTGGATTTCCCCTTCGGTGATTTTCAGCGGGAAGTAGTTTTCCACATAGTCCATCGGGGCGCCGAACATACGCATGTGTACTTCGTTATACCCGTCGCGCGTGGAGGGGAGGAATTCGTCCTGTATCCAGTCGGCGAGTCGGCGGAGGCGCGGGTCGAGGACTTCTTCCACGAGGTCCATGTCTTCTTCGGTGATGTTCATGTGGCGCAGTTTGACGGCGCCGTCGGTCATTTTGTTTGCCATGTAGATGTACATCAGGTTCCCTTGCGAGACTTTCCGTTCCACTTCCACTCCGGCGCTGTTGTAGGTGAGGGAGCACCCTTCGGCGCGGGTGAGCTTGTAGAGGTCGGCCCAGTGCGCTTTGTCCTTGCCGAGGATTTCGGCGGCTTTCCGGTCGAGTATCCGTTCTTTGGCTTGTTTGGATTTGAAGCGGCGGTCTTCGCAGGCCTGCCATCCTTGCGGCCCTGACATGAAGCGGTAGTACAGGTACCCTTCCCCGTTGGCGGAGTGTTTGCCGAACATTCGCAGCATCTGGTCGAAGGTCATCGTCGGGGCCAGGAAGAAGGATGTCATGGCGTTGTTTACGAGCTTGGAGCGCGCGGGTTTGTCGGCGTGGGCGGGGTGTCCCTGCATGTCGCAGTTGGCGTCGTGGTGGATGGTGTTGACGCGCTCTTTCTCGGCTTCGCGGAATATGCGGACGCGCTCTTTGGAGGCCTGGAGGGTGTCTCCCATGGAGTCGGCTATGGCGCCCAGGGCGTCGGCGTGGCGGAGCTCTTCGACTATGCGCTGCTGCCCCAGGGATTTCTTGGCCTGGCGGTAGCGCCGCCGTTCCTCGCCGGAGAGGGTGCGGTCGTATGTCCGTTTGAGCTCTTCGACGGCAGCCTTGATGTTGTTGATGTTGTCGCGGTGCAGGGCGTCTTCCTGAGAGTGGAGGAGCGCCTGCCGGAGGCCGAGCATTTCGGCGGCGGCGAGCATGGAGGCCGACTGGGGGACGCCGTCTCCGGCGATGCGTTCGGAAACGCGCGCCATGGCGGTCTGTATGTTCTGTTCCGGGAGTTTCCGGAAGTCGCGGAATGCCTTTGCCGTGGCTTGTCCTTCGGGGTCGAGTCCGGCCTGGCGCTGTATGCGGTCGTCGCCTGTTTTCGTGCCGCGTATCCTGGAGAGGTCGTCGAGGCGCCGGCGTGCCATGCGTACCTGCGAGTGCGAGGCGATGTGCAGCAGGCGGTATGCGGTGTCTTCGAGGTCCTCTTTGCCGGCGCTGCCGTCGATGGCTTTTATGGTGCGTGCGAGGTCTGCACGGCTGTCGGTGTCGAGGATTTCGAGCCCTATCATCTTGTTGCAGGTGTCGGTGACCGCCGAGAGCTGCGCGCGGTCGAAGTCGCGCTGCAGGCGCATTCCGCGCGCTACCGTGGCGAGGCGTCCGGTCAGCGTCTTGCGTGCCGCGTCGCGGTATTCGACGTTGTCTTTGTTGCGGTTGCACATATCCACCATGAGGTCGAAGATGCGGCGTGAGCGCGTCTCTTCGGCCGTGGCGGGGTCGGCTGCGGCTTCCCGGTCGCCGTCGCGGAAACGGTAAGTCGCGTCGCTTGCATTCCCTTTCTTTTCGACGGTGCCCAGCGAGGGGTCGAGGCTGAACTCTTCACCCCGGAGCAATCCGTTCACTCCTTCGACTATTGCGCGTACTGTCTCGGAAGGACGCCGGTTGAAAGTCTCCACCGGAATCGTGACTTCCGTGAAGGCTATGTCGCTTTCGGGTGTGTTGAATTTGCGGCGCTCTATCACGATGCTTACATTCCGGTCGGCGTTGTCGCGTCCGAAGTTCCTTCCGTTGGCGGCATGGTCGGAGAGGCGAAGCGCTATCGTGTCGCCGTTGTCGGCACGGAGGATTGTGTACCGCGAGCTTCCGTTGCTGCGCATCGAGAACAGCGAACCGATGGATTTGAATGCATTGCTGACTGAACTTAAATCCATCTTTGCATCGCCGTTTATAAATTTTCGGATGTTATTTTTTGCAGATTGGGTATTATTTGTTACCTTTGCCGATACTTCTGAGGGGACATTGGCATTTGAGGAAGAATCTCCTTTCGCACTCAGAAGAATACTCCCTGAGGTCAGTTTCTCATTAGCGCGATTCGGCTGGCCTGCGACGGGAGTTTTTTCGTGTCCGTATGTTTTCTCCTCAGCGAAGGATTCGGGGTCACGGCGCAGGGCTTCGAGGCGCGTCTGGTTTTCGGCAGCTTCGAGCGCCCCGGCTTTCCGGCGGCTGCGGTATTGCCGCCACAGGAGGTAGCTGAGGTCGCGGTCCGTGAGGCCGACACGTGCAGTCAGTCCCGCTTTTTCCAGTATCCGGTTCAGTGTCCGCTTCACGGCGGTTTTGGCACGCTGCCACAGGCGGCGCGTTGCGGTGTCGAGGTGTTCGGCGCCGTGGCGGTCCACCGTCTCGGCCAGAGAGGCCATGTATTCTTCGGTGGCTTCGCGGACGTTCCAGCCGTTTCGTCCCATGCCCGCGGCTATCTGCCGTCTTATGGACTCCTCGGCGGAGGTGTATATTTCGTCGAGGAAGCTGTCGAAGCGGTCTCCGTAGAAGTCGCGCAGCGCTTTGTGGTCGATGCTCTCGTGCAGCATGGTGCGTGCCACGTCGGCTTCCGTGGCGTGGTTGAAGGCGTTTATGTGCACTTCCCCGGTAGCGGCGTCGTACCATCCTTTGGCGCGCTGCATACGTGCGCGGACGGTGGCATCGGGGTGTGAGATACCGGCGGCGGTGGTGTGTATGACTACTTTTTCGCCCAGGGCTGCGGCGGTAGTTTCTGCCGCGCGGCGGATGCTTGCGCGCTGCTGCGGGGTCTGCGGCGCCCGGCCGGTGGCGTAGGCGTCCTGTTCTTCGAGGAGCCGGTCGAGCTGCTCCTGCAACTCCCGGCGCTCTTGCGGGTCTCCGGCGGCGTCGAGGCGCGCCCGCGTGTCGCGGACGGCGAGGTCGAGTACCGGCATCGCCGCGCGGGCTTCGCGAGGAGTCGGGACGGAGCGGGTGACCCGGGAATCCCGGTCAGGGGTTGGGGCTTCGGGGTTTTCTTGGCGGAAGCGTTGGCCGGTTTGGGTTTCGTCGGCGGTTTTGCGGCGCACGAGGACGGCGGTGTCGTATGTGGAGCCGGCGTTATCTTTATTGGCTATCTCCACTTCGTAGGCGTCGCCGAGTTCTTTCTGCACCCATTCTTTGAGTTCGGGTTTGGTGAATCCTTTCTGGTATGCCCGGATGGAGCCGTCGGGGCGCAGTACGAGGATTTCGGAGGGGTCGTCGAGAGTACGGCGGGTTTGTCCTTCTTTGCCCTGGTTTATGATGCTTTTTGCCCCGCGGACGTTGATGAGCATTTTGCCTCCGGGTTTAAGGCGGACGGCCATGTTGCGCAGCACGTCGCGGCGCCAGTCTTCGGGCAGGACGTTGAGGACGGCGTTGCTGATGATGTAGTCATACTGTTTGTCTACGTCGGAGTATGAGCGGAATGTGGGTGCGGGACGGTCGGCTGAGGGGTATGGCTCGACATCTTCGGTGGTAATGCCCATTTCGTTGAGGTGGCGTGTTCCGAGGCCGAGGCCGCTGCTTGCGTCGAGAACCGATACTTCGCGGCCTTGCGAGTCGCGGCGTACCCAGTCGCCGAATTTTTGGTATGAGTGTATGGTGTTGGCCACCTGCGTGGAGTGTCGGCCGTCTTCCTGCTGCTGTTCGGTGAGCCAGCGCGGGCCGTACTCTTCTGTCAACTGTTCGGAATCGCGGAAGCGGACAAGGGGTGATTCTGAGGCTTTTTCGCTTTCTTCGAGCAAAAATTTACCTGAATCGTAGGATTTTTCAATTCCTTTTAGTAATTTTGCAGCGGAAATAGAATTGCCGGATGACGATTCATCCTCCACTATATGCTGTGTTTCAGAGAAGCGGGGACGTCCGATGCGTCCATGATTGTCCGGCTGAGGCACAGCATCTTCTATAAGCTCTACTGCTGTGACTTCATAGCTGTGGGGCTTATTCTTTTGCGCAACGCCATTCTCGATAATAGTAGTTTTAACACGGAAAGTCTCTCCGTCGACTTCAACTGCTCCATAAAATCTATGAATCAGGCTGTCGCCGTTGATTTCATTTTCAGATGTACGCTTGGCATTATTGTTTTTGGAGTAGTCGGGATGCACCTCGGCTTCTATGCTTTCGCTTATCACTTCGGGGAGACGGGTCAGCACTGCAAGATGCACTCCCGTATTCGCGCTTTTGCCAATTGCTGTTTCGGACAGGTACTTTTCTATGGCTTTGCCGCTGATGGTATACGGCACTTCACGGTTGGAACTGTCGATGAGCGTGTGCTCGCCGACGATATTTCCTTTTGCCCAACGGCGTGCCTGTGAGATCGGTTTCTCCCCTGTGAAGGGATGGCGCGGGACCTCGACCACCCTTACTTCTTTGTCGGCGAGTCCGGGCATGACGACGCCGCGTTCGGCTACGGCACGCTGTTGCAACCGGCGGAACTCTTCGGCGTTTGTTGTCATGGCAGAGTTCAGCGGGGCCCGGTCGGCGCCGGAGTTTTGCCCGCGTTCGCGGATGATTTGGTCGCGGTATTCGCGCCAAAGGTCGGCGTCGAAGTTGTCCAGGAGTTTTTCCAAAGCTCGCGAGGCGGCGTCGTATGCGCTTCCGGGGCGCAGTCCGAGCATTGTTTTCACGGAGTCTACCACGCGGTGCCAGAGTTTTTTGGCTTTGAGTTTTGCGCGGAAGAGGGGGTTGGAGAGTTCGGCGGTCATTTCAAGGGCTGTCTTGGAGCCGTATTCCCCTTTGAAGTCGGGGTCGTCGCGCAGTTCGGCGTATATTTCCTTCAGTACCCTCGCACCTTTGCGGAGGCCTTCGGGAAGGTCTCTTTCGGGGGTTTCGAGGGCGTATACCGTGACGGAGTGGATTACTTCGTGGAGGATGTTTCGGGAGTATCTGCGCCCGAAGTCTTCCGTGAGGAAGTCAACGGGGAGTTTTACTATTCCAATGCGGTCGTATGCTCCGCCTGCGCCGTCGGGGAGGCGGTCTGTGAATATGAGTTTCACTCCTACGCTCTGTGCGAGGTCGGCGGCGCGTTGCATGAGCGCGGCGTTTTCGGGGTCGGTGTTGTGCCGGTCGAATACTTGGCGCGCTTTGGAGATGTCGGTTTCCCGGTCTTCTTGGATGCCGAGTTGCTTGAGGCCTTCGCGGATCTCGCGGCGCACGGCTTTGAGTTCGGCTTCGCGTTGTTCTGTCTGGGCGCATGCGTATTCCACTTCGTCGGATGCCATTCTGACCTCTTTGCGTGCTTCTGCTTCCATTGTTTCCATAGAGTCGCCGAAAGCTTCGGCGATTTCCACCATTGCAGGGTCGCGGTCAAGGATTTTCCGGAGGCGCTGTTCTTTTTGCTGCAGGACTTTCTGATTCCAGCGTAGCTTGGCTCGGGCGTGCTTCGCTTCGACGGCGAGGTCACGGCGCCTTCCTTGCGCTTGGAGGTCGGGGCGGCTGCCATAACCCTGCGTGGGCTCCGAGGCTTCGGGAGTGTCGGGTTCGGGAGCGGGCGGATTGCCGCCGTTGCCTGTGGGCGGGTTGCCGCCGTCTTTGGGTTCGGCGGGCGGGGTCAGTCCTCCGTTTCCTGCTCCCGGCTGCTGCGTGCCGCCCGCAGGACGAGCCGGAGTTTGCGGAGGCTCGCCGCCTCCTCCGGGTTTTCCGCCGGGGCCGCTTGGGGTTGGCGGGTCGTTGTCGGGTCGGTCGGGTTCATCTGGTTTTCCGTTGTTTCGTAGTTTTTCGTATCGTTCATATTGTTCGGGGTTTATGCCGAGGTGTCCGTAGACTTGGCGCAGTATTTCTTCGGCGGGTTTGGGTTCGGCGTTTTCCGAGAAGATGTCGAGCTGTCCGGCGTCGGCGAGCCTGGCGTCGGCGTTGTATTCTTTGAGGAATTTCTGTAGGCGTGTCGTCTTGCCTCCATTGAGGAGGTCGGCGATGACGAGCGCCGTAGTTTCGGGGATGTCGAGCTCTTCGAGCAGCGAGTGCTGGAGGACGGATTCCGAAACGGTCCTGAAGCCCGCCTCTATCCCTTTGTGGTAAATTTCGATGGCGCGCGAGATGTCGCCGATGAGGGAGTATTCGGGTGAGAAGCGGGAGTTCTCGGCCAGCATCACGAGGGCTTTGAGGATAGAGTCGCGCACCGCGGGGTGTTCCATGGCCATGCGCACCACATCGGGGTTTCCGCTGAAGACGTGGCCGATGAGCGCCCCCTGCAGCAGGGAGACGCCTTCGGGGGTGATGGCGCCGGTCTGCTCGTCGTAGTATCTGGGCAGTTCCGCGGTTTCGATTACTCCGGCGGCGTGCAGGTCTTTAATGGCCTGCACCGCTTCGGGGGAGCGGGCGTATTCGGCGAACGTCTCGTAGGCGTCCATTTCGCGCGCCATGCGGTTGAACACACCCTCGGAGATTGTCTTGCCGAGTTTCACGGAACGCTCGGTGACGTTCATCTCCTTCTTTTCGGTTTTGTTGAAGAGCGCGAAAGTCTCGGCGGTGTAGGGGAGGTTCTCTCCGGTTTCGAAGTATAGGCGCGGATGCTTCATGGAGCGTACCTGCTCCGCCGTGAAACCGTACTTGGCCGCCGTGGTTTCGAGATGGCCTATATATCCGGCGTCGGTATTGTCGCGTGCGGCGATACGTCCCGACATGGTGCGGTTGTTGCCGGAAAGCACCACGCCGTCGCGCGAGACGATGACGGGGTCCTGCACGGCGCGTCCGTCGTAACCTGCGGCTACGCGGTGTACGTACTGCTGTGCGGCTTTGTCACGTTCGTAGTCGCGGTCGTTGACTGTATTACCGTTTTTATCGACGGGGAAGCCGGGGGATTTGGCGAAGCCGGTCTCCGGGTCGTGGCTCGGCGTGGCGGCTCCTTCTTCCACCAGGACGTATCGGCCTCGGATGGTGCGTCCCGAAGGGGTGATTATGGCGTCTTCGATGCCTTGTATCTTTTCGGCGCCGTTCCAGCGGTCGGTGATTTCGCGGCCTACACCTTTTTCGGCGGCGCGGCGTGCCGCTTCCTCCTCGGCGCGGCGCCGCTCCTCTTCCTGACGGCGTATTTCTTCGGCGCGGGCGGCTTCGGCGGCTTTGCGTGCTTCTTCCTCGGCGAGTCGTGCGGCTTCCTCGGCCTCGGCTTTATGGCGG
>ERZ780207.741-NODE-741-length-32877-cov-10.415697_pt1 | contig 32877 bp, 27 predicted proteins | sample MGYA00510977_ERZ780207 | MGnify/ENA primary metagenome ERZ780207 (study PRJEB29588, sample SAMEA2151383) | human gut metagenome | biome: human gut; feature: human-associated habitat; material: faeces | place: Denmark | collected 2008/2010 ...
TGCCGCTTGCCACCGTGCTCACGCCCAACATCCCGGAGGCGGAGGTGCTCTCGGGGCTGTCCATCACCTCCCCCGACGACATGATCGCCGCAGGAAAGGTCATCAGCGAGCGCTACGGCTGCGCCGTGCTGTGCAAGGGCGGGCACCGGCTCAACGACGCCAACGACCTCCTGTACCGTGACGGCGGCTATGCGTGGTTCAACGGCAAGCGCATCGACAACCCCAACACCCACGGCACGGGCTGCACGCTCTCGAGCACGATCGCGGCAAACCTCGCCAAGGGCTATGACCTCGACACGGCCGTGCAGCGCGCGAAGGCGTATCTCTCCGGCGCACTGGCCGCCATGCTCGACCTCGGCGCGGGCTCCGGTCCGATGGACCACGCGTTCGACCTCAAGCCCGAATACCGTCAGGAGGCCGGAAGATGAAAAAGACGTCCAGCTTCCAGAACAGCCTCATCTGGTTCGGCGCGGCCGTGTCCATCGCTGAGATCCTCACCGGCACGTATTTCGCGCCCCTCGGCTTCACCAAGGGGCTGCTCGCCATCCTGCTCGGCCACGTCATCGGCTGTGCGATGTTTTTCTTCGCGGGGCTCATCGGCGGCCGCACCGGCCTCAGCGCCATGGGCACGGTCGAGCTGAGCTTCGGCCGCATCGGCTGCCTGTTTTTCGCGGCACTCAATGTGCTGCAGCTCGTCGGCTGGACGTCGATCATGATCTATGACGGCGCGCTCGCCACAAACACCGTGCTCGGCATCGGCAAATGGGTGTGGTGTCTGGTCATCGGCGGGCTGATCGTGCTGTGGATCGCCATCGGCATCAAAAATCTCGGCTGGGTCAACAAGATCGCCATGGCCGCACTGTTCATCCTCTCGATCGTGCTGTGCGTGGTCGTTTTTCGCGGCGGCACGCCCGTCACGGAGCCCGACGGCAGCCTGAGCTTCGGCGCGGCAGTCGAGCTCGCCGTGGCCATGCCGCTGTCGTGGCTGCCGCTCATCTCCGACTATACGCGCGAGGCCGAAAAGCCCTTTGCCGCCACGCTCTCGAGCACGCTGACCTACGGCGTCGTGAGCTGCTGGATGTATCTCATCGGCATGGGCGCCGCCATCTTCACCGGCGAGGGCGACATCGCGCTGATCATGGTCAAGGCCGGTCTCGGCGTGGCCGCGCTGCTCATCCTCATCCTCTCGACCGTCACGACGACCTTCCTCGACGCGTACAGCGCCGGCATCTCGGCCGAGTCCCTGTCAAAGAAGATCAACGGCAAATATGCCGCGCTCATCGTGACCGTCATCGGCACGGTCTGTGCCATCTGCTTCCCGATGGACGACATCACGAACTTCCTCTACCTCATCGGTTCGGTGTTCGCGCCGATGATCGCCATCCAGATCACGGACTTTTTCCTGCTGCGCCGCGGCGGTGCGCACGGAAAGCTGGACGTGTGCAACGCCGTCGTCTGGGTGCTGGGCTTCGCGCTCTACCGCGTGCTCATGAATGTGGACATCCCGGTCGGCAACACGCTGCCCGATATGGCCGCCACGATGCTTCTGTGTGTGATCGCGCACAAGCTCGTCCCCGACAAGACCAGGGCTGCCTGAGCCTTTTTGCGAAACCTGCCAAGCCGAAAACGCCCGCACACCGTGCGGGCGTTTTTGCGCGTCAAACAGAGTTTGACACGCTCAAACGAGACCCACTGCGTTGGGCTCTCGTTTGAAAAGATCGCGGCTCGCTGCAGCGCACGCGCCGTGCGCGCACGTTTGCGAGCCGAGCGGTATTTTCTTCGACGCACATGTCGCCGAAGAAAATAATTGGACTTTCTTTCGCCGCTCCGGCGGCGAAACTCTACGAGGTTCTTTGATAAATTGAGCCGCTCCCAACCGGGAGCGGCTGTTTTGCGCCTGAGAGCGGATTACTTTTTCTTCGCCGACACGGATTCGGCGAATTCGCGCAGTTGCGGAACCTTGCTCAGCGCAAAGTACAGCGCCAGACCGCCCGCAACGCCGACGGCGGCCTGACAGGCGTTGCCGGGGATCTCACCGGCGGCGGCCATGCCGTAGCCGAGAGCGAAGTTCTCAAACACGAAGTAGCCCAGCACCATGATGATCTCGCCGCAGATGGCGCTCAGCAGCGCGAAGCCGAAGCTTTTCTTGCGGCAGGCGCGGAAGATCAGCGCCGCGACCACAGCGGCGCACCCTTTGACGACGAGCGTGCCGGGGGCGTAGCTCATGTAACCGGAGATCACGTCTGCAAGACCGGAGCCGAAGCCCGCAGCCACGCCGCCGTAGAGCGGACCGGCCAGCAGGGCGGCGAGCACGACCACGATGTCGCCGGCATTGAGATAGCCGCCGGTGACGGTCGGGATCTTGATGACGAGGGTTGCCACGCAGCACAGAGCCATGAGCATGGCGGTGTAGACGAGGTTTCTGAGTTTCTGGTTCATAAGTATCCTCTTTTCCTGATGTTGTGACAAGAATACGACATCCGACCAAAATATGCAAGGGTTGAGTTCGACGAAAAATGCTGGTATACTGTTTCGAGAAATGGAGGATATGACCATGACCAAGAAACTGTACGATCTGGACAGCCATCGGCGCGATTTTACCGCCGCGGTGCTCCGCTGCGACGCGGACGGCGAGCGCTATGCCGTAGTGCTGGATCAGACCTTGTTTTTCCCGGAGGGCGGCGGGCAGCCGGCGGATACCGGCGTGCTCGGCGGTGCGCGCGTGCTGGATGTGCAGATCACGTCGGAGGCGATCGTGCACTATACCGACGCGCCGCTCATGCCCGGTGCGCAGGTGCGCGGAGAGATCGACTGGCCGCAGCGCTTCCGGCGGATGCAGGGGCACTCCGGCGAGCATATCATCTCGGGGCTCATCCACAGCGAATATGGCTTTGACAACGTCGGCTTCCACCTCGGGGAAGACACGATCACGATGGACTATAGCGGTGAGCTCACGTGGCCTCAGCTCATACATATCGAGCAGCTTGCCAATGAAGCCGTGTACCGCAACGTACCGATCCGCACGGAGTACCCGTCTGCGGAGCGGCTTGCGCAGATGACCTACCGCAGCAAGCTTGACCTCACGGAGGATGTGCGCATCGTGACCGTCGAGGGTTGCGATGTCTGCGCCTGCTGCGCGCCGCACGTGTCCTGCACGGGCGAGATCGGCGCCATCAAGTTCACGTCCGTCATGCGTCATCGCGGCGGCATCCGTGTGACGATCCTGTGCGGCGCGGACGCGCAGAGCGATTACCGCACCAAGAGCGCACAGATCGCGGCGCTCTCGGCGCAGCTGTCCGTGCGGCAGGCGGACGTTGTTCCGGCTGTGCAGCGCCTGCTCGATGAGATCGTGCAGCTCAAGACTGCGGCCGCAGAGCTCGAGCACCGGCTCAACGTGCAGCGCCTGCAGCTGCTGCACGAGACGCCCGGCAGCATCTGCGTCATCGACCGCTTTGACGATCCGGTCGCCATGCGCGAATTCGTCAATGCCGGTATGCTGCTCGCAGGCGGCGTTTGCGCCGCCTTCACCGGCAGCGACGCGGAGGGCTATCGCTATATCATCGGCAGCTGCACGCTGGATCTGCGTGCCGAGGCAAAGACTATCAACGCGGCCATCAGCGGCCGCGGCGGCGGCAAGCCCACCATGATCCAGGGCTCATGCACCGCACCCGCGGACGCGATCAAGGCGTTTTTCGCCGCTTATCCCGGGAAATGAAATGTACATCTTTGCTCAGTATGTCAAGAACCTCGTAGAGTTTCGCCGCCGGAGCGGCGAAAGAAAGTCCAATCATTTTCTTCGGCGACATGTGCGTCGAAGAAAATACTGCTCGGCCTGCAAACGTGCGCGCCGTCCGCCCAAGGCAGACGGTGCGTGCGATGCAGTCAGGCCGCAAGCCTCTTTGTCAAAAAGTAATACTTTTTGACAGTCTCAACAGGGCCGCGGAATTTCCGCGGCCCTGCTTTTTGTTTGCGCAAGATGGTAGCAGCTTACTGCATGCCGTTTTCGTAGGCGGCGATCATCTTTTTGACCATCTGACCGCCGATGCTGCCGGCCTGACGGGACGTCAGATCACCGTTGTAGCCCTGCTTGAGGTTCACGCCCATTTCGGCGGCGGCCTCCATTTTGAAGCGGTTCATCGCCTCGCGGGCATTGGGGTTGACCAGATTGTTGCTGTTGGAAGTAGCCATTTCGTTTTCCATCTCCTTTTCGTGTTTTGGGTTTCTTGACCCGCTCCTATTTTTTGCGGAGCATACGGAAGTATGCAGTGCGGAAATATGCAATTTCTGCAAGCTGTTTTTCTTGAATTCTGCTTTCGGTGACCGTTTTATTGGACATATGATGCTGTATATTAGAGACAGAAAACGGTTCGGCTATGCGCGCGGATGATCTGATTCCGGAAGGAGATGCACGGTATGTACGTTTTGCTGTTTCTGGTGCTCCTGCCTATTGGCGTCTTGATCGAGCTGTTGAAGCTCAATAAATAACCGGCTGTGTGTGAAAACAAATAACAAGCTATGGAGATTTTAAGCGGGGGGCGATATATGCTTCTCACTTTGGATGATATGAATTTTATATCCCAAGCAACTTTTGGGGGCAAAAATGGTCAACTTGTGGCTAAAACCGATCTTTTAGAGAAGAAGAAAAAGAAAGACTTTTGGATGTCGATGAAAGAAATCTCATAACTTATGGTGCGCATTTAATTTTGAATCACATACGCGTGCTGTGAAACCGAAACTTGACACGAGCCGCCAAACGGTATAAAATTTAGCATGCTATTTTGGCATTCTGTACGTATTTGCAGGGTGTCGGCATAGAATCAGGATAAGACGGATTTTTATAGAACTATAAGGAGAACCGACTATGTGTGGAATTGTTGGATACGTCGGCGCGCAGCAGGCTGCGCCGATCCTTCTCGAAGGGCTGCAGAAGCTCGAATACCGCGGCTATGACTCGGCCGGCATCGCCGTGCTCGACGGCAGTACGATCGAGCTGGCCAAGGCCTGCGGCGAGATCAAGAATCTGCTGGCCAAAACGCATGACGGTAGCGATCTTCACGGCTATATCGGCCTCGGCCATACGCGCTGGGCAACGCACGGCGCGCCGACGGAGGCGAATGCCCATCCGCACGTGAGCAACGACGGCAAGTTTGCCATCGTGCAAAACGGCATCATCGAAAACTTCATGGAGCTGCGCGAGATGCTGCAGGCCAAGGGCTTTCAGTTCCATAGTGAGACGGACACGGAGGTTATCGTCCATCTGCTGGATATGTACTACACCGGCGACGGCAACCTGAAGGACACCGTCATGAAGACACTTGGCCGTCTGGAGGGCAGCTATGCAATCGGCATTCTGTGCGCCGACTGCCCGGAGCAGATGTTCCTCGCGCGCAACGGCTGTCCGCTGATCATCGGCGTCGGCGCGGGTGAGAACTTCTTCGCCTCCGACGTGACGGCGCTTGTGTCGCACACGAAAAATGTGGTCTATCTTGACGACGGAGAGCTCGCCGAGGTGCGCGCCGACGGTTATACCGTCTTTGACTGCACCGGAAAGCCCGTGCACAAGCCTGTCTCCCGCGTCGCGTGGGACATCGAGGCTGCCGAGAAGGGCGGCTACGAGCACTTCATGCTCAAGGAGATCATGGAGCAGCCGCGTGCCATCAAGTCCACGCTCGACCCGCGTGTGAAGGATCACCGAGTCGTGTTTGACGAGCTGAAGATGACCGACGAGCAGCTCATGGGCTTCAACAAGATCATGATCACGGCCTGCGGCTCGGCGTTCTACGCCGGTCAGGCGGGCAAGTATGCGCTTGAAAAGCTCACGCACATTCCGGTCGATGCTGACCTTGCGAGTGAGTTCCGCTACCGTGACCCGATCGTGGACGAGCATACGCTCATGATCATTATTTCGCAGTCCGGCGAGACGGCGGATACCATCGCCGCCATCCGCGAGGCGCAGTCCAAGGGCGCGTATGTGCTCTCGATCGTCAACGTCGTCGGCAGCACGATCGCCCGCATCTCGGACGATGTCATCTACACCTGGGCAGGCCCGGAGATCGCCGTTGCGACCACGAAGGGCTACACCACGCAGGTGTCGGTGCTGTATTTGCTGGCGCTCTATCTGGGCGAAAAGCGCGGCTGCCTGAGCAGGGAAGAGGCGGCAAAGCTCACGGATGACCTCATGATCCTGCCGCAGATGGTGCAGCGCGCCATCGATCTCAACCCGCAGATCGCGCAGCTTGCCGAGCGCTACAAGAATAACCCGTCGCTGTTTTTCATCGGCCGCAATGTGGACTACGCCGTCTGCATGGAGGGTTCTTTGAAGCTTAAGGAGATCTCCTACCTGCACTCGGAGGCCTATGCTGCGGGCGAGCTCAAGCATGGCACGATCGCGCTCATTGAGGAGAACCGTCTCGTCATCGCCGTCGCGTGCTACGAGCCGCTGTTTGACAAGACCATGAGCAACGTCAAAGAGGTCAAGGCGCGCGGTGCGCGTGTGCTCGGCGTGGCGCTCGAGGGCAATCGCGCCATCTATTCCGAGGCGGACGATGTGATCCTCGTACCGCGCATGGACGACCTGTTCGTCGTCCCGGCGGAGATCGTGCCGCTGCAGCTCTTTGCATATTACGTCGCAAAAGCCAACGGCTGCGCGATCGATAAGCCGAAAAACCTCGCGAAATCCGTTACTGTCGAATAAGGAGAGCGTCATCCATGCCGAATCAGTCTGTCATCGTCCTCGATTTCGGAGGACAGTATAACCAGCTCATTGCGCGCCGCGTGCGCGAGTGCAATGTCTATTGCGAAGTCAAGCCGAACACCATGACCGTGGATGAGATCCGTGCCTTTGACCCCATCGGCATCATCTTCACCGGCGGCCCGCAGAGCGTATACGCCGAAGGCTCGCCGCAGGTCGATCCGGAGATCTTCCGGCTCGGCATCCCCATCCTCGGTATTTGCTACGGCTGCCAGCTCATGGCGCAGTATCTCGGCGGGGAAGTGACCGCCGCCGGGAAGGACACCGCGCGTGAGTACGGCAAGACGCAGACCTGGTTCGATACCGATTGCCGTCTATTCCGCGGCCTGCCGGAGCAGAGCATCACGTGGATGAGTCACGGGGACTACATGGCCAAGGTGCCGGAGTCGTTCCGGCTCGTGGCGCATTCGGATGCCTGCCCGACGGTCGGCATCTGCGACGAGGCGCGCGGCTTCTACGGCGTGCAGTTCCACCCCGAGGTCAACCACACCGAGTATGGTCAGGCCATGCTGCGCAACTTCCTGTATGAGGTCTGCGGCGCGACCGGTGACTGGACGATGGGCGACTTCATGCGCAAGTCCATTGAGGACATCCGCGCCAAGGTCGGCGACGGCAAGGTGCTGCTGGCGCTTTCCGGCGGTGTGGATTCTTCGGTCGCGGCCGCGCTGCTGGCGGAGGCGGTCGGCAATCAGCTCACGTGCATCTTTGTCGACCACGGTCTGCTGCGCAAGAACGAGGGCGACGAGGTCGAGGCCGCGTTCCAGAATTGGGACATCAACTTCGTGCGTGTCAACGCGGAAGAGCGTTTCCTCACGCGCCTGAAGGACGTCTCCGATCCGGAGACCAAGCGCAAGATCATCGGCGAGGAGTTCATCCGCGTCTTTGAGGAAGAGGGCAAGAAGATCGGCTCGGTCGACTATCTGGCTCAGGGTACGATCTATCCCGACGTGATTGAATCCGGCACAAATGTCGCTGCCGTCATCAAGAGCCACCACAACGTTGGCGGTCTGCCGGACTTCGTGGACTTCAAGGAGATCATTGAGCCGCTGCGCCTGCTGTTCAAGGACGAGGTGCGCGCGCTCGGCCGTGAGCTCGGCCTGCCGGAGTATCTGGTCATGCGCCAGCCGTTCCCGGGGCCGGGTCTGGCCATCCGCTGCCTCGGCGCGGTGTCCAAGGATAAGCTCGACATTCTGCGCGACGCGGACTTCATCTTCCGCGATGAGATCGCCAAGGCACATCTTGAGCAGACGATGAATCAGTACTTCGCGGTGCTGACGAATATGCGCTCTGTCGGTGTCATGGGCGACGGCCGCACGTATGACTATACGCTCGCGCTGCGCAGCGTCACGACGACGGACTTCATGACCGCCAACTGGACGCGTATTCCGTATGACGTGCTCGACCGCGTCTCTGTGCGCATCGTCAACGAGGTCAAGGGTATTAACCGCATCGTCTACGATATCACCTCCAAACCGCCCGCCACGATCGAGTGGGAATGACCGTCAAAACGGCGCAAACCCGCATGAATACAGGCTTTTTTGCCCATCGCTGTGGCTCTTGATACTGGATTGATACTATTCGTGTTCGCCCGGTATTCCCAAGAGAATAATCACAAAGGGACAAGCAAAACCGCCCTGCTGAACGACAAATTCAGCAGGGCGGTTTTTTGCTTGTCTTATTTATTTTTCCGCCAGGTGACATAATACTGGCTTTCCTTGCTATCGTCACAGGTGTAAGGCCAGTTGAGTTTCCATTCAAAGTATTCGTCCCTGGTGATCTCCCCAGCGTCAAGTTCCTGCTGGCGCAAAAGCCATTCGTGCATGAACTCGTCCACAAGGCCGTACTGAAAATAAATCCCAACGGGAGGATGGATGGGCCAGTCGTCGTTGTCATTGTAGCGCACGCTGGTATCATCGGAGGCCCCTGTCTTGCTGGGATTGCGGACAAGCTGGAACAGGCGGATAGAGCCTGGGCTGTCCTCGTCCAGCCAAAAAAATGTCCGCATGAAGTCCTCGGCAGAGCCAGGGGCGATGGTGTAGAAGTTCTGGCGGTCTACCCGCAGCGCCTCGGCCATCTTGTCCAGCAGCTCCCGTTTCGGGACACGGTAATTCGTCTCATACTGGGCAATCCGGTTGTCCGCACCCTTTTCCTCCAAACCGATGGCAAGGCCCAATTCCTTTTGCGTCATGCCCCGAAAGGTACGGATTTTCTTGATTTTATCCCCTACGGTCATATCATTCACCGCCTTTGAGGATAGTATAGCGCAAAAAAGCGAACTATGCAAGATATATATTAACAAAAATGCGAAATAAATTCTTGACATTAACATCGGTGTTAATGTATAATGACAATGCGGATATTAATATATTTGCGAAATAAAAATAAGGAGGTGCTGACCATGGAAAAGGAGCTGTTTGTGAGGGCGGAGGAGGTTGCCAGGGAGCTGGGCGTTTCCAAGCCCTACGCCTACAAGCTGGTGCGGGAAATGAACGAGGAACTGAAGAAAAAAGGCTTTCTCACCATTCCCGGACGGGTGAGCAGGCGCTACTTCGAGGAAAAATTCTATGGGCTGCGGGACAGGCAGTAAGGAGGGAACCACAATGCCGGCATACAAAGACAAGGCAAAGGGCACATGGTATGCGTCCTTTTACTACGAGGACTGGACAGGTAAGAAAGTAAAGAAGATGAAACGGGGCTTCCCCACCAAGCGGGAGGCTTTGGAGTGGGAGCGGACATTCCTGCAACAGCAGACCGCCGACCTGGAAATGACCTTTGAAAACTTCGTAGCCGTCTATGTGGCGGACATGAAGGGCCGTATCAAGGAAAACACCTGGGGGACGAAAGAGCATATCCTCTACAAGAAGTTGGTGCCGTACTTCGGCAAGCGGAAGATGTGCGACATTCACTCCAAGGAGATCATCGCCTGGCAGAACGAAATGCTGGGTTACCGGGACAAGAACGGCAAACCCTACTCTCCGGTGTACTTAAAAACGCTGCACAATCAGTTGAGCGCCGTGTTCAACCATGCGGTACGCCACTACAACCTAAAGGTCAATCCCGCTGCCCAGGCGGGCAATATGGGCAAGCCCAAGGGACGTGAAATGCTGTTCTGGACAAAGGCGGAGTACCTGAAATTCGCCGAGGCCATGATGGACAAGCCCCTCTCCTATTACGCCTTTGAAATGCTCTACTGGTGCGGCGTCCGGGAGGGGGAGCTGCTGGCCCTCACCCCCGGTGACTTTGACTTCGAAAAACAGACCGTCACCATCTCCAAGTCCTACCAGCGGATCAAGGGCAAGGATGTCATCACCGACCCCAAGACACCCAAGAGCAACCGGGTCATTCAAATGCCCGCCTTCCTCTGCGAAGAAATGCGGGACTATATCAAGAGCCTGTATGGGGTGAAACCCACCGACCGCATTTTCACGGTGACAAAATCCTACCTCCACCGGGAGATGGACAGGGGGGCGAAAGAGGCCGGGGTCAAGCGGATCAGAATACACGACCTGCGGCACTCCCACATTTCGCTGCTCATTGACATGGGCTTTACGGCCCTGGCAATCGCTGACCGGGTGGGACATGAAAGCATTGATATTACCTACCGCTACGCCCACCTGTTCCCCACCCGGCAGGCGGAGATGGCGGACAAACTGGACATGGAGCGAAAGGGGGCCTAAATCATGTCAGCGAAAAATCTTGACCGACACAACCGCTGGAGAAACAAAACTGTGGCTTTCCGGGTGTCCCCGGAGGAGGACAGGGAAATTGAAACCGCCGTGCGGCTCTCCGGCCTTACCAAGCAGGACTACATCACCCGGCGGCTGCTGTGCCGAGATGTGGTGGTACGGGGCAACCCCAGGGTGTATAAGGCCCTTCGGAACGAGCTGGCCGCCGTTCTGGAAGAACTGGAGCGTATCGAGGCCGGGAATGGCGTGGATGGCGAGCTGCTGGACACCATCCGGCTGATCGCCGCCATCATGGGCGGCATGAGGGAGGATTGATAGATGGATGGATTGAAAACGAAAACGACCGTCCCATATCCGTCTGTTGCAGCAGACGGGGGACAGTCGCTCTCACAAAAACCTAACCAAAGTATAACAGAGGGCATGGCAGAACACAAGCCCCCGGAAAGAGATTTGGAAGAAATCATGCGGCAGATAAGCCGGGTCAACGACCCGGCCTATCTGCCTACCGTGTCTATGAATGACCTCTACGAGCAGGTGTACCCTGGCAGACCTCCTGTGATAGACGGTCTGCTCTATGCGGGGACATATCTCTTTGTGGGCGCTCCCAAGGTGGGCAAGTCCTTTCTCATGGCCCAGCTTGCCTATCATGTGAGTATGGGCCTTTCCCTGTGGGGGTATGAGGTGCGCCAGGGGACAGTCCTCTATCTGGCCCTGGAGGACGATCACCGCCGCTTACAGGAGCGGTTGTACCGGATGTTTGGGGTAGAGAGTACCGGAAACCTGTTCTTTGCCATCGGAGCCAAGCAGCTCGGCGGTGGCCTGGAGGAGCAGTTAAAGGGCTTTGTCCGGGAACACCCGGACACCCGGCTTATTATCATCGACACCCTGCAAAAAGTACGGGAGGAGGACGGCGGAAAGTACAGCTATGCCAACGACTACGAGGTAATTACCAAACTGAAACGGTTTGCCGATGGAAACGGGGTCTGCCTCCTGGTGGTACACCACACCCGCAAGCAGCAGGCCGATGATAAGTTTGATATGATCTCCGGCACCAACGGCTTATTGGGTGCGGCAGACGGGGCCTTCCTGCTCCAAAAGGAGCGGCGGACAGACAACGCCGCCACCCTGGACATTTCCGGGCGGGATCAGCAAGACCAGCGCCTCTACCTCAAACGGGACGAGGAACGGCTTGTGTGGGAGCTGGAGCGGCGGGAAACGGAGCTGCGGCAGGAGCCGCCTGACCCGGTGTTGGAGGCTGTTGCCGCCCTGGTGACGGCGGAACGGCCAGAGTGGAGAGGGACGGCCACGGAACTTGTCACCGCCCTGGAGCTGGATATGAAACCCAATGCCCTGGCTATGCGGCTGAATGTCCGGGCATGGCGGCTGTCCTATGAGTACCATATCCGCTATGAAAGCGCCCGAACCCATGCCGGACGGAGTATCAGCCTTACGCTGGAGGAACCCCAGGCGTGACGACCGTGACGGCTGTGACGGCTTTTTTGAGAGCGGGGGCGGTGTCTAAAACATCGTCACGGTCGTCACGGCTGTCACGGGGAGCGGGGGCGAAAGTCAAGGGGGCATACCTGCGGGTGGAGATTGCCGCAAGGCAATACAACCCGTACCCCTTGACTTTCACCCCACGGAAAACACTTGCCGGGCGGTGGAAAGGCCCCTGGCCTTTCCACCCTGCCCAACGGCGAGTGACAAAGTTTAGGCGGGGTGCAGGGTGCCCTTTTCAAAGGGCGGCCCTGCTGGGGGAGGCAACCGCAGTTGCCGGGGGCAAAGCCCCCACACCCCCTCGGAGAGCCCACGACACTTTGCAGACCGAAGGGATGAAAGTGTCATAGTGGGTTATTACACTTCCCGCAGGAAGTGCCTCCCCCGAACCCCCGTCCATTTGCGTTACTTTCGCAGAAAGTAACAAAGGCCCGCCGCTTGCGCGGCGGAAAAGGAAGGAGGGATTGATTTGAAAAGGACGATCAGCGCCATGGTGGGCCAAGGATCAGTGAACCATAACAGCAGAAAATTCCACGCCAAGAACACCGATCCGGAACGCTCCCATTTGAATGTCACCTACTGCCAGGAGAATATCAAGACGGTGTACCATGAACTCTTTGACGAGGCTCTGGAGCGCTACAACGCTAAACAGACCAGGGCCGACAGAAGGATTGAGGATTACTATGAGAAAATCCGCTCGGGCAAGCAGGAAAAGCCGTTCCACGAAATCATTCTGCAAGTGGGCAATCGAGACGATATGAGCGCCGACAGCGAGGAGGGGCAGCTGGCGGCAGCGGTTTTGGACGAGTACATGAAGGGCTTTCAAGAGCGCAATCCCCAACTCCGGGTGTTCTCCGCCCACCTCCACATGGACGAGGCCACGCCCCATCTGCACATCGACTTCGTACCGTTCACCACCGGGAGCAAGCGGGGCCTGGACACGAGGGTATCGCTGAAACAGGCGTTAGCGGCCCAGGGCTTTAAGGGCGGCACCAGAGGCGATACGGAGTGGAGCCAGTGGGTACGCTCTGAAAAGGAACAGCTTGCCGCCGTGATGGAGCGCCACGGGATAGAGTGGGAGGACAAGGGCACCCATGACAAGCACCTGTCTGTGCTGGACTTCAAAAAGGAGCAGAGGGCGAAAGAGATTGCCGAGCTGGACGCAGTTAAGGCCAAGAAGCAGGGACAGGTGGAACAGCAGGAGCGGCGTCTAAAGGAGCTGGCCCCGGCTGTGAGGAACATGGAGCAGTTGGCGGCGCAGTTCTCCGATGACCCGGATCGAATATTGCCGGAGCCTGGGCCGCTGGAGAGCGCCAAGTCCTACCGGGAGAAAAAGGCCAAACCCCTGCTTGCCAAGATCGTCAAGGTGCTGCGCTCCTTGTATCGGGCCTATGTCGAGTTGAAAGGGAAGTATGAGCGGTTGCAGGGTGACTATGGACGGGCCAGGGAGGGCAACGAGCGGTTGTCTGACCGCTTGCAGGAGGTGAAATTGGAGAACAAGGCCCTGCGGGGGACGGTTGCCGACTTTGAGCGGGTCAAGCGGGTGTTCGGCCCGGAGGAAGTAGAGCGGGCCGTGGAGGACGCAAAGCGCCGGGAGGCGGCAGAGAAAGAGCAGAAGAAAGCAAAGCGGAAGTTTAGCCGAGGGGCGAGGTAACACACCAGGGGTGCACTCCAAGGAGTGCACCCCTGATTTATACTTGTCAGCGGGTGCTTTTTTATGTTATGATGAGAGCAATAGATTAGAATTTTCCCAAAAGACCACGGAACTTTTTAGAAAATCTGTCGTCTATATGAATAAGGCCGAAAGGAGGTATCATTGTGAAAAGAATTGTATTGGTTATAGCTACTTTCGTTTTTGTTCTAACGGGATGTGCGAGTGTAGAGACAAATGAAAAAACAGCTTCAATTCCGACAGGAACAACTATTTCAATAGACAATCCGCAAGTATCGGCTACCCAGGGAGAGTGCGAAGCGGATTTCACTGCGCCGTTGGATTATGAAAGTTTAACAGAGCCTCCATCACTGACCGTTTCCACCTTGATGTATGTAGATAGTGTGATTGCTTCTTGTGGCAATTACCAATGGAGCCATACACTGCCTGACGGTACAGTTAGTGTATTTATTGCTTGTGGTGCTCACCCGTTGGATCAGCAAGAATATCCCATATTATATACCGCTTTTCCTGCTGGAACTTTACCGGCTCCAGAAGCTGGTGAAAATGTCGGCTCAATAGCTCCTGTATTCTATCTTGATTTTGGAGAAATTTTGCCAGAGACGGTTTCTGTTATGCGATGGCCTGCCTCGCGCATTGGTGATGCACAAACCTACTCCACTGATTTTGAAATGGTCAATACCGAGCTTGAGGGAGATACTTTTTCTCTGTTTCCTTTGGGTGATGGAGATTATGTTTATGAAGTTTCTGCGAACTGGGGAGATGTTGGGGGTGCCAGTTATACATTCCGTACATTACCCCAAATACGGGGGAACACAGACGGATAAGCTATTAGAAACGCCCTAATTTGTACGGTTAGTAATTTTCGATTTGTCGAGGACTTTTCTGCCAATGAACGATTTGAAAAAGGCGGGGGAATGTGGTTGCATTTCCCCGCCTTTTGTGATATAGTTACAGTCGCAAACCAGCAGAACAAATAGTCAGCAACTCCCTCCCGTTATCACTGCTGATAACAATTTGATAACAGCCCATCGTATAGGCTGGATAATATGGATATATCAAATAATCAAAAGAACAGGGCATCATATTTCTAAAGCAAAATCCGTTAGAATATGATACCCAGCAACGAATGGGAATAAGCCGCCCCTCAAAAAGCTGAATCATTAAGAATCAAGAGCTATCTGGTCTCAGGTGAGATCAGATAGCTCTTTTTTGTTCGATATTTCTTTTGGGCGGCCGCACCACCCGGTGAAGCAGAACTTTACGCTTTCTCCAGCGCCTGTGTTGCCAGCTTCAGATCCTCCACCAGCTCCAGTGCCGTTTCCAGAACATCTGCGCCGGGCTTCAGCTTCAGCGTCAGCATAGGCGTCTCCCCGGCAGAGAGGGTCAGGCGGAATTTGTACTTTGTCAATCCGCACACCTGCACCAGCGCCTCCGGACGGAACACCGCCAAGGTAAAGCGCAGCGCGTCCTTCTTCTGGGTGATGTCGGACACCCCGGCCTTGGCGGCGGCGGCGCGCAGCAGCGCCACATCCAGCAGTGCCAGCACCGGCTTCGGCGGCTCGCCGTACCGGTCAATCATCTCGTCCATCAGGTCGGAGGCGTCGTCGTTGGTACGGATGGCGGCGATGCGGCGGTAGAGGTCCATCCGCTGCTCCGGGGAGGTCACATACCGTTCCGGGATATTGGCATTCAGGGTCAGGTCAGCGGCACATTCCGTCTCGATCTTCTTTTCCTCGCCCCGCTCCTCCAGAACCGCCTCCTCCAGCAGCTTGAGATACAGGTCATAACCCACGCTCATCAGGTAGCCGGACTGTTCCGGTCCCAGCAGATTGCCCGCGCCCCGGATCTCCAGATCCCGCATGGCGATCTTAAAGCCGGAGCCGAATTCCACGTACTCCCGGATGGCCGCCAGCCGTTTCGCGGCGGTCTCCTGCAGGATCTTCCCCTGCCGGTAGGTGAGGTAGGCGTAAGCCCGGCGGGTACTGCGGCCGATCCGTCCCCGGATCTGGTGGAGCTGGGCAAGGCCCAGCCGGTCGGCGTCCTCCATGATGAGGGTGTTGACATTGGGAATGTCAATGCCGGTCTCAATGATGGTGGTGCACACCAGAATGTCTGCTTCGCCGTCCACCATAGCCTGCATAACGGCGGACAGCTCCTGCTCGCCCATCTTGCCGTGGCCCACCACCACCCGGACCTCCGGCCCCAGCAGCTTCTGGATGCGGGAGGCAGTGAGGTCAATGGTCTCCACCCGGTTGTGTAGGTAGTAGATCTGACCGCCCCGGGCCAATTCCTTCCGCATGGCGTCCTCCAGGATCCCCCAGTCATGCTCCAGCACATAAGTCTGCACCGGCTGACGGTCGGCTGGCGGCTCCTCAATGGTAGACATATCCCGCAGACCGGAGAGGGCCATGTTCAGCGTCCGGGGGATGGGCGTAGCAGACAGGGTCAGCACGTCCACCTGACGGCTCATCTCCTTGAGCCGCTCCTTGTGGGTCACGCCGAAGCGCTGCTCCTCGTCGATGACCAGCAGCCCCAGATCCTTGAACTCCATATTTTTCTGCAAGAGCTTGTGGGTGCCGATCAGCAGGTCCAGACCGCCGGTGCGGGCAGCCTCCAGAATGCGCTTCTGCTCCTTGGCGGTGGTGAACCGGGAAAGGACCTCGATCTTCACCGGGAAGTCCTTGAACCGGCCGCAGGCGGTGGCGTAATGCTGCTGGGCCAGCACCGTGGTGGGCACCAAAATTGCCGCCTGCTTGCCGTCCAGGATGCACTTCATAATGGCCCGAAGGGCCACCTCCGTTTTGCCGTAGCCCACATCGCCGCAAAGGAGGCGATCCATGGGCCGGGGCTGCTCCATATCCTTTTTGATGTCGGCAATGGCCTGTAACTGGTCGCCGGTCTCCGCGTAGGGGAACGCCTCTTCAAACTCCGTCTGCCACGGGGAATCCGGTGAAAAGGCAAAACCGGGACGGCGCTGCCGCTCGGCATACAGCTTGGTCAATCCCGCCGCCAGATCCTTGGCAGCTTTCCGGGCCTTAGTTTTCTGCTTGGCCCACTCCGTTCCGCCCAGCTTATTGAGCCGGGTCCGCTCCTGATCCTCACCGCCGCCGATGTATTTGCTCACCAGGTCCAACTGGATCACAGGCACATACAGGCAGTCGCCCCCGGCGTAGTCGATCTTGATATAATCCTTCTCCACGCCGTCCACCGGCATCCGTTGGATGCCCGCGAAGCGGCCGATGCCGTGGTGGGTGTGGACCACCAGATCGCCGGGGGACAGATCCGTGTAGGATTGGAGTTTTTGGCGGTTGGAATCCTTTTTCAGCTTCAGCTTTTTCTGGGTGGGGGCCGTTAGCTGTCCCTCTGTCAGCACCGCCAGCTTCAGCGCCGGCCACTCACAGCCCGCGGATAGTGCTCCCACGGTGATCCGCAGCTCGCCGGGCTTCGGCATAGCGGTCCCCTTCAGGTCCAGCACAGCAGGGATTCCCCGCTCCTCCAGGAGCCGCAGCAGGTTCTTCGCCCGGACCTCACCGTCGCAGAGCACCAGCACAGCACTGCCGGTGTTCCGGTAGTGCTCCAAGTCCGTGACAGCAGTCTCCAAGCTGCCGCCGTAAGAGCTGAGCTGCCGGGCGTTGATGGCCAGCAGCCCACGGGGCTTTAAAGGATGCCGGGAGGTGGGCAGCGCGTCCAGCATCACCACCGGAAAATCCGCCAGCCGTGCAAACAGCGCCTCGCCGGAAAGACAGACCTCCGCCGCGTCCCCCACCATCAGACCGGCCTCCATAAGGGCCTCCGTGTCCTGATGGAGCTGAAGCAGCACGGTTTTCACCCGCTGCTCGATGCGTCCCCCCTCGCAGAGGAACACCACGGCATCCGGGGGCAAGTAGTCCGCGCCGCCTGCGGCGTCCGGGTAGATCAGGTTCAGGTAGCGGTCCAGGCCGCCTACCTCCGCTCCGTTCCGGAACCGCTCTGCGTCTCCCCGGAGGGTCTGGACCAAGGCGTCCCTGCCCTCTTTTTTGGCGTACTTCACCGCCAGCTTTTCCAGCTCGTCCGCAAGATGGGCCGTGCCGCCGGGGGCCAGCCCCGGCAGCACCTCCGCCGCCGGCAGCAGCAGCGCAGAGGAGACGTTTTCCGTCCTCCGCTGGGTGCCGGGGTCGAACAGTCCCAGAGAATCGATCTCATCGTCGAAAAACTCGCACCGCACTGGCTGCTCCATCAGGGGGGAGAACACATCCAGAATACCGCCCCGCAGAGCGAACTGGCCCACGCCCTCCACCTGATCGCAGCGGCTATACCCCGCCTGTAACAGACGATCGCACAGCTCCTTCAGATCCGCCCGGCCGCCTGTCTCCAGCGTCATGGACAGCTCTGCCAACCGATGGGGCGGCATGGTCCGGGCCAAGAGGGCGTCCACCGTGGCAACCACTACCGGCGCATTGCCCGCCGCCATCTGGTGCAGCGCTGCCAAGCGGCTCCGCTCCCACTCCCGGGAGGAAACGGCGTTGGGCCGGAACTGCCATTCTCTCGCCAGCAGCGTCACCGGCGTCTCGCCGGTCAGGCTTTGCAGGTCCCCCGCCAGTTGGCGGGCCTCCCGCTCGTCGGCACAGAGAAACACCATGGGCCGTCCGGCTCCGGCGGCCACCGCCGCGCCGACGCAGGCCCGCTGTACCGGCTGGGTGCCGGTAAGGACAGCGGGGCATCCGCCGTTTTCCACCCGGCTCACCAGCTCAGCCACCTCCGGCAGCGTTTGTAGAGTTTTCAGAAATGCGTCCATCCGACACCTCCTGACAAAAGTCATGCTTTACGCGCAAACGGGCGCACTCCGGCCTTGGTGGCCGGGGTGTGCCGCTGTTTTCCTATGCTATTATATGCCCGTCAGGCCGGTCAGTTATAATCGTTCATGGCCTTCTGGCAGCCGTTTTCGATGATGTCCTCCGCGGCCTTAATGGCAGTTTCAAAGCTTTCCACCAGGATCTTCCGCTCCGCCTGAGAGGGAACGCCGATGACCCAGTCGATCATCTCCGCACCGCCACCGGACGGGGCGCCGGTGCCGATTTTAATGCGGGGAAACTCCTGAGTCCCCAGATGGGCGATGATGTTCTTGATGCCGTTGTGACCGCCGGCGGAGCCGGTGGGCCGCACCCGCAGCTTGCCCACAGGGAGGGACACGTCATCGTAGATCACCAACACATGGTCGGCGGGGATCTTATAGAACTGCACCGTCTCATGGACAGCCTCACCGGAAAGGTTCATATAAGTCTGCGGCTTCATCACCAGACACTTCTGCCCGCCGAAGCGAACGATGTTGTAGGCGGACTTGAATTTCACCTTATTGAGCTTCACGTTCAGCTGCTCCGCCAGCAGGTCCACCGTGAGAAAGCCCATGTTGTGGCGGGTATGCTCATACTTCTGGCCGGGATTGCCCAGGCCCACGATGAGCCAGTCCACCGCTCCGCCGGATTTTTCAAAGATCATAGGGAATTCCTCCTTGTTTGCTTGTATCATATACCAAAGGAAACGGGGAAGCAAGTCTGCTTCCCCGTTTTTTATATTACACTCAATGCGCTGATTTTGGGCCGGATCGTTACCGGAACAGCTTGGAGATGGAAACCTCCTGATAGGTACGCTCGATGGCCTCAGAGAACATGGAAGCCACGGACAGATACTTGATCCGTGCCCGGACCGCTTCGGGATGGGCGGGGATGGTATCCAGCAGAGCCAGCTCCTCAATGTTGCTGGACTCCAGACGGTCAATGGCAGGACCGGAGAGGACGCCGTGGCTGGCGCAGGCGTAGACCTTGTTGGCGCCGCCCACTTCCACGATGGCCTTGGCAGCGTTGCACAGAGAGCCTGCGGTATCCACCATGTCATCAAAGAGGATGCAGTCCTTGCCCTTCACGTCGCCAATGACATTCATAACCTCGCACTGGTTGGCCTTCTGGCGGCGCTTATCCACGATGGCCAGCTGCATGTGCAGCTTCTGCGCGAAGGCGCGGGCGCGGGCCACGGAGCCAACGTCGGGAGAAACGACCATCATATCCTCGCACTTGTCGCCGAACTTCTTGGCATAATAATCCACAAAGATGGGGTTGCCCAGCAGGTTATCCACGGGGATGTCGAAGAAGCCCTGAATCTGGGAGGCGTGGAGGTCCATGGTCAGCACACGGTCAGCGCCGGCAGCGGTGATCATGTTGGCCACCAGCTTGGCAGAGATGGGATCGCGGGCCTTGGCCTTGCGGTCCTGACGGGCATAGCCGAAATAAGGGATGACGGCGGTGATACGGCCGGCAGAAGCGCGGCGCAGCGCGTCGATCATCACCAGCAGCTCCATCAGGTTGTCATTGACAGGCTTGCAGGTGGACTGGACTACGAACACGTCGCTGCCGCGGACGGTCTCGTACAGGGAGACGGAGACCTCGCCGTCAGCGAAGCTCTTGACCTCAGATTCACCCAGCTTGGTGCCCATCATCTGGCAGATCTCAGCCGCCAGATGCTGGTTTGCGTTACCGCAGAAAACTTTGATGTCCTTCCCGTGAGAAATCATAGGAATTTTCCTCTCTTTTCTGTATATTTTATATATTCAAAATTTCAAAATTACGATTCTTGTTCCATCTTCGCCAAAACCGGTTCCAGTTCAGCGATGGTCTCCGGTCCGAAGATCGGCAGCCAGCCGGACACCAGCGAAGCGCCGGATACAGCGTTGGTCATCTTGTTCTTCCAGACCTCCCGCAGTTCCCGTCCGGGTGCGGAATAGGCAAAGCCGGGGCCGGCCTGAGCCATAGGCAGAGCCGCGCGGCAGAGGACCAGGGTGTCCTCGTCATTATCCAGGAAATTCAAAAGCTCGGCATGCTGCTCAGAGATCACAACATCCGTTCCCTCCGGGAAGCAGGCAGCCGCTTCCTCAGCAAAGCGGGGCGAGCAGACAACAAAAAACCGCTGAACGCCATCCGCCAAACATTGCACAACGGCCCGCTCCATGATTGGGCGGTGCAATATGGCTTCCAGCATCAGCGGTTTGTGACCTGCAGGAATAGAGTGATCCTCTTCCAGAATAAACACAGCACGACACGTGTGATCCATGGTAAGTCCCTCCTGTCCGTCAGGCCGCATAGCGACCGGAATCTTATCACTGTCATTATACCAAACTTTTTAGGGAAATCCACCCCTTCCCGGAAAAAGTTCAAGGTAATTTCCTCCAAATCTTTCGTCCTTTTCTGTTTGAATTTATCAAAGACACCGGAAATTCAGCAAATTAACTAAAAAACCTCAATTTTTTGAGAATACATACCCACTCCCCCCGCGCAAACCATTCAACCGCCCTAAGAATCGCAAAATTCACCACAAAACAGTTGAATTTCTATCGGTAAAGGATTACAATAGTATCCATTCGAGCCAAAAGGAGGGAATATCTGTGCTGAATATCGTATTGGTGGAGCCTGAGATCCCTCAGAATTGCGGCAATATCGCCCGTACCTGCGCCGCCACCGGCAGCCGTCTGCATCTGATCCGGCCGCTGGGCTTTGACATCTCCGAGCGGGCTGTCAGGCGGGCCGGTTTGGACTACTGGCATCTGGTGGAGGTCTTTGACTACGAAAATCTGGATGACTTTTTTGAAAAGCATCCGGAGGCCGCGCAGGACTGCTGGCTGACCACCACAAAAGCCCCCCGGTCCTATCAGGAAGCCCGGTTCTCCCCGAATAGCTGGATCTTCTTCGGCAAAGAGACCGCCGGACTTCCCTTGGATCTCCGAGAGCGTTTCCGGGACCGCTGCATCCGTCTGCCCATGATCGATGAGGCCCGGAGTCTGAACCTCAGCAACACCGTGGCCGTATGCGTGTACGAGGCGCTGCGGCAAAATGATTTCCCCGGCCTGCTGGGTGTGGGGGAAATGGCGAAAACCCCTTAATCACTGCAAATCAATGATCGTATAGGAGTTTGCTTATGAATTACCAGAAAAAGACCGTCCGCGACATCGACGTGAAGGGCAAGAAGGTCCTTCTCCGCTGCGATTTCAATGTCCCTCAGGACAAAAAGACCGGTGCCATCACCAGTGACAAGCGCATCGTGGCTGCTCTGCCCACCATTCGGTATCTGCTGGATCAGGGCGCGGCGGTGATCGCCTGCTCTCACCTGGGAAAGCCGGAGCCGGACTTTGACAAGTGGGTCAAAAAGCAGACAGAAAAGGGTAAGGATCCCGCAGAACTCACCGAGGCTGCCTGGAGCAAGGAGCAGAAGAAGCTGACCCTGGCTCCCGTAGCCGCCCGTCTGGCAGAGCTGCTGGGACAGGAAGTTATCTTCGCCAGCGACGTTGTGGGTGAGGATGCCCAGACTAAGGCCGCGGCCCTGCAGCCCGGTCAGGTCCTGCTGCTGGAAAACACCCGCTTTGAAAAGGGCGAGACCAAGAACGATCCCGCCTTCGCACAAAAGCTGGCTTCCATGGCCGAGGTCTACGTGTCCGATGCTTTCGGCGCCGTCCACCGGGCTCACGCCTCCACCGCCGGCGTGGCGGCTTATCTTCCCGCCGTCTCCGGCTTCCTGATCGAGAAGGAGCTGGAAGTCATCGGCGGCGCGCTGGCTAACCCCAAGCGGCCTCTGGTAGCTATCCTTGGCGGCAGCAAGGTCTCCTCCAAGATCGGCGTCATCAACAATCTGCTGGAGATCGCCGACACCATCATCATCGGCGGCGGCATGGCCTACACCTTCTCTGCCGCTCAGGGCGGTCAGGTGGGCGACAGCCTGCTGGAAGCCGACTGGGAAGCCTATTCTCTGGAAATGCTGGAAAAGGCCAAGGCCAAGGGCGTAAAGCTGCTGCTGCCGGTGGACACCGTGATCGCAGACGCCTTCTCTCCCGACGCCAACAGCAAGGTAGTCAAGTCCGGTGAGATCCCCGCCGGCTGGCAGGGTCTGGACATTGGCCCCGAAACCGTGAAGCTGTACTGCGACGCTGTGGCCGATGCCGGTACCGTTATCTGGAACGGTCCTATGGGCGTGTTTGAGTTCCCCGCCTTTGCTGTGGGCACTAAGGCTGTGGCCGAGGCTCTCAGCAAGACCTCCGCCATCACCATCATCGGCGGCGGCGACTCTGCTGCGGCTGTGGAGCAGCTGGGCTATGCTGACAAGATGACCCACATCTCCACCGGCGGCGGTGCTTCCTTGGAATTCATGGAGGGCAAGGAACTTCCCGGCGTGGCCTGCCTGCTGGATAAGTAATTGCAGCGCAGCGGGCTTTGCCCGCTATCGCTGTCCGGCAAAATCAGGAACTTCACATAGTTCGATCCCACAAAGCGGCAGAGCATTCTGCCGCTTTCCATACGATTTTTTCGCAAAAACAGTCGAATTTTTCAAAAATACTTGACAAATCCCCTCGTTTTCGCTATAAAATAATAAGTTTTATTGTCGAGCCTTTTTCGGACCGCCCTGACGGCCCTCCGAAACGGTCCGATCATCGTTATCAAAGATACAAAAGGAGAAAAAAGAGTTATGAACCGCAGATACCGTAAGACTGTCATCGCCGGCAACTGGAAGATGAACATGACCGCCACCGAGACCAAGAAATTCGCCGAGGACCTGAAGAAGATCATGCCCCGCGCCAAGTGGTGCGACACCCTGATCTGTGTCCCCGCCTGCAATATTTCCACCGCTATGAAGGCTTTTAAGGATCTGCGGATCTCCGTGGGTGCTGAGAACGTCTACTTTGAGGAGAAGGGCGCTTACACCGGCGAGGTTTCCGCCGATATGCTGAAGGATCTGGGCGTGAAGTACGTCATCGTGGGTCACAGCGAGCGCCGTCAGTATTTCTGCGAGACTGACCAGACTGTCAACAAGAAGGTCCACGCTGTGCTGAACGCCGGCATGAACCCCATCATCTGCGTGGGCGAGAGCCTGGAGCAGCGCGAAACCGGCATCACCAACGAGTGGATCGCTCTGCAGGTCAAGAGCGCTCTGAACGGTGTCCCCGCCGAGAAGCTGCGCCGCTGCATCATCGCCTATGAGCCCATCTGGGCCATCGGCACCGGCAAGACCGCCACTGCCGAGCAGGCCGGCGAGGTCTGCTCCAACATCCGTGCTGCCATCCGTGGCCTGTACGGTGCCCGCGTGGCCCGCAGCGTCACCATTCAGTACGGCGGCAGCATGAACCCCAAGAACGCTGCTGAGCTGCTGGCCCAGCCCGATATCGACGGCGGCCTCATCGGCGGTGCTGCTCTGAAGCCCGAGCAGTTCGTGGACATCATCAACGCGGCCAATCAGGAATAATGCGGAAAAGCGGGGGGGGACACAGTCCCCCCCTTTATGCGAAATGAGGTTTCTATGAACAAAACACCGACCACACTCATCATTATGGACGGATTCGGTCTCCGGACCGAGACGGAGGGCAACGCCGTTGCCGCCGCCAACACCCCTCGTCTGGATCAGTTCTTTCAGGAGTATGCCCATACAGAGCTGTCCGCCTCCGGTCTGGATGTAGGTCTGCCTGCAGGCCAGATGGGCAACAGTGAGGTGGGCCACACCAACATCGGCGCAGGCCGGGTGGTGTTTCAGGACCTGCCCCGGATCAGCAAATCCATTGATGACGGAGATTTCTTCCAGAATCCCGCCTATGTTCACGCCATGGACGCCTGCAAGGAAAAGCGCTCTGCCCTTCACCTCATGGGTCTGCTCAGCGACGGCGGTGTCCACTCCCACATCGACCACCTCTTCGCCCTGATGCAGATGGCAAAGGACCGTGGCCTTGAGCGGGTCTACATCCACGCATTTCTGGATGGACGGGACGTTTCCCCCACCTCCGGCGTGGACTATGTGACCCGGACGGTGGAAAAGTGCCGGGAGCTGGGCGTGGGTAAGATCGCAACCCTCATGGGCCGTTACTACGCCATGGACCGCGACAAGCGCTGGGACCGTGTGGAAGCCGCCTATGACGCCATGGTCTACGGTGAGAGCGCCCACGTCAATCCCCTGCCCGTGGCAGCGGTGAAGGATGCCTACGCCGCCGGCGTCACCGACGAGTTCATCGAGCCGGTGATCTGCGACGGGGACGGCACCATCTCCGATAATGACAGTGTGATCTTCTTCAACTACCGCCCTGACCGGGCCCGTGAGATCACCCGGACCCTTGTGGACCCGAAGTTCGACGGCTTCACCCGCCAGTATTTCCCCGTGACCTTCGTCTGCACCACGGAGTATGACGCTACCATGCCCAATGTGGAGGTGGCCTACCCCCGTCAGGCCGTCCGCAACGGTCTGGGTGAGTATCTCAGCAATCTGGGACTGACCCAGCTCCGCATCGCGGAAACGGAGAAGTATGCCCATGTGACCTTCTTCTTCAACGGCGGCGTGGAGACCCAGTTCCCCGGCGAGGACCGGGTGCTGGTGCCCTCTCCCAAGGTGGCAACCTACGATCTCCAGCCGGAGATGAGCGCCTACGAGGTGTGCGACAAGTGCGTGGAGCGGATCGAATCCGGTGCGTATGATGTCATCATCCTGAACTTCGCCAACTGCGACATGGTGGGTCACACCGGTGTCTTTGACGCGGCGGTGAAGGCCGTGGAGACCGTGGATGAGTGCGTGGGCAAGGTGGTGGACGCCACCATGAAAATGGGCGGCATCGCCATGATCACCGCCGACCACGGCAACGCCGAAACCATGACCCAGGAGGACGGCTCTCCCATGACCGCCCACACCACCGATCTGGTGCCCTTCATCCTCTGCGGCGCCGGCTCGGAGCTGCGTCAGGGCCGTCTGGCGGACATTGCCCCCACCATTCTGGATGTGATGGGCCTTGCCGCGCCGGAGGAAATGGACGGTCAGACCCTGATCGTGAAATGATCCGTTAAAACCTCCCGCCATAGGACGGCTGGCTTCCCTCGCAAGGGCTGAACGTAAGCCGTACCTAAATGCAGCCACAACCGCATATGATCCAAAGAAGCCCCATTCCATGGGGCTTCTCTTTTTTACTTTGCCCTCGTGTGAAAATGCCAAAGTCCGAGGCTGTCTTCAAAGCGCAAACGTTATCGTTACTTTTGTCTTTTATTTACAAAATTATTTTTCAATGATCGCTATACGCGCATAAACAGTCGAAAAATTCCACATAAAGATTTTGTAAATATTGCAAACGTTTGCATTGATTTTATAAAAGCCAAGGTGTATACTGATGCAATCAAATGCAGGAGAGAAGGATTCATTCACATGTCTACACTCTTATCTGTTTCCATCGCGGCTCTGGCGGGACTTCTGATGACGCGCGTATTCAATCTGTGGCGATTGCCGGACGTAACTGCGTATCTGGTGGCCGGTGTACTGATCGGCCCCTATGTTCTGGGGAGTATGCATATTACCGGTCTGGGGCTGGTCTCAGCCGATGCGGTAAGCAGTCTGCAACTGGTCTCCGAGGTCGCGCTGGGCTTCATCGCCTTTTCCATCGGAAATGAGTTCCGTCTGGAGGACCTGAAGTCCACGGGTAACCAGGCTGCCATCATCGGCGTTGTTCAGGCCTTGACCGCCACTCTGCTGGTGGATACCGCACTGCTGACGGTCCACATGCTGCTGCCGGAAAAGCTGTCTGCGGCTCAGGCGATCACCTTGGGCGCCATTGCGACGGCTACTGCGCCGGCCGCCACGCTGATGGTAGTACGCCAGTATAAAGCAAAGGGTCCGGTGACCAATCTTCTTCTGCCCATCGTCGCACTGGATGACGCAGTGGGTCTGATCGTGTTTGCGGTCAGCTTTGGCATTTCCAAGGCGCTGGTCAGCGGCGAGTTGGATCTGATCTCCATTCTGCTCAACCCCCTGCTGGAGATCGTCGCGTCTCTGGCATTGGGCGCCGCCGCAGGCTGGCTGCTGACCAAGCTGGAGGTCCTCTTTCATTCCAACACAAACCGCCTGAACATGACCATTTCCCTCGTTTTTCTGACGGTGGCCCTGTCCATGTCGCACATCACCCTTGGGCCGGTAACTATCAGCTTTTCCTCTCTTCTGGTCTGCATGATGCTGGGAACGGTGTTCTGCAATCTCTGCCCCCAGTCTGCCGATTTGATGAAAGCCGCAGACAAATGGACCTCTCCCCTTTTTGCGCTGTTCTTCGTCATCAGCGGCGCGGAGTTGGAGTTGGGCGTCTTTACGGATTGGGCCATCGTGTGCATTGGTCTGGTCTACATCCTGTTCCGCTCTGCCGGCAAATATATCGGTGCCTTTGCCAGCTCCAAATATATGAAATGCGGACCGGAGATCTGTAAATATCTGGGGATCACCCTGCTGCCTCAGGCAGGTGTAGCGCTGGGAATGTGCACAACCGCTATGCAGCTTGGAGAGCAGGGCGGATTGATCCGCAACATCACCCTCTTCTCTGTGCTGATCTATGAAATGGTCGGTCCTCTTCTGACACGGCAGGCCCTGATGGCCGCCGGGGACATCCAGCCTCTGTCCGCCGAGGTCTGCCAGCGCCGTCCGGCTCGGGTACGCTCCGCCAAGCGGAGCCGGGCGTAAAGTATCTGTCCAAAAAAAACAACACCATCCGGATGGATGGTGTTGTTCAGCGTGTCGAAAAAATTTTTTCGCCCCGCTGAGCAAGTTTCCAGAACTTTATAAAAGTTCTGGAAACTTAGGATTTTAATGGCGCGAGACACCCTTCTTGGGTTTCCCGCGCACACCCTTCCTTACCGTTGCGGAGGATTTACCACTTTATTGACAGTCTCAACAACACCATCCATTCGGATGGTGTTGTTTTCCTATCTGTTCTGTTGTCTGTGCTTACCGGCGGGTTTTCCCGCGCTGAATGGACCGCAGCAGTCCTCTGCACTGCCACAGGCTCAGCAGAGCGAATACCGCCGCCGGAACGCCTAACAGTCGCAGTCCCCAAGCATCCTGCACCAGACTGCCCGCAAAGGAGCCTGCGGCGATGCCAAAGTTATAGGACACCGGCTGCACCGACGCGCAGAGGCTGGCTGCCGCCGGGTATTCCGCCTCTGCCAATCCCAGAGAATGGACCTGCACCGGCGTATTCAGCAGATACATCAGCAGGCCCATGGCAAACAGCCCTGTCAATCCCAGCCACCGATTCACCAGCAGCAGAGGCAACACGGCAAACAGCAGAACCTGCGCGGCAAAGAACACCGGCAGGGGCTTCAGACCGCCTTTTTCCGCAAGGCATCCGGAAAACAAATTGCTGGCGGCACTGCAAAGCCCCATCCCCAGCAGGACCGGACTGACCGCCGTCTCCGGCAGGCCCAGCGTACCGGTCAGCGTTGGCGTCAGATAGGTGTAGACCGTATAGGTAGCGGAAGCGCTGAACAGCACCATCAGAACACAGTGCCAGCAGCGACTGTCCCGCAGCACCGCGAACTGGTTCAGCAGGCCGCCCTCTGCCGGAGGGACATCGATCTCCCGCGGCAACAGCCGGGCCAGCACAGGCAGCAGCACCAGTCCCATTGCCAGGATCACGCCAAAGGTGGCCCGCCAGCCAAGAGCGTGGCACACCGCTGTACCGATGGGCACCCCCGCCACCGCCGCCACGGAAAAGCCCGCGTACACGGCGGAAATGGCCCGGGCCGTCTGTTCCGGGGAAGAAACCTCCTTCGCATACAGCATAGCCACTGCGGTGAGGGTCCCGGACACCAGCGCCGCCACTACACGGGATGCATACAGCACCGCCACGCCGGGAGCCAGCATACTCAGGACATTCACACCCAGAAACAGAAGCATCAGCCCTATCAGCAGGCGGAAGCGGTCCATCCGTCCGGTCAGGGCCGTGAGCAGCGGCGTTCCTACCGCATAGCAGGCGGCAAATACGCTGACCAACCGCCCCACGGCGGCCAGAGATACGTTCAGCCCCGCCGCAATATCCGGCAGGATACCCACGATCACAAATTCACAGGTACCCAGCGTAAAGCCCAAAGCGGCCAGCGCCAGCACAGCCGCCGGTAAACGATGCTTTTTCATCATGCGCTCCTTACTATGTGTTTATATGTGTGCGTACACAGTTTTACCCGGAAACAGCGGAGGACCGCAGTCCCCCGTTTCTTTCCATATTTACCGTCAAATACTCTCCGAATTGAGAATGGGGCAAGCGGTCACATAGGTGTCCCGGTCAGGCCGCTGTCCCATCAATGCCTCAAAAAGCACAGACAGCGCCTGATAAGGCTGATACGCCAGATCCTGCCCGATAGTAAAATCCACCTCGCCGCTTTTCAGCAGCTCCTGGATCTCCGGGCCGCAGTCATGGGAAAGGATGTGGACCTTTTCTGCCAGGCCCCGGCTCCGGAGAACTTCCGCGCAGGCCGGGACGCTGGGGTTCGCCATATACACCATCCGCAAATTTGGATGCGCCGCCAATGCACTTTCCACCGTTTCCGCCGTTTTCCGGTAATCCCGGTGGGTGGCGGCGATCACACCGTTTTCCTCCGGGATCCCCCGCTCCGCCAGCCGCTCCAGAAACCCGTCCACACGGGCCTTATGCGCCGTATATTTCGGATCGGCATAGATGACCAGAAACGCATCACCACGGCTCAGAAAGCAGGATGCGATCTCTCCGGCCACCCGTCCGGCCCGATGGCCGTCCTCGCCCACATAGCAGATTCGCCGTCCGCCGGGCACGTCGGAGTTGAAGGTCGCCACCGGGACCCCCCGCTCTGACAGCCGTTCCAGCGCCCGCCGGATCTCCTCAGTGCCGGAAGCGCACAGCGCGACGGCCTGTGCGCCGTTTTCCACTGCCTCATTCAGCAAACGCAGACATTCCGCCTCGTCCCCCGACGGGTAGTTCCGGATGTCCAGCGACACATTGTAATCTCTGTATTCCTCCAGAAAGCGGGCTGTACCGGCATCCATCTCATCCCGCACAAAGCCCTCTTCCCATTCCGGCTGCACCAGCGCCAGCTTCCGGGGCGTACCGCTGGTGGCCAGGGCGCTGGCCATCCGGTTGGGATGATAATCCAGCTCCTCCATCACGCGCAGGACCCGCTCCCGGACTTCCGCCTTTACATAAGGCCGGTCATGGAGCACCCGGTCTACTGTGCCGATGGATACACCGGCCCGCTCCGCAATCATTTTAATGGTGGTCCGCATGGTTGGTTCCTCCGTCCTATGTCAACGCGCATACAGTAGCAGATTTTTAGGAATTGTCAATAGGTGCCGAAAAATTCTTTCTCCCGGCAACAATTTGCCTTTTTATTGTCCGTGTTGCAGCGCATTTCCGTCTCATTCAAAATTTTATGTATACAAATACTCTTTTCTGTGCTATACTATATCAAATCTGGCACCGGGGGGCAAGGCTTCCCTGCCGTTTTCTTACATTTTATTTATTTCACCTGTATTTTTCCGCGGCCCGGGAGCCTGCGGTTGAATAAATAGAGCTTTTCATACGAGATCGGACAGACGTGACCGAACCTCCGCCGGCGAAACGGGGCCGTGCGGACAACGGACGTCTTTATTTGCCGTGCCTCTTTAGGCACCTGCGTCCACTTTACGTCATCCGTATTCTCTGAAAAGCTCCTACATATTTCCGCCCTTTTGAGGGCGTTCAGCAAAGGAGTTTCTATATCTATGGCAGAAAAACTGAAAATCATTCCCCTTGGCGGTCTCAACGAGATCGGCAAGAACATGACCGCCTATGAATACGGCGGCGAGATCATCGTGGTGGACTGTGGTATGGCCTTCCCCGGTGATGACATGTACGGCATCGACTGCGTGATCCCCGATGTGTCTTATCTCATCAAGAACAAATCCCGGATCCGGGGCCTGTTCATCACCCACGGCCACGAGGACCACATCGGCGCCATCCCCTATGTGCTCAAACAGATCAACATGCCCATCTACTGCACCCGCTTCACCGCCGGTCTCATCAAGCTGAAGCTGGAGGAGCACCAGCTGGTGAAATCCACCAAGCTCATCACCGTAGAGGCGGGCAAGAGCGTCCGGGCAGGCAAGTTCACCGTGGAGTTCATCCATGTGAACCATTCCATCGCCGACTCCGTGGCTTTCGCCATCCACACTAAGATGGGCACCATCGTCCACACCGGCGACTTCAAGATCGACTCCACCCCCATTGACGGGGAGGTCATCGACCTGGCCCGCCTGGGTGAGCTGGGCAAGGAGGGGGTCCTGTGTCTGTGCGCCGACTCCACCAACGTGGAGCGTCCCGGTTTCACCCCCTCCGAAAAGGTGGTGGGCGCCACCTTCATGCGCCAGTTCCAGAATTGCGACGAGCGTATCATCGTCACCACCTTCGCCTCCAACGTCCACCGTGTCCAGCAGGTGCTGGATGCCGCCGCCCAGTGCGGCCGGAAGGTGGCCGTTACCGGCCGCAGCATGGAGAACATGATGAAGGTCTCCACGGAGCTGGGCTATATGAAGGTCCCCAAAAACACACTGGTGGACATCAACAAGCTCAAGGGCCTGCCCAAGAACAAGCAGGTCATCGTCACCACCGGCTCTCAGGGCGAGGAAATGAGCGCCCTGTACCGCATGGCCTTCTCCACCCACAAGCAGGTGGAGATCGGCGCCGGTGACAAGGTGATCCTCTCCGCCTCCGCCGTTCCCGGCAACGAGGTCACGGTGGGCCGTGTCATCAACGAGCTGTTCCGCAAGGGTGCTACCGTGGTTTATGACCGGGCGGATATGCTTCACGTCTCCGGCCACGCCTGCCAGGAGGAGCTGAAGATCATCCACGCCCTGACGAAGCCTCGTTTCTTCGTCCCGCTCCACGGTGAGCAGCGGATGCTGCAGATCCACTGCCAGCTGGCTCAGCAGATGGGCATGGACCGCAATCACATCGCCATCGCCGATAACGGCGGCGTCATTGAAATCACCGGCAAGTCCATGAAGCTGTCCGCCAACTCTGTCCCCGCCGGCGAGGTGTATGTGGACGGCTCCGGCGTGGGCGACGTGGGCGCCGTGGTCATGCGGGACCGAAAGCGTCTGGCAGAGGACGGCATGGTGGTGGTGGTCCTTCCCATCGCCACGCAGGACGGCGCGCTGCTGTCCCCGCCTGAGATCATCACCCGCGGATTCATTTATGTGAAGGAATCCGGCGATCTGATGAAGGAGCTGCAAAATGTTGCCATGAACGCCGCTGACAGCGTCACCGGCAGCCGCAAGCGCGGCCGGGATGACGGTGAGCTCCGCGGCGCGGTCAAGTCCGCTGTCAGCAGCTACCTGTTCAAAAACACCAAGCGCAGCCCCATGGTCATTCCTGTGGTGACCCGGCTGTAACACCACGGGAAAACCCACACACATTCCCGGTTTGCCCTGTCTTGCTTTTGTAAAAACAGCCAAAATTGGCGCGGTATGATTGACAGAGCCGACAAACCGTGTATAATGCCCCCATCAAGGCAAAGGCGTCTTAGAGTGCATGCTCTAAGACGCTTTCTCTCTTCCCCCGATCTTTTCTGCATATAACTGCCGGACAGCGGAAGCGAACCCGCTCCTATCTCCCGGCAAAACGCAAGGCAATGGAGTCTTACCGTTCGGAAGGCTCCATTGCCTTCTTATATGCAGAACCGTTCGCTGGAAGAAAACGACAAAAATGGGAGGAAACAACTATGGAATTCAGTTCTGTCAACACCATTTGGGTGCTGCTGGGCGCAGCGCTGGTCTTTTTCATGCAGGCGGGCTTCTCCATGTGCGAGGCCGGCTTCACCCGGGCCAAAAACACCGGCAATATCCTGATGAAAAACCTGATGGACTTCTGCATCGGCACCCCTTGCTTCTGGCTTGTCGGCTTCGGCATCATGTTCGGCGCGGGCACCGGCCTCTTCGGCTGGTTTGACCCCATGATCATGAAGGATTACAGCAGCATCCTTCCCTCCGGCGTCCCCCTGTGGGCCTACGCCATTTTCCAGACCGTCTTCTGCGCCACCTCCGCCACCATCGTCTCCGGCGCTATGGCGGAGCGCACCAAGTTCAGCGCCTACTGCTGCTACTCCGCCGCCATCAGCCTGATCGTCTACCCCATCTCCGGCCACTGGATCTGGGGCGGCGGCTGGCTCAGTGAGCTGGGCTTCCATGACTTCGCCGGATCTACCTGTGTCCACATGGTAGGCGGCGTCTGCGCCCTGATCGGTGCCAAGATGCTGGGCCCCCGCATCGGCAAGTATGGTAAGGACGGCAAGCCCCGTGCTATCTTAGGCCACAACCTGACCTTTGCCGCTCTGGGCGTGTTCATTCTCTGGTTCTGCTGGTTCGGCTTCAACGGCGCTTCCACCGTGGGCATGGACACCGACGATCTGATCGTCAGCGCCGGTCTGGTGTTCTTCAACACCAACCTCTGCCACGCCGTTGCC
>ERZ780207.747-NODE-747-length-32712-cov-10.818354_pt1 | contig 32712 bp, 36 predicted proteins | sample MGYA00510977_ERZ780207 | MGnify/ENA primary metagenome ERZ780207 (study PRJEB29588, sample SAMEA2151383) | human gut metagenome | biome: human gut; feature: human-associated habitat; material: faeces | place: Denmark | collected 2008/2010 ...
GTTGAGCAAAAGTCAGCGTGGGAATGGTGTGGTATCTTTATCTAAGTGAAACCCCCGCCTCCCATTTATAGACTGCGCCGGGCGTCACGCCCAGACTTTCGGCCAGCTGTTCCTGCGTGAATCTGTGCTGCCTGCGCAGTGCGCGGATGTTCTCCGCGAGTCTGATCTGCATATCCATCCCTCCTGATGCCTCTATCGTATCAGATACCGCGCCGGAATGGAACACACGATTCATACAATTTAGATGGAACATGCTCATACTGATGGTATGACTTTTCTGCGCTGCCGTAGAAAAACTTGCTGCGGCAGACACGTTTTCATTGATTTTTTAGTATGGGATATGGTATGATAAATAAAATTTTCATGCACGCCCTGTGCATGAGACGGGGTGGACATCCCGAAAAATACGGGTACAGGAGGTATTCTTATGAAGTTGTCCAGCAAAGCGCTTGCATGCGGGCAGTCCCCCATGCGCAAATTCCATCCCTACGCAGTGGCAGCAGCGGCAGCCGGCAAAAAAATCTATCATCTGAATATCGGCCAGCCCGATATCCACACGCCGGATGCGCTGTATGACGCGATCCACAATTTTCGCACGCCGGTTCTGGCCTACGCAGCCTCGCCCGGCATCCCGGAACTGATCGAAGCTATCCGGAAGTACTATGAAAACATCGGCGTTGGACTGGACGAGTCCGACATCCTCATTACGACCGGCGGCAGCGAAGCATTGCAGATTGCGGCAAACTGTCTGCTGGACGACGGCGACGAGGTCATTGTCCCCGAGCCGTTCTATCCGAACTATCACACGTTCATCACGACCGCAGGCGGCGTCATCCATCCGCTGCACACAAAGCCGGAGGAAGGCTATTTCTATGCCGACCGCGCACGCATTGAGGCCTGCATCACGCCAAAGACGAAGGCCATTATGATCACGAATCCCGGCAATCCCACCGGCACCTGTCTGACGGAGGAACAGATGAAGATGCTTCTGGACGTAGCCGTGGAGCATGATCTGTATTTGGTGGCCGACGAGGTCTACCGCGAGTTTACCTACGACGGCGAGCCGCTGCATTCGTTCGGCAAATTTGACTACGGACAGGAAAACCTGATCCTGATCGATTCCGTTTCCAAGCGCTTTTCCGCCTGCGGTGCGCGTATCGGCTGTCTGATCAGCCGCAATCGGGACTTTATGGCCAATGCCCTCAAATACTGTCAGGCGCGGCTATCGGTCGCAACGCTCGACCAGATTGCGGCTGCGGCGCTTTACTCCGTCAGGCCGGAATACTTCGAGCAGGTGCGGCAGGAATACAAGCGCCGCCGGGATACCGTCGTGCGCAAGCTGCATGAGATCCCCGGCGTCATCTGCGAATGCCCGCGCGGCGCGTTTTACCTCATGGCTGCGCTGCCGGTTGACGATGCAGAAAAATTCCAGCTTTGGCTGCTGCAGGAATTTGAAGATCACGGCGACACGGTCATGTTCTCTGCCGGAGAGCCGTTCTATGCCACGCCCGGCAAGGGCTGCAATGAGATCCGCATCGCATACGTTCTCAAGCAGGAGGATTTGGAGCGCGCTATGGATCTTCTGGCGCTCGGAATCCGGAAATATAACGAAACACATTGAGCGATTGCAAAAAGCGCCCCGCCTGTCCACTCGGACAGACGGGGCGTTGTTCCGTCAGGACCTAAACACCAACGTGCAAACCAGCGAAGCGTTTCCGATGTGCCTCCGGCGGCCCTATCTTTTCCCCTGCGTGGGAAAAGATAGGGGAGAAAAGGGCGCTTGGATGTGGTTGGTGCATTCTGCGAATACGGTTTTAACAAGCACCAATTATTGAGTCTCTACAAACACATACTCATTCTACGAGCACTATGGTACGCGCCGCCTGTTACGGTACAACAGGTTTGTGAGCAGCTGCACTTGAATGGCTGCGGCAAAAACGCTTTGCGGTTGAGATTTGCAGGGCGGCACGGATTCGCCGGAGTTTCCCTAAAAGCCTCCCCTTGCTGCGCTTTGCGCGGCAAGGGGAGGCGTCATTTGCGGAGCAAATGACGGAGGGGATGGTTTTTACAGATCGACCTTCTCAAAGCGGGCTGCCGACTTGCGATAGGCGAGCAAAACTCCCAGCGCGTAGACTGCCATGCCGCCGAGCAGGACGGGAAGCTGCCGTACAAGGTCTGCGGAGGTGTAGCTTTCACAGACAGTTTTCAAATACGGAACAATATGGTCAAGCGCTTCCAGCAGCACGATGGCGACGAACAGCACGATGCTGGAAATGACAAACGGTTTTCCGAGATCGTAGCCGTTTTTATAGTGCATCGGCAGGAACACAAGATCGAACAGGCCCATCAGCACGAAGCCGAAGCCCAGGAAGGCCAGATTCGCCTCAATGCCGACCGGGTTGTTGATCTCTGCATAGCTTCTGCGGAGGAGCATGAACGGAACGCAGACGAGCGCCTGCAAAAGTTGGAGCGTCACGATGGTCGAGAACCGCGCCCGGACAAGATCGCGCTTTGTGAGCGGCAGCAGCGCCATGTAATATACGTCCCGGTTCTCTCGCGCGGCCTGCAGCATGAGGAAAATGCCGAGGGCATTGTAGAAAAATGTTACATAATACGGATAACTTGGCACAAGCACCAGTGCGCTCAAGAGCAAAAACAGCAGCGGCACCGGCGTAACGGTCAGCTTCCATTCCTTTTTCATCAGCAGTTTCATGCTTCCGCCTCCCGTTCCAGATGTACCATGATCTGTTCCAGATTTGCAGGGGTGCAGGAAAGTCCTGCCGCAAGCGGCGCGTCCTCCGCACGGATGAGCGCATCCAGTTCACCCTTGTGGCTGCGCGCGCCGATGAGTTTTCCGCGCAGCGCTGCGCCGCAGGCGGCGTCCGGTCCCTGTACAGACAGATATGCGCCGGTCAGCGCCTGCTTTTTTTCGCTGACGGCGACGCGGCCATTCTGGATATAAGTGATCGTGTCGGCGCAGGTGTCGAGATCGGATGTGATGTGCGTGGAGAAGAGGATCGATACGCCCTCCTGCTCGCAGAGCGTCAGGAATGTGTCCAGCAGTTCATCGCGCGAGACAGGGTCGAGGCCGGACGTCGGCTCGTCGAGAATCAGCAGTTCTGCCTTGTGTGACATCGCAACAGCCAGCTGATATTTGACCTTCATGCCCTCGGACAGTTCGCACACACGCTTGCTTTCATCCAGCGAAAACTGCCGGACAAGCCGCGCATAGCGTTCGCTGTCCCAATCGGGATAGAAATCCTTCGTCACGTTCGTCAACTCCCGCAGGCGCTTGCGCTGGTAATACGATGCGCCGCCGGAGACGAAGCCGATGCGTGAGCGGATGGCGCGCTCGTCCGTGTCCATATCCAGAGCGCAGATCGTAATCTTCCCGGCATCTGGATGCACCAGATGGAGCATGGATTTAAGCGTTGTGGTCTTGCCCGCGCCGTTGCGGCCAATCAGGCCCATGATCGTTCCGGCCTCCATGGAGAACGAGACGTTGTCCAACCGGAAGGCCGGATACTGCTTGCAAAGGCCGTCAAGTCTCAAGATTTCCATCGTCATCCGCCTCCTTTGCCAGCCGGAACAGCGAGTCCGGCACGCTCAGATCGTCCATGCCGACCAGCGCAATGCCGCGCTTTTTATCGGCCATGAGCAAAAGCTGGTCGCCCGGCTGAATGCCGAACAGTTCGCGTGCACCCTTTGGGATGACGATCTGCCCTTTCTCGCCGACCTTGACCAGACTGATGAATTTCCCCTTCGGGAACTGCATCGCCATGAAGATCTCCCCTTTTTATAAAAAGTTATACTCAGTATGAAATTTCATACCAAGTATAACACGGGTATCAGAAAATGCAAGCGTTATTTTCGCAGCTGCCGGTCGGTGCGCAGGAGGACGAAGCAGGAAGCGAAAAATGTAAGGATATCTGCCGCGGGCATGGAATACAGAACGCCCATCAGCCCGAACGCCTTCGGCAGCAGCATCACGAGCGGCACAGCCAGCAGAACCTCGCGGAAAAATGACAGCCCTGCCGATTCGACCGGCCTGCCCATGGCCTGCATGAAGATGAACGCGGCCTTGTTGACCGTCGCAAGCGGCAGCATGCAAAGATATACGCGGAAGGTCGTGACGGCAAACTCATTGTACAACTCCGATTCCGAGCCAAACAGGCCGATGATCTGACGCGGGAAAAGCTGTGTGATGAGCAGCGCAAGCACGCCGAGCAGGAATTCTGCGCCCATCAGCCGCCAAAGTACGCCCCGGCAGCGGCGCAGCAGCTGCGCGCCGTAGTTATATCCCACGATGGGAATGCAGCCGGCGGCCATACCGATGGTGATGGAAATGATGATCTGAAAGACCTTCATAACGATGCCGAGCACCGTCAGTGGGATATCCGCGCCGTATTTGCTGGAAGCACCGTATTGAACCAGCATGTTGTTCGTCGCGGCCATGGCGATGACCAGAGAGATCTGCGCAAGAAAGCTGCAAAGGCCCAGCGGCAGATACGCGCCGAGAATTCGGCCGCGCAGCTTAAAATCGTCCGCTTTCAGGCGCAGTGCCTTTGTGTGGAACAGGTACCATACGCCCATTGCCGCCGTGATGACCTGCCCGGCCACCGTTGCGGCAGCCGCGCCCATCACGCCCCAGTGCAGAACGAAGATTGCAATCGGGTCCAGAATGCAGTTTGCAATCGCGCCTGCCAGCATGGAGAGCATGGCGAACTGCGGGCTGCCGTCCGAGCGGATGATGGGATTGATTGCCTGTCCGAAGACGTAGATGGGAACGCCGATGGTGATGTAGGTGAAATATTCCTTTGCATAGGACAAATTTGCCTCCGTCGCACCGAACAGCGACAGAAGCGGCATCTGGAACACGGCATAGAGCACCGCGACTGCGATGCCTACCAGTACGCTCAGCACCACGGCGCTGCCGACGGCGCGGTTCGCGTTCTCCGGCTGGTTTTTGCCGAAGCAGATCGACACATAGCTGCACGCGCCGTCGCCGATCATGACGGCGAGACCGAGGGCTAAAACGGTCAGTGGGAACACGACGTTCGTTGCGCCGTTGCCGAGATACCCGACGCCCCAGCCGATAAAGATCTGATCGACAATGTTGTAAAGCGCCCCGACCAGCAGCGAAACGGTACACGGCAAGGCAAATTTCATCATTAGCCTGCCAAGCGGGGCTGTGCCGAGTACGGCGTTCTGTTTTTCTTCCATTTTGTTTTCCTCCAGACATAAAAAAATCGCGCAAGTCCGTTTGGACTTACGCAAAGCTGCAACACAACAGGAAAATCATAGCACAGACGGCGAAAAAAATCAAAGGGGAATCTGCACAAGTTTTTTATTTTTAAACGGGAACTTGCGCGCCATTCCTGCGTCTGATACTATATAGGCAAATGACAGAAAGAGAGGACGCTTTATGTTCGGCTTCGGTTTTTTTGATTCGGTGTTTCCCGTGCTGTTCACGGTGATGTTTGTGCTGGTTCTGGGCGTGATCATCGTGACGCTCGTGCGTAATGTCAGCCAGTGGCACAAAAACAACAACTCCCCGCGCCTGACCGTGCAGGCTACGGTCGTCTCCAAGCGGATGGAGGTGACGCATCACCATGATGCGAATATGCACACAAGCCACTCGTCCACATGGTATTACGCAACGTTCCAGGTCGAAAGCGGCGACCGGATGGAACTCAGCATCCCGGACCGCGACTACGGCTATCTCGTAGAAGGCGACCGGGGAAGCCTCGCCTTCCAAGGCACCAGATTTTTAAGCTTTTCCCGCGACTGACGATCGATGAAAGATGAAACCAGCCCCACCCTTGTGCAAACGCCTGTTCAGCAGGAGATTCGCGCAAGGGCGGGGCAATCATTTTATCCGTTCAGTGCGGCCAGCAGTTCGACGGCCAGCTTGAGCGCCTGTTCGCGCGTAAGCTTGGACTGCGGATGCAGCATGCCATCGCCGGAGCCGCTCAGAACGCCGAGGCCGGTCAGAAGCGCGACCGGCTGCCGCGCGTAGTCTGCAATCTGCGCTGCGTCGGAATAGGGCAGTTCCGCGCCGTCTGCCGGAACGTCACGGAACAGGGCATAGGCTCTGCCTAGCATGGTCACAGCCTGCTCCCGCGTGAGCAGACCGCGCGGTGAAAAGCTTCCGTTTCCGGTACCGTTCACGATGCCGAGCGTCGCGGCGCTCTGGATATCTGCGTCGTTGGTGTCGGAAAAACGGGCCGTGATCGTGACCGGCGCGCCGCCCGCTGCTTCATAGATGCGCATGACGGTCGAGGCAAATTCAAAACGCGTCATGCTCTGCGTCATATCTGTGCCGTAGATGCACACGGAAATGAGTCCCTGTGCCTCCGCCTGCTGCAGATACGGCTCTGCCCACGAGGAAGTCTTTGCCCAAGGCGCTGTTTTGACGGTCATGCGCGCAATGGAATCCGCGTTTTCCGTCAGCCAATCGCTGTAGCTTTGTTCCCACTGGTGCGACCGGGCCCATGCGGCGGTGTCGCTTTTGAGGAAATAAGAGTGGCTGATCGAGCCGGTGCGCGCGTAGCCCGCGTGATCCATGCGTACGTCCAGCCAGTAATACTGCCCGTCTACAAGCACATAATTCCACTTGTGCTCATAGGTGCTGCCATCGTTGTTGACGAAAACGCCGTCAATGAGGCGGCAGTCATAGCCCAGCCGCGTCAGCAGGACGGTCAGGAGCGCGGCGAAGTGTGCGCAGTTGCCGCAGCGCTTGTACATCATCTCATAGGCAAAGGCGGCAATATAGGCATTGGAATCGTAATCGTAGAGATACATACCGGGCAGGTCGCCGGGCGTGCGTTCAGCCTTGAACTCCGGGCGCAGGATCTGCGCCTGATAGTTCGGGTCGCGCGCCAGCGCATCCGCTGCGGCGGATACCTGCGCTTCGTCGAACCACGTCGTTCCGTCCCAACCGTCGCGGACGCAGTTCCGGATGATCCAGTCATAGACGGCCTGAATTTTTTGCGCGTCGGTTTTCCCGTCGGTTGGAATCTGCTTTAAAAGTTCGTCCGCGAGAGAATCGATGCGGGGGTCCCCGGTTCGGATGGGTTCGTAGCTGTGAATCTGTTCGCCTACGGCCAGCACCTGCGGAATGCAGCCGAGCAGCAGTGCGGCAGCAAGCAGCAGCGCGGAAATTCGTCTTGCTTTTATCATAATTCGCTCCTTTTCTCCTTTTTTCTTTCCAGTATAGCCCAGCTTCTCCGGAAATGCAAGCGCCGGGCGGCGCAGCGCGCAATTAGCAGTAGCTTTTTTGCGCTGTATCGAATATAATAGGGGCAAGCCGCAGAGACAGAAAGGAGGATCATGGCTTTCGCCATCACAAGCGCCATGCGCCTGCCGGTTCCCCAGAACCAGGCAGGATAACGAGGAGGAACGCGATCGAAGATTCGGCGGATGCGTTCCCGTGCGCCTCCGTGCGCGTGACAAAGTCAGAAATATGCGGGTGACCGCAAAACAAAGGGGCTTTGAACGGAGAATCAGGCAAATTTCTGCGCGTTTGTCCTGTAGCTGATTTTACAGGAGGAACAATTTCATATGTGTGGTATCGTAGGATATGTCGGCACGCAGCAGGCTGCGCCCATTTTGCTGGAGGGTCTGTCGCGGCTGGAATACCGGGGTTATGACTCCGCTGGTATCTGCGTGGAGCAAAATGGCGTTCTAAAGGTCGAAAAGGCCAAGGGCCGGCTCCAGAATCTGATCGCAAAGACGGAAAACGGCGCGCTTCTGCCCGGCACGCTTGGCATCGGCCATACCCGCTGGGCCACCCATGGTGAGCCGAACGACACAAATTCCCACCCGCACGTCTCGCAGAACGGAAAAATCGCCGTCGTGCACAACGGCATCATCGAGAATTATCTGGAACTGCGCGAATTTCTGCAGCAGAAGGGCGTCAAATTCGCCTCACAGACCGACACGGAGGTCGTCGCGCAGCTGATGGAATACTGCATGGGACTGCCGGAGGTTGAGACAGTCTCAGACGCTTTGTACATGGTCCTGCACCGGATCGAGGGCGCGTATGCGCTTGGCATCCTCTGCTCGGACGATCCCGATCATGTCTATGCTGCGCGCAAGGACGCACCGCTGCTCATTGGCTTCGGTGAGGGCGAGAATTTCATCGCCTCCGATGTGACGGCACTTGTCAAGCACACGCGCGACATCGTGTATATGGAGGACGGCGAGGTCGCCATTCTGGGCCGCGACGGCGTGCAGGTCTATAATGCGATGGAACTGCCCATCGAAAAAGAGCACCATCACATCGATTGGGAGATCTCTGCTGCGGAAAAGGGCGGGTATGAGCATTTCATGCTCAAGGAGATCATGGAGGAGCCCGAGGCGCTTCGCCGGGCGATCCTGCCCCGCATCAAAGACGGCACGGTCGGCTTCGATGGCTTGATGCTCGACAGCAGCCGGTACGACTGCATCAAGATCATCGCCTGCGGGTCTTCATATCATGTGGGCATGGTCGGCAAATATAACCTTGAAAAGCTAACGCGCATGCCGGTCGAGGTCATTTTGGCCTCCGAGTTCCGCTATTGCAGTCCGATCGTAAACGAACGGACGCTTGCCATTATTATCAGCCAGTCCGGCGAGACGCTTGACACCATGGCCGCGCTGCGTGAGGCAAAGAGCCTCGGCGCGAGAATTTTGTCTATCGTCAACGTCGTCGGCAGTTCCATTGCCCGCGAATCGGACGACGTGCTCTACACATGGGCCGGGCCAGAGATCGCTGTCGCAACGACCAAGGCATATTCCACGCAGATGGCCGTTCTGGATCTGCTGGCTGTCTATCTCGCTGCGCAGCGCAAAACGATCAGCGCTGAAGAGGCGGGCCGTCTGACTGCGGCCATTGCCGCGCTGCCTGCACAGGTTGAGCAGATTCTGTCCAGCCGCGAGCAGATCCAGTATTACGCTTCGCAGTATTTCAACCACGATTCTGTGTTCTTTATCGGCCGGAATCTGGACTATGCGCTCGGTATGGAGGGGTCCCTGAAACTCAAGGAGATCTCCTATATCCATTCCGAAGCCTATGCTTCGGGCGAACTTAAGCACGGGACGATTTCACTTATTGAGCCGGGCACGCTCGTGATCGCGCTGGGAACCTATGGCCCGTTGTTTGACAAGGCCATGAGCAATGTCATTGAGGTCAAGGCCCGCGGCGCAAGCGTTCTCGCGCTTACAACAGAGAATCGCCGCGAGGATCTTTCCAGCCGCGTTGACGGCGTTCTGACCATCCCGGAGACGGAACTGCCGCTGCTGCCGCTGCTGGGTGTCGTGCCGCTGCAGCTGTTCGCGTACTATGTCGCGCTGCAGCGCGGCTGCGACATCGACAAGCCCCGCAATCTTGCAAAGAGCGTCACCGTTGAATGAACAAACAGCCCTGCCGGGATCCCGGCGGGGCTGTTTTGCCGGCCGGAAAGGGCGGCAGCTTATGCGGGCTGATAGACGGCAAGCAGGAATTCTGTCGTGACGCGGAGCGATTGCACGGCGGCAAGCTTCTTCTGATCCTCTGCGCCTGTTTTGTAATAATAGGGCGTCATGAGAAACAACGCCTGCACGTCCTCGTTTGACGAAAGTGTGATAGTTGTTCGGAGCGCCTGCGTTTGCATCAGGCGGAAGCCCTCGGCGGCAGGCTCGAAAGGCGGGTTTTCATATGGGTGGTCATAGACAGCGGCCTTCAGTTCAATCAGGTGTTTTTCCATCGGTACGACCCGCAGCAGATATCCGCCGGGCTTTAAAACCCGCCGGAACTCCTCAGCCATGAACGGCGAGAAAATATTGACGATCAGGTCCAGGCTTTCCGCCGCCAGCGGCAGCCGCGCGGTGGTTGCCACACAGAAGATGCCCTCCGGTACCTGCCGCGCCGCACGCTTGACGGCCTCGGCGGAGATATCTGCACCGAGCAGCTGCGGCCGACCGCCCTTTGCAGCGAGTGCGTCGTAGATTGCGCGCGTATACGTCCCTTCTCCGCAGCCTGCGTCGAGTACGCAGGCATCCGGCCCGGCAAGCTGCATGCAGGCTTCGGCCACGGCTCCGATCAGATGGTCATAATAGCCGCGCGATAAAAACGCTGTGCGCGCCGCGACCATGTGCTTGTCGTCGCCATGGCGCTTTCCGGACGCCGAGGGCGGCAGGAGATTGACATAGCCGCTGCGTGCAACGTCAAAGCTGTGACGGTTTTTACAGTGCCAGACTCTTTCCTCCCGTACAAGCGTCTCTCCGCAGACGGGGCAGAGCAGATCAAGCATGGCGAATCCTCCGATCGTGATATTTTTTATATTATACAGCGCCGTGACACACAGCGCAAAGAAAAATTTGGAATCGCGCACGAAACGTGTTGAATTTATGGCGGAATCTGTTATAATTTTCGCAGAGAAGACTGCGCGGAACTTGATTCCGCGCCAGAGCGGAGGAACAGCATGAAAAAGAATCGCGCCCTTTGGGTGATTATCATTGTGATTGTTGTGCTTGCGGCGGCTGCCGCAGGCGGATGGTACTGGCTTTCGACCAAAGCTGCACGGGCGGAGCAGGCACACAGCACTGTTTATGCACAGTATACGTCCATGACTGCCGCCGTTGACAGTGTCACACTTACGGTAACGGAGGACGGTTCGCCGGTCGGCGAGTATGATTTACAGAAACTCGGTCTGCGCGACGATCTGATGAATAAGGTCACAGCGCAGTTTTCTGAGACGGATCGTATGACAGCTGAGCAGTTTGCCGCGCTCGGCATCCGCGAAAAGCTGAACTGGGCAAAAAACGCCCATCCCGCGCCTTATCCCTGCACCGTCAGCATGGAGCAATTTGACGCGGCAGCAGTTTTGGCCGACCTGCGGAACATGAAGCGCACGGCAGCGGAGAACGCCTACACCACGCTGGAAGACGGTGTTTACACGGTTCATGCCGAGGTTCCCGGAACCGAACTGAACGAGCAAACTGTTCTGGACGGGCTGCGCGCGGCGGTCTCCGTGCTCGGTGTTACGGCGGACGGGCCGCAGGACACGGCGTTTGAACTGACTTCGGTTGACTGCTACAAGCAGCCCGAGATTACGACTGCGACGCTGCGAGACACGCCGGACAGCCTGTTCCGCAAGGCGCTGGCAGATCTCGAAATCAAGGTGACGTTCAACGCAGACACCGCGCAGTATCTGCCGCACGGCGAGGAAACGCTCACAAGCCATGATCTGGCTTCCATCGTGGACATGGAGCCGGATGGAACGGTTACAGTCGATGAGAAGGTTCTGCGTGAAAAGGTTTCCAAGTGGGCAGAAAGCTACAGCAAGAAAGACGCACCGTTTCTGTTTGATTCATGGGTCAAGGGGCTGACAGAGATCGATTTCGTCACCTGCGACTATCAGATCGACGCGCAGAGTTTGGCCGAGCAGATCCGCGCGCAGCTGCTGACGATGCAGTCCGGCACCGTGTCTGCCGAGGCTGTGTGCTACGATAAGGACGGCAAGCCCTTCTCGCTGGGAGACAGCTATATTGAGGTCGATTTTGACAACCAGCAGATGACCTTTATCAAAGACGGCCGTCTGGTCGTCAACACCAACGTCGTGACCGGTGCCCTCAACGGCCACCAGACCCCGACCGGCCTGTACGAGACGCACGGCAAGGAGCACGACGTCTGGCTCAAGGGTGACGATTATCTCGTCTTCGTCAAATACTGGGTCAGTGTGGTCGGCGACATCATCGGCCTGCATGATGCGTCGTGGCGGGAGAACTTCGGCGCAAGCTTCTATGTCTACGGCGGCTCCCACGGCTGTGTCAACACGCCGGAGGAGGCCATGGCCATGATCTGGTATCTGGCCGAGGACGGGACGCCCGTTCTCATGCACGGCGTCAACGAGTGGTACGAGCCGGCTAACGGAAACCCGCGCGCGACAAAGGAGCCCGTGCGCGGGACGACCAGCAAGATCAGCGTTCCATCCGGCACGCGCGTGCTCGAACCCGGCAGCAGCCGCATCGAGATTCAGCCGGACGACGTTGTCCCGTTTGAACTGCCGAAGGAGGCAGAGCAGGGGAAGGAAGCTGCTTCAAACACCGAGGCCACAGCCAAGCCGGTATCCTGAATATGACAGACCCCTCCGCAGTGCGGAGGGGTTTTTGTATGTGGGCGCAGCGCGTTATTTCTTTTCAAACTCCTTTGCCACGTCCTTCAGAAGCTGGCGGATGGGCAGGTGCTGGGGACAGACCGTTTCGCATTTGCCGCATTCCAGACAGTCGGACGCCTTTCGTCCGGGCGCGGTGTGGACGGCGCTGTAATAATAATCTGCGTTCCAGTCGTGATAAAGATGCTTGGTGTTCATAATGGCGAACAGATCCGGAATGGAGATGTGCTGGGGACAGCCATCCGTGCAGCAGCGGCAGGACGTACAGAGGATGAGGTGCTTGCTGCGGAAAATCTCCTGCACGTTCCGGACGGCTGCCAACTCCGTTTCCTCAAGCGTGAAAGTGTATCTTTTCATTTCTCATCACTATCTTCATTATACATCAACAGTGATAAATTATCAACCTTTTTAAAAAGACATTAGTATGGCCCCCGCGTCCAGAAATGCGTCAACCATTTTCGACGTTTCCGCCAGATCAATCTCGCCATCCTTCATCGGCAGGCGCATGAAGCCGAAGCCAAAGTTCTTTTTGAGATGTTCCATATCAGAGCCCCTTTCTTTTTATTCTGCTTCTATTTTAATGGAAGCGAAGGATTCCATCAAGCCCCTTTTGTGCGCAAAACGGCAGCCCCCGGACATGGGGCTGCCGTCTGCTGCTATATTACTGGTTTTGTATCGAAACTCAGGCAATCCATTTGGACGGTTGGATGCTGAAATATAGCTGAGAAAACTCAGATCGTAACGCCTGCTTTTTCGAGGATAGCCGGGACGTTCTTTTCTGCGCCGATGGCCATGATATGTACGCCGTCGCACAGATGCTCGTCCTTGATCTTTGCAATCATCTCTGCTGCCATCTCAATGCCAAGCTGCATCGGAAGGCCCTTGACGCCCTTTTCCTTGCCCTCGGCTGCCGCCGCGGCAAGCTTGTCGATCATATCCTGCGGCACCGCGATGCCGGGGACGTTTTCGTTCATGTACCGCGCCATGCCCGCAGCCTTGAGCGGGATAATACCGGCCATAATATGCGTCTTAATGCCTGCTGCATCAACTTTGTCGAGGAAGCGCTTGAACGTTTCCAGATCAAAAATGCCCTGCGTCTGAATGTACTCCGCGCCGTTTTTGACCTTCTGACGCAGCTTGTTGATCTGCAGTTCAATCGGGTCATAGACCGGGGTGACGGAAGCGCCCTTGTAGAACTTCGGTGCGCCGCCGGCAATCTCGTTGCCGCCGCAGTCGCAGTTTGTCTGCTCCATCTTCGTGAGCATTTTCAGAATGCCGACGGAATCCAGATCATAGACCGGCTTGGATTCCGGACAGTCGCCGACGACGGGATGGTCGCCCGTCAGAGCCAGCATCGTGTCGATGCCGAAAGCCGCTGCGGACAGAATATCGCCCATGATCGCCATACGGTTGCGGTCGCGGCCGGTCATCTGCAGAATCGGCTCGATGCCCGCGTTCTTGAGCGCAATGCACAGGCCGAGACTGGATGCCTTGAGGCTGGCAGACTGCATATCGGTCACGTTGACGCCGTGAACCTTGCCGTTCAGAAGCTTGGCAGCCTCCAGCTGCTCGGAAAAATCATAACCCTTCGGGGGGGCCATTTCGGCAGTGACGCCAAATTTACCGGCTTCAAAAGCCTCTTTTAACATACTCATATTATTTCTTCCCCTTTAAGCTGATCGTTCTCGGATAGCTGAACTTCGCGTAGCCCTTGTCCTCGCGGGTGTGGCCGAGTTTGTCGAGTTGGCCGATCTGGTCAAGGCGCTTGTAGATCTTGATCCATGCGCAGTCGTTTTCCGGGTTGACCTCGCACTTGCCGTTCTTCTGGCCGCCGCAGGGACCGTTGACAAGGCTCTTGGCACACTGGGTCACAGGACAGATGCCGCCGGTCTGGCCCAGAACGCAGTCGCCGCAGAAATGGCACGCCTCTTCCCAGACGCCGAAGCGGACGGCTTCGCCGAGGTACATGGTGTTATTGGACGGATAGGTGGGGATGCCAGGGGCATTCTTTGCGACGCACTGTACGCCGTCGCCGCAGGACATGCAGATCACGCAGTCCGGCTTGGCTGCGACGAGGGGCTTCATCTTGCCCTTGACGCCAAGGTTCATGCAGCAGTAATCGGCAATCGTCGTGCCGACGACCTTTTTTCCTGCTTCCTCCAGTGCCTTTGCCAGTGCGGCGACCTCCGGCTCACCGCCGGTGTGACATGCCGTTGCGCAGCTGTTGCAGCCGACGATCGCAACTGTCTTCGCGTCGCCGACCATCGCCATGAGCTCTTCCATGGGCTTCTTTTGCGTAATAATCATGCTAACGTCTCCTTGCGTATGAAATGCGGGCGCGTGTCAACTCAATGGACCGCGTTCGTATGTCTCAAACATATGCCTATCATACTCCAAACTCGCGCAGAAATCAACATGATTCCAATGCAAACAACGAAAAATTTCTGGGATTTCTACAAGATTCCGTCGTGAAACCAACTGGCAAACAGAAAACCAACATGCTATAATACAGACAAACACAAGCAGGAGGCATGATCAGGCATGCAGACAGGGTTTTTTGAAAAGCAGATCGTTCTGACCCCGGATCTGTGCGGCAGCGCGGCGGCGCTTTCGCCGCTGGCGGCGTTTACGATCTTTCAGGGCGTTGCGTCGGAGCACGCGGAGAAAATCGGCGTCGGCGGCGCAGCGATGGCAAAGCGGGGCGAGTTCTGGCTGACCGTCCACAGCCGGGTGGATTTTTATGGGCCGGCGTATCTCATGGACGAACTGACGGCCTGCACATGGCCGGAACGGTGTGAGGGCCGGGATATCCGGTGCTTCCGCAGCTACCGGCTGACGAAGGGCGAACAGATCGTCGCGCTGGGCCGGACGCAGTGGGCAATTCTCGGCTCGGAGCAGAAAATTCTGCGCTTTGAGCAGTCCGGTTTTCCAGCGGATTTCCCCTTCCCCGAGACAGCTGCCATTGACGAGCCGCCCGTGCGCTTCCACGATGAACTGGCGCAGGACGATCTTGTCTACACGCATCTTGTCCGTGCGACGGACATTGACATGGGGCGGCATATGAACAATGTCGTCTATATTCGCCTGCTGCTTGACTGCTTCCGGGCCAAGGAACTGGCCTTTGGTGCGGTAAAACGCATTGAGGCGCACTATGCAAGCCCGTGCCTTGAGGGCGAGACGCTCGGCGTCTTCTGCCGCCGGGAAGGGCAGATTTGCCGCATGGCGGTTCGCCACGCGGACGGCCGTTCAGCCGTTTTGGCACAGGTCGAATTCGGATAATCGGATAAGCCCATCTGAAAACAAACGCCCCCGGACTGTGCGCAGTCCGGGGGCGGTGTTGCTTCAGGATTACTCGACGGTAACGCCTCTCTTGGCAAATTCCTCAACCATGAGGTCAAGGTCGGGTTTGATGTTGATGGGCTCGCCCGCGGACTTGATGGCGTTTGCTACGTCCTTCAGGCCGTTGCCGGTCACGACGGAAACGACCGTCGCGCCCTTTTCGATCAGACCCTGTTCGCAGGCCTTCTTAACGGCGGCAGTGCCGGTGACGCCAGCAGGCTCGCCGAAGACGCCGCAGGTGCGTCCCAGCAGCTTCTGCGCGGCGAGAATTTCCTCGTCGGTCACGTTGACAGCGATGCCGTTGGACTCCCGGATGGCCATGAGGGCCTTATCGGCATTGCGCGGCACGCCGACGGAGATGGAGTCGGCGATGGTGTTCTCCTCCATCGGCTCCCAGGGCTTATTCTCCTGAATGGCGCGGTTGATGGGGTAGCAGCCGGTAGACTGTGCGGAAATGAGGCGCGGCAGCTTGTCGATGAAGCCGATGGCGTACAGGTCCTTCAGACCCTTCCACACACCCGCGATGGTGCAGCCGTCGCCGACGGAGATCGCCAGATAGTCGGGCATTTCCCAGTTCAACTGCTCGGCAATTTCGAGGGAAACAGTCTTCTTGCCCTCGGACAGATACGGGTTGATGGCTGCGTTGCGGTTGTACCAGCCCCATTTTTCAATGGCTTCGGCGGACATCTTGAATGTTTCCTCATAGTTGCCCTTGACGGAAATGACGTTCGCACCGAAAATCATCAGCTGCGCGACCTTGCCCTTCGGCGCGCGCTCGGGAACGAAGATGTAGGTCTTGAAGCCTGCGGCCGCCGCGTTGCCCGCGAGGGAGGACGCCGCATTGCCCGTGGACGAGCAGGCGATAATCTTCGCGCCCGCCTCATGTGCCTTGGCGACAGCCATGGCGGAGGCGCGGTCCTTCAGAGAAGCGGTCGGGTTGATGCCGTCGTCCTTGACCCACAGACGGCCAAGACCCAGCATTTCTGCCAGCTTCGGCTCTTCATACAGCGGGCTCCAGCCCACGCGCAGCGGCGTGTCGGGTGTGGTTTCCTCGACCGGCAGCAGTTCACGATAGCGCCACATAGTCGGGTTTACACGGTTTTTCAGCGTTTCCTTGGTGAGATGCGCCTTGATATAATCATAATCATATACGATATCCAGAATCCCGCCGCAGGAGCAGTTGGTCAGATTCGGGACAGCCTCATATTCCTTGCCGCAGCGCACGCAGCGCGCACATTTGACGTTTTTGAGCATGGTGTTCTCCTTATTCAGCGTAATAATATTCGTCTTCCGCCCATTTCGCGGGGTTGTCGTCAATATATTGCCAGATATGAAGATAATCTTCCTTGTTGCGGATCACATGGTCGTAGAAGGAACGCTGCCAAATAGATACGCCGATCTGCTTGGAAACGAGCGTTTTAAACGAGCGAATCCGGTCGGACACAGACTGTGTAGGGGCCGATGCCCACATCGGCCCGTCTCCCGATTCAATCCGCACGATCATATGAACGTGATTGGGCATGATGACATAGGTATCAATTCCCGGTATCCGCAGAAGGTAGGTTTCAACAATGCTTCCCCAGTCTGTCAACTCGGTGCACGGGCCGATGTGGGCATCGGCCCCTACAACACGAGACAGACAGTGCATACGTTTTTTCGTGCAGATCGTAATGAAGTACGCTCCATTACGATCATAACGATATTCGGGAAGACGCAGTGTTTTTCGTTCTTCCATTTCTCTGCAAAAGGAAAGGGGATGGGGCAAACCCCACCCCTTTCAATGTCGGTTGGACGATATAATGTGATCTTACAGCGCCTTCAGCAGACCAACTTCGTCGTTGAACGCGTTGATGAGTTCGTCGAGTTCCTTGGCCTGTGCATGGACGGCGTCCCAGGTGTTCTTGACGTCGTACCACTGGGCGTTGAGGTCTTCGACGGTCATGCCCTGCTGCTCGACCCAGGTGTAATACTTCAGGTTGTGGACTCTCTTGCGCTCCGGATAGGTGAGTTCCATCATGTTGTCGGTCTTGAGGTTCAGGATGTGCAGGTTGTGATCCAGCTCGGCAGCCTGTGCGGAGTATGCGCCGTACATCTCGTTCAGCTCTTCGACACGGGACTTGTACATGACGGCGGAGTCGGTCAGAACGGTAACGACGACGTCGTCCTCGGTCAGCTCATAGAACTTGGCAAACTTGATGCAGCAAAGAACGTTTGCGATGCCGGAAATGCCCATCCAGGTGAACTTTTCGATCTGCTCGTCAGACAGGCCGAGGGACTTGAGGTACGCCTGGCCTTCCTTGCAGTTGAACAGGCGGAGCAGTCTCTGGGAATCTTCGTCGTCAATGTCGATGACCATGTCGGTGTTCTTGACGTTGTGGACCCAAGGGATATGCTTGTCGCCGATACCCTCGATGCGGTGGCCGCCGAAGCCATTGTCGAGGATGGTCGGGCACTGCAGCGCTTCGCCGACAGCCAGCTTCATGCCCGGATAGCGCTCCTTGAGGAGGTCGCCCGCGGACATCGTGCCGGCGGAGCCGGAGGTGAAGCAGGCACCAGCCAGTCTCTGGCCGGGCTTCTTCACGTTCTCAAAGAGATCAGACAGAGCGTAGCCGGTGACATTGTAGTGCCACAGGGGGTTGCCCATCTCGGCGAACTGGTTGAAGATCATCATGCTGGGATCCTGCTTGAGTTCCCAAGTCTTGTCGAAGATTTCCTTGACGTTGGACTCGCAGCCCGGGGTGGCGATGATCTGGCCAGCGATGGTCTTCAGCCAGTCAAAGCGTTCCTTGGACATATCCTGCGGCAGAATGGCGACGGAGTCGCAGGCCAGCAGCTTGGAGTTGAACGCGCCGCCGCGGCAGTAGTTGCCGGTGGAGGGCCAAACAGCGTGATGATAGGTGGCGTCGAACTGGCCGGTCACGAGACGCGGGGCCAGGCAGCCGAAGGAAGCGCCGACCTTATGGCAGCCGGTCGGGAACCACTTGCCGGACATGGCCAGAATGCGGCACGGGACGCCGGAAACGGAGGACGGGATCTCAACATAGTTCGGGGTCTTCTGATACAGGCCGCCGGACTCCTTGGCCTCGTTGTGCCAGCTGATGCGGAACAGGTTGACGGGGTCAACGTCCCACAGGCCGGTGTGCGTCAGCTTTTCCTTGATCTTCTCGGGAATCAGGTCGGGGTTCTGCATCTGGGCGATGGTCGGGATGATGATGTTGTTTTCCTTGGCCTTCTGGATGTTGTGGGCCAGGCCTTCACGGTTGATGGTCAGATCGATCTTGCTCATAGTTCGTTTGTTCCTCCTGTTTTACTGTTGTCTAAGTATGAATAGAGCGTGTACTTGGAGATGCCGAAATGCTTGGCGATCTTATCGCCGGATTTTGTGATCAGAAGTGCGCCGGAATTACTGAGATAGCGGATGGCCTTGACCTTGTCGTCCTTGGTCATGAGCGCGACAGGCTTGCCGACAAGTTCATCTGCCTGCCGGATGAGATCGTCCAGCAGATCGGCCACGTTAAGCGTGATGCGTTCCGGCTCACGGCTGGCTTGCTGGTCGGCAGAAATAAAGTCGTGCAGGGAGTTTTCAAACAGCTGCATCATGGAAATGTCGTAGTTGATCCCAAGAATCCCCGTGACTTTTCCGTTCTCGTCCCGGATGTACACCGAAGAGGATTTCAGAATCTTCCCGTCCTTTGTGCGCGTCAGATAGCCAAGCTGATCCTCCGCACTGTCGTCCTCATGGCCCAGCTGCTCCAGCACCACATGCGAAGGCCCATCGCCGACCTTGCGGCCGGTCACATGCCCGTTTTCGATCGCTACGATCGAGGAATAGGCGCTTTTGCCAGAGAGTTCATGGAGCACGACTTCGCAGTTGCTGCCGAACTGCGCTGCGATCGCCTTTGCGATCTGCTCAAGCAGTTCCAGTAATTTCGCGTCCAATCTGCTATCACCTCCAAATTTAATACCCGAATGAAGTCTAAAGCTATCATACCAGTATCAGAAGCAGATTGCAAGGAATTTTCAAAAATATTTTTAGGCTAACAAAAATTTTGTTGCGCTTTCTCCAAAATTACGCGCTTTCATGTGTCAGCTGCGTGAGAATGGACTCGAAGCCCTTGCAGGACTTGAGCAGCTGATCGATCTCGATATACTCGTCGCGCACATGTGCAAGGCTTTCGAGCGAAGGACCGTAGCCGATGGTCGGGATGCCCGCCTCACCGCAGAAGCTGCTGCCGTTGGTGCAGAACGAGAAGTGCGACAGCGGCGCTTCGATGCCCGCATCTTTGAGGCCCTTCAGCGCGGCCTGCACCAGCTCGCTGTCCTCCTCCGTGACCCAGGCCGGGAAATAGCGCCTGGCGCGGATGGTGTCGCCCGTCCAGCACTTTTCTTCGCCCTCGGCCAGATAGCACCGGGCCTTGAGGCCGGGGTGCGTTTCCTGCGCGCGGGCAATGGCTTCGTTCACCTGCCCGAGAATGACGGCCTCATCCTCGCCTACAAGCGTCCGGCGGTCAAACGTCGCGCGGCAAAGAGACGGCACGACCGACGCGCCGGGATACGGCTGGGAGATAATATCCGTCAACTCCAGAATGCCCTTGCCGAGCAGCGGATGCTCGTTCGGGACGATCTTCCGGATCTCGTCGATCACAGCCGTCATGGCATACACGGCGTTGACGCCCTTTTCCGGGTTGGAGGAATGGCAGCTGACGCCTTCCGTCTCGACGACGACCTCCGCCCGGCCGCGCTGGCCGCGCTTGACGGTCGTGCTCGTGGCCTCGCCGATGATGACGAAGTCGGGCTTTGCCAGCCGCGTAATTTCGCGGGAGGACACGCCCTCGAACCGCTCCTCATGCACCGTGCACGACACGCAGACGCGGCCCGCAAAGTCTCTGCCGGTCTTTTCAGCGAAGCGCGCCGCCGCCGTGATCATGGCGCAGTCGCTGCCCTTCATGTCGGACGCGCCGCGGCCGTAAATTTTCCCGTCCTCGATCTCGCCGCCGAACGGGTCATGCTCCCACTGCGGCGCGTCGATCACGTCCACGGTGTCGATATGGCCGTCCATCAGGATGGTCTTGCCGGGCCGCTTGCCGTTGATCGTGCCGAGGACGCTGCCGAAGCGGTCGATGATGACCTCGTCGAAGCCGTATTCCTCCATTTTGCGCTTCATCAGCTCCGCCACGCCCTTTTCCTGTCCGGAATAGCTGGGAATGCGCAGCGCCTCCTGACAAAACGCAATCAGCTGTTCGTTTGTATAAGTATCCATGCGGTAAAAATCCTTTCTCTCTCGATTTCTGTTTGAAGCATAGGGCAGCCTCGCACCATTGTCAAGCCGCGTGTGCAAAATCTATGTTTTACAAAAAAACCGCGGCCCGTTTTGGTCAAAATAGCGAAACAGCCCTGCGCCGTTTGGCGCAGGGCTGCTTAACGCGATTCAAAGCTGCTGAAGACCGGCTTCGATCTCGCCGATCATATATAATGAGCCGTAGCAGAGAACGACGCCGTCCTTGCCGGCATGCTCCACGGCCAGCCGGACGCCGTCTGCAACCGCATCGCAGGCTGTGACAGGCTTGCCGAACTGGGACAGGTACTGCGCCAGATCGTGCGCGTTCAGCGCGCGGGGATTGCCCGGTGTGACGGTAATGAACTCCTTTGCGTAGGGCTCAACGTTCCGGTACATGCAGTTATAATCCTTATCGGCCAGAACGCCGGTCAGGATGGTCAGCGGCCGGTCCGCCAGATAGTCCTGAATGTTCTTGACGAGCGCCTGAATGCACTGCGGATTGTGTCCGCCGTCGATGATGAACAGCGGGTCTTTGCGCCGCACGTCAAACCGGCCCGGCCAGCGGACGGAGGCAAGTCCTTCGCGGATGTGCTCGCCCGTAAGGTGCCAACCGCGCTGCTGCATGACGGTCGCCGCGGTGAGCGCAACGGCTGCATTGTGCAGCTGATGGTCGCCAAGCAGCGGCAGCTTCAGCGCGTGGAAGCGCTCCCAGTCGAAGACCTGGCCGGTCAGATCGTGGGAGAGCAGATGAATATCGGCAAAATCCGCCTTGTGAAGCGTTGCACCGACCTCTTTGCACCGCGCCTCGATCACGGCCTCGACCGACGGCGTTTCACGGTAAATGACCGCGTCGCAGCCGGGCTTGATGATGCCGGACTTCGTTGCGGCGATCTTCTCCAGCGTGTCGCCCAGCACCTCCGTGTGGTCAAGGCCGATGTTGCAGATGATTGCAACCTCCGGCGGCAGAATCACGTTTGTGGCGTCAAATTCGCCGCCCATGCCGACCTCACAGACAACGAGGTCGCAGTTGTGACGGGCAAAATACTCAAATCCCAGCGCCGTGACCATTTCAAACTCGGTCGGCTGCTCGAAGATCGAATCCGCGAGGGGCTTGATATACTCTGTGATTTCGCAGATTTCCTCGTCGGGGATCTGCACGCCGTCGATCTGGATGCGCTCATTGAAGCGGATCAGGTAGGGGCTGGTGTACAGGCCCGTTTTGTATCCGGCCTTTGTGAACATACTGGCCAGCATTGCGCAGGTCGAGCCCTTGCCGTTCGTGCCGGTCACATGGATAAACTTCAATCTGCGCTCGGGATGGCCCATCTTGTCCAGCAGCGCGCTGATGCGTTCGAGGCCGGGGACACTGCCCTTCCAGCAGACGGAATGGATATAATGCAGCGCTTCGTCAAGCGTCATGTCAATTACCTTCTTTTGATTTCGATTCGTATTTCACCGGCGGCCAAAGCTTGGCGGCGGTAAACACCTTGGATTTATAAAGCAGCCATACCACCAGAGCGTCAATGACGAACGTGACGCCGAACTGTACCGAGCGGGTTGCCAGTTTTGTCAGGAAAAATGCCGTTTTTGCGTCGCCGCCGTAGACAAAGGCAAGCGCGAAACTCTCCCAGAGGATCGAGCCCAGCGCAATGGCGGGCAGGAACGACAGGGCAATGGTGGGGATAGACGTCTTTTTCACCAGCAGCGGCTGGAACAGGCCTGCGCAGAGTCCGTAGAGAATGGGCGGAACGCAGAACATCGGGTTATAGCCGTAGCCGGAGAACAGACAGCCGACAAAATCGGCCACAAAGCCGACCAGCGCACCGGGCAGCGGCCCAAAGAGCATACCGGCCAGGAAAATAGGCACGGCCTCAATGGAGAAACGGGTCGTCTCGTTGGGCATCGGAATGATGAACCGGGCCAGAACGACGGAAACGGCAGCCAGCAGCGCGCAGGATACAAGCGTGCGCACGTTTTGCAGCCCGTGGTGCGGAGAAGCCTGCGCAGCGGACATGTTTTTTGTAAAATTAGACATAAAAAAGCCTCCTATTGTGTCAATGGGAGGAGGTTCGGATGATATGGACTTTCAAACAAGAAAGAAACTGCTGTACAATTTCAGTTTGCTATAGCGGATGCGAAATGACACCGCGGAGAGACTCCTTCGCCCGGCGGCAACCTCCCATCCAACCGGTACTTGACGCGTCATTTCTACTCATGCAACGTTCGGGTACGCATGCTCTGTTCGTTAAATTGACAGGCTCACATCTTCCTGTCCTTCGGGTTCGCTCCTTCGTGCTTATTGTATTGTGTCGGGGAGAAAAAATCAAGCAGAAATCAATATTTTTTTATTGATTCCCGGGATTTTTTTCGGGGCTGCCCAAAACTTGAATAATCCGCTCCGCCGACGGGCACTCACCGCCCGCCGCGCGCCATCCGGCCAGAAACGCCGCGCGGACGATTTCAAACAGCGCAGATTCCGCATCGTCATATTCATGCCGCTCAAGAAAACAGGAAAACGCAGCCTCAAATTCATTGTCCATCATACGCACACCTCATTATCTGTTTTCTTTATATTACAATATAATTTTCATAAAGTAAATAATCGTTTATTTTACGGGAATTATAATTGCACAGAAAACTTGATAGCATAGTGTCAACAGGATGTGATATGATGCAGACAGAGTATGCTGAGAAATATATTACGCTCGGACTGAAAATCGCATATTACCGCAAAAAGCGTGGTTATACGCAGGAGGTTTTCGCGGAAAAGATCGGAAAGAGCCTCAATTTTCTTGCGCAGGTCGAAGGTACGGGAACAGTGCGCGGCGTAAGCCTTGAAACGCTCTTTAAAATTGCGGATGTTTTACAGCTCCCGCCTGCAAAGCTGTTGGAAGACGATTGAAAAGAGCCGTTTGTATGCAGTATCGGCAGAGCGCTGTCGGAGAGACGATCCGGCGGCTTCGGATGGAAAAGAATCTGTCGCAGGAACTGCTCAGCGGTCTTGCCGGGATTGCACGCACCCATCTGAGTATGATCGAAACCGGGCGGAAGCAAGCCAATTTTGGAACGATCTGGAGGCTTGCGCTTGCTTTAGGACTCCGGCCAAGTGAACTGGTTGAAAGAATCGAGCAGGCCTGTCAGGAATAAGCAGCATTAACCGCATTGGCAAATGCACGCGAATTTCCCGCAGATCATCCTTCGATCAGGTTCCCCTGCGCGGCGGCTCTACGCCCCAGTTCGGCAGGGGCTGGCGCTGCATGGCGCCGAAGATCTTGCTTTTGAGGTCGGGATACTGCGCCTGCAGCGAGACGATCAGTTCCTTGACCTCCTGCCGCTTGGTATGCTTGTCGGCGGGACAGACGTTGTGGACGATGGGCAGTTCATATTTCTCGGCAAAATGCGTGATAGCTTGTTCTCCGACATAGAGCATGGGGCGGATCTGCGTGATGCCGGTGCGGCTGAGATACGTTACGGGCTCAAAGCAGCCGATGCGGCCCTCGTAGAGAAGGCTCATGAGAAATGTTTCAACGGCATCGTCAAAATGGTGACCGAGCGCGATCTTGTTGCAGCCCAGTTCCAGCAGCACGTCGTTCAGCGCACCGCGGCGCATTTTCGCGCACATCGAACAAGGGTTTTTCTCGTGCCGGTAATCAAAGATAATCGGGCCGATCTCCGTTTTCTTGATCTGATACGGCACGTCCAGCTTTGCGCATAATTCCGCTACCGGAGAAAAATCCATGCCCGGCAGACCCATATCGATGGTCACGGCCTGCAGGTCATAGTGAACAGGATAATATCGGCGCAGGGCGGCCAGCAGGTATAAAAGCGACAGCGAATCCTTGCCGCCGGATACGCCGACGGCGATCTTATCGCCCTCACAAATCATATTATAATCCTCCGCGCAGCGGCGGATGCGGCCCATCAGATTCTGCATGCGAATTCCTCCAAATTGTATTGTTTTTGCATTTTGAGCATTTGCGAGTATTTTGAAGCATTTAAGAGTATTTTGAAGCTCTCTTGATAAACCGTTGAAAACCAGGAAAAACACGCTTGACACCGGTTTTGCCGTGTGATATAAAGAATAAGCGCGTTTTCCAGAGTCATTGTATACGCGCGCGCCAAACTTGTCAAAACTTTTTATCATAAAAGAAAACCATGTGTTTTCAAACGGAGGAACAAACATGACCACTATGGCTAAGAAAGAGACCGTCCAGAGAAACTGGTACGTTCTCGACGCAGCTGGCAAGCCCCTGGGCCGCACCGCTGTGACCGCTGCCAAGCTGCTGCGCGGCAAGCACAAGGTTGACTTCACCCCGAACGTTGACTGCGGCGATTTCGTCATCATCGTGAATGTTGACAAGGCCGTTCTCACCGGCAAGAAGCTCGACAACAAGCACTACTATCATCACACCGGCTGGATCGGCAACCTGAAGGACGTCAAGTACCGCACGCTCATGGCGGAGCGTCCCGAGTTCGCCATGGAACTGGCTGTCAAGGGCATGCTGCCCAAGAACAGCATCGGCCGCGCTGCGCTCACCCGCCTGAAGCTCTACAAGGGTGCCGAGCACAACAACGCCGCACAGAAGCCCGAAGCATGGACTTTGGACTAATCAGGAGGTAACAGACTATGTACGAGAGCAAGAGACAGTATCAGTACGGCACCGGCCGTCGTAAATCCTCCGTTGCCCGTGTCCGCGTCTATCAGGGCGGCACCGGTTCCATCACCATCAACGGCCGTGATATCGATGATTATTTCGGCCTGGATACCCTGAAGATGGTCGTCCGTCAGCCTCTGGCCGCGACCGATCTGGTCGGCAAGGTCGATATCGTCTGCACCGTCGAGGGCGGCGGCGTTTCCGGTCAGGCCGGCGCCATCCGTCATGGCGTTGCCCGCGCTCTGCTGAGCGTCAACCCCGAATTCCGTGCCACGCTGAAAGCCGCTGGCTTCCTGACCCGTGACCCGAGAATGAAGGAAAGAAAGAAATACGGCTTGAAGGCAGCTCGCCGCGCGCCGCAGTTCTCCAAGCGTTGAGTTTTCTTTCGATTTTTGTATCCAAGACCCGGACGACCGTGTGCCGTCCGGGTTTTTCTGTTTTCCGACACGCATCGGGCACATGCGGCATAGAATGACACGGGAACGGATGTTCCCAAATCTTTTTCTGGAGGAATACAGAATGGCTTCTTCCTGCAACGGCTGCTTCGGCGGCCTTACGTTCCCGGACTTTGTTCAGCAGCGGTGCTGCAATCCCTGCTGCAGACAGACGACCGGCTCTGTCGGCGGTACTTCGACCACGAATCCCACCTGCACCTGTACCTGCACCTGCACGCAGCCGAGCGGCACGGTTGCCGGTACGTCAACATCGACGGGCTGCGGATGCTGCCGCCGCTGTGGCTGCGGCTCGTGCGGCAGTGTAGGCGGTACTTCCACTTCGACATCCAATTCTGGCTGCGGATGCAGCCGCTGCTCCGGCTGAGCAGATATGCGGCGGGCCGCTCCACCATCCGGTGGGGCGGCCCACTGTTTTCCGCTCTTTACAAATAGAACAAATCTGTTATAATAGTTCCTGGATAATATCGTCACGTTGCACAACAAGCGCAGAACAGGAGGCATTTCTATGCGGCTTGCAGTTCCGTTTGACCATGGCGAAATTTACGGGCATTTTGGCCGTACTGCACAGTTTAAGCTTTACGACCTGACTGACGGGCGAATCGTCTCGACGGCCATTGTGGATACGATGGGCAACGGTCACGGTGCGCTGACCGGATTTCTAAAGGCATATGCCGTCGATGCACTCATCTGCGGCGGCATTGGCGCAGGTGCGCGCCTTGCACTGGAGGAGGCCGGAATCCGACTCTATCCAGGTGCGGCGGGCAGTGCGGACGAGGCAGTCCATGCCTTTTTGGCAGGGACACTTCAATATCAACCCGATCTCGTTTGCAGCCACCATAGAGACGCGCCGCCGCGCGTCTGCGGCAGTCACACCTGCTCGGCTGCCTGCTATCACGAACGACAGGAGAAAGCATGCCATGAACCGAACTGACGCTCTGTATCAGAGTTTTCTGGAAATTTTGCGCGAGGAACTTGTGCCCGCAATGGGCTGCACGGAGCCGATTGCCATCGCCTACGCTGCGGCGCAGGCCCGCGCCGTGCTCGGCAAGCGGCCCGAGCGTGTGCGCATTGAGGTCAGCGGTAATATTATCAAGAACGTCAAGAGCGTGATCGTGCCGCATACCGGCTCGATGCACGGCATCGCAGCAGCAGCTGCCGGTATCATTGCGGGACGGGAGGACAGGGAACTTGAGGTTCTGAGCGAGGTCACGGAGGCGCAGATTGAAGACATGCGCGCCTATCTCAAGGAGGCAGCCTTTGAGATTCGGCCGATTGATTCGCCGTTTATTTTTGATATCCGTATTACGGTCTGCGCAGGGGACGATCAAGCCACGGCTCGCATTGTCGGCAGCCACACCAATCTTGTGCAGCTGCTGCACGGCACAACGCGCATCATCGACCGCCCGTGCAGTGAGACAGTTTCCGAACGGCGCACGGACCGGAGTGTTCTGACCGTCGAGCGAATTGTCGAGTTTGCCGATTCCCTCTGTCCGGAGGATGTACAGGAACTCTTTGAACGCCAGATTTCGTACAACATGGCCATTGCCGAAGCAGGACTCAGCGGCGCCTATGGCGCAAATGTTGGCCGGACGCTGCGCGAGGCCTACGGCGAAGCGGTGCAGAACCGTGCCCGCTATATGGCCGCCGCTGCCAGCGACGCACGCATGTCCGGCTGCGAACTGCCGGTCGTCATCAACTCCGGCTCCGGCAATCAGGGCATTACCGCCTCCGTGCCGGTCGTCGTCTACGCGCAGGAACTAGGCGTGAGCCGCGAAACGCTTTACCGGGCGCTGGCCGTGTCCAATCTCAGTACGATCCATATCAAGGCACATATCGGGACGCTTTCGGCCTACTGCGGCGCTGTTTCGGCAGGCTGCGGCGCGGGAGCCGGTATTACTTATCTCTACGGCGGCGGATACGAGCATATCAAGCACACGCTCGTCAACGCCATGGCGATCACATCCGGCATCATCTGCGACGGAGCTAAGCCCTCCTGCGCGGCCAAGATTGCGACCAGCGTGGATGCGGGGCTGCTCGGCTATCATATGTACCGCTGCGGCAACCAGTTCTACGCCGGGGACGGCATCGTCAAATCCGGCATTGAGCACACCATCGAGACAGTCGGCACACTGGCCCACACCGGCATGGCCGACACCGACCGCCAGATCGTCCGACTGATGATGGAAGATTGAAGTCGCCGCTGCAAAGCAGATGAAAATTCTATATTGTTTTTTGATATATACGAAAAGACCGTGCTGCGGTGCAGCACGGTCTTTGTTGTGAAATTGGACTTAGCCGAAGACGGCGAGCAGGAAGCCTGCCGCGATGGCAGAGCCGATGACGCCCGCAACGTTCGGGCCCATGGCGTGCATGAGCAGGAAGTTGGCGGGGTTGGCCTTCTGGCCGACCATCTGGGAAACACGCGCGGCCATCGGGACGGCGGAGACACCGGCCGAACCGATCAGCGGGTTGACCTTCTTGCCGGACAGCTTGCACATGATGTTGCCGCCGATGAGGCCGCCGGCCGTGGAGATGCCGAAGGCAACGAGGCCGAGGAAGATGATCTTCAGGGTCTCGGGCTTCAGGAAGTTGGAGGCAACCATGGTCGCGCCAACGGAGGTGGAGAGGAAGATCGTGACGATGTTCATGAGCGCGTTCTGCACGGTGTCGGACAGACGGTCGGTGCAGCCGCATTCACGGAACAGGTTGCCGAGCATCAGGCAGCCGATCAGCGGAGCCGTGGACGGCAGGAGCAGGATGACGAAGATGGTGACGATGATCGGGAAGAGAACCTTCTCGGTCTTGGAGACCGGGCGGGACTGCACCATCTTGATCTTGCGGTCAGCCTCAGAGGTCATGAGCTTCATGATCGGGGGCTGGATCATCGGGATCAGGGCCATGTAGGAATACGCCGCGATGGCGATCGCGCCCAGCAGATGCGGGGCAAGCTTGTTGGTCAGGAAGATGGCCGTCGGGCCGTCTGCGCCGCCGATAATGCCGATGGACGCCGCCTGTTTCACCGAGAAGTTCACCAAGCCCCAATCCGACATAGCCAAAGCGCCGCACAGCGTAAAGAAAATACCGAATTGCGCGGCACCGCCCAAAAAGGCGACCTTCGGATTGGCAATCATCGGACCGAAATCCGTCATGGCGCCGATCCCCATAAAGATCAACAGCGGGAAAATGCTGGGCGGAGCAACGCCCAAGTTATAAATATACAGCAAAAAGCCCGTCGTTCCGTCCATAACTTCCGCTATGCCGGCACCCGGCGCATTCGACAATATTCCGCCGAACCCGATCGGAATAAGCAACAGCGGTTCAAAGCCTTTGGCTATTGCCAAATAAATCAGCAATATGCCGACGCCTATCATAATCAGCTGTCCCAATCCCATATCGACAACCATATTCGCCGCTTGCGCGTCTGTGCCTTTTTCCGTCAAAAACAGATAAAGCCCTGTAGACTGAACCAACTGACGAAATGCTTCATGCTGTTCCATATACGCGTTAAACGCCGCTTCTATCCGTCCTTGGCTTAAATGGCAGATAATGTTAAACACCGCTATCAAAGCCAAAACTGAAATCGCCGTCCACATAATGAATTTATGGCGGCGTTCGGCTTTGCAAATTTGAAATCCGCTCATGGTTTCTTTCCTTAATTCAACGTCATTAAAACCTGATCGGTCGCAACCTGATCGCCCTGATGAATTAAAATCTTGCCGACCGTGCCGGATTTCGGCGCGGGAATGGGCGTTTCCATCTTCATCACTTCTATCATCGCTACGGGATCGTTTTCCTTAACGACGGAACCTTCCGAAACCAAAATTTTCATAATCGTGCCGGGAACCGGAGCCTTGACGTCAACGGATGCTCCGCTTGATGCCGTCGAAGACGATGCCGGCGCGGATGCTCCGGCTTCTTTGACTTCTACCGTATAAGGCTTGCCCGAAACCGTGACTTTGTCACCGTCCAGAGAAACCTGATAGGCTTTGCCGTTGACCTTGACTTCGTAATTTCCCGAAGCCGATTTCGCCGCGGGCTTTTCTTTGTAACGGACGCCGATCTTGCCTTCGCCCTTCAGGAACGCGATGCCTTTCGCACCGCATGCCGCCGCGATGAAAATGTTTTCATCCGTTTCGGGCAGATTTTCCGCCTTGAGCTGTTCGCGATAGAACGAAACCTGTTTTTTGGGGTTTTCGTCATTGATTTCCAACGGAGAACGCGTCGTCGGTTCCAAACCCAGCTGTTCGGAAGCGATTCTGATTACTTCGGGATCGGGCTCGACGGGCGTCCGTCCGAAATAGCCCAAAACCATCTTGCCGTAACCTTCGGCAATCTTTTTCCATTTCCCTTGCATGACGTTGTTAAACGCCTGTTGGAAATAGAACTGAGAAACCGGCGTAACGGAAGTCCCGAATCCGCCTTTGCGGACGACTTCTTCCATTGCTTTGACGACTTCGGGGAACTTGTCCAGAATGCCGTTGTCGCGCATCATTTGCGTGTTCGCCGTCAAAGCGCCGCCGGGCAACGGGCTCCAGGGAACGCGAGGTTCAACCTTTGTCGCTTCGGGCGGCAAGAGGTAGTCTTTCAGCAAATCCTTTAACATTTCTTCGGTCTGCAGGACTTTGTCGATATTAACGTCCATAACATAGTCCGTCCCGCGCAACGCGTGCCACATGGTGACAATGTCGGGCTGGCACGTACCGCCGGAAACGGGCGCCATCGACAAATCCAGCGTATCGGCGCCGGCGTCCAATGCCGCCATCGAACACAACACGCTGCATCCCGCCGTTTCATGCGTATGGAACGTAATGTGCTTTTCTTCGCCGATCAGCTTGCGCATCCGCTTGATCGTTTCGTGAACGATCGCAGGCGTCGTCGTGCCGGAAGCATCCTTCAGGCACAAAGAATCAAACGGAACGTCCGCATCCAAAACCTTGCGCAACGTTTGTTCGTAGAAATCGGGATCATGCGCCCCCGTGCAACCGGGAGGCAAAGACATGATGGTTATCGTCATTTGATGTTTCAATCCGGCTTCCACAATGGCTTTGCCGCTGACAATCATATTTTGAGGGTCGTTCAGAGCATCAAAGTTGCGAATCGTCGTCATGCCGTGTTTTTTAAACAGCTTTGCGTGCAACTTGATTAAATCCGTCGACATAGAATCCAAGCCCACGACGTTAATGCCGCGCGCCAATGTCTGCAAATTGGCATCAGGCCCCGTAATGCTGCGGAATTCGTCCATGACGTCAAAAGCATTTTGATTGCAGTAAAAAAACGCCGACTGGAACGCCGCGCCGCCGCCGGCTTCAAAATAGCGAATCCCGGCGTCTTTCGCCGCTTCTACCGCCGGAAAATAATCTTTGGGAAGAACGCGCATCCCGAATACGGATTGGAACCCGTCACGAAATGCCGTGCACATAAAATTAACCAGTTTCTTTGCCATTTCTTTTTTTCCTTAATTTTAACCGTTCTTCAGCTTTACGGCCGCTATCGCCGCGACCAATGCTTCGTCTTCAGCCGCGTCTTTGGCTGCTTGTGCCGCAGGTGCGTCTTCTATGCCCAAATATTTAAATGCCGCCGCCTGAGCCTTCATCGCCGCGACCAATAACAGCAAAAACAGGAAAACGCTTGTCATCCCGACTGCCGTAATTACCAAACCTTCCGTGATCATTCTGAAATTCCCGATTTTTTATTGTTATGTCTGTTCCAGACGACAGAGAATCGAGCCGCTTAGCCCGATCTTTTCCGTTATATATGAATTTTCTGAACTTTGCTAAACAATTTGAAAAAGACTCCCTTTTTTCCGCTTTATTAATTTTCAAATGCGCTCCAAACCGACTTTTTAGCCAGCCAGTCTGCGGCGTTCGTCTTTTTTGCTGGACTTTAATTTTTCTCAACGGCACTGTTTGAAAAAACATACTTGAATAGCTGGAGTACATTTCATGACACGCGGAGTTCTCGAAATCATTGCCGGTCCGATGTTTGCCGGAAAAACCTCGGCTCTGCTGGCAAAAGCCCGTTCCTCTAACGGCGAAACCGTCCTGATCAAGCCTTCTTTCGATACAAGATACGGCATCTGCGAAATTAAAACTCATGACGGTATTTCCGCCGAAGCCTTTAACTTGAGCAACGTTTCTGAAATCTTAAACGACGATATCGTTTCTAAAGCCGAAATCATCCTGTTTGACGAAATTCAGTTCTTTACGGAACCCTTTTTCGGCGGCGACATCATTGCATGCATCGATACTTTGCTGAACAGAGGTATTAACGTTACTTGTTGCGGACTGGACATGAATTGGAAGGGCGAACCGTTCGAAATTGTCTCAAAACTTAGAAAAATCGCCGATAAATATATTTCCTTGACCGCCCGTTGCGCCGTTTGCAACGAACCCGCCATTTATACTCACAAACGATCGGGAACGGGTGAATCCGTCGAATTGGGCGCCGAAGAACTTTACGAACCGAGATGCGCAAAACATTTCCCGTTCAGCCCCGCTTTTGAAAACCCCGAAAACGAACCTCACGACGACCGTTTGCAAGGCGACCTGTTCGTTAATATCGCGTAGATAAAATCACGCCGTTCTGATCCGCCATGCCCCATAGCGCGGAGTCTCCGTCGCCGTTCGTTTTCAACACCGCATATTTTATCCGAAGCTCTTTGGGGCGATCCATCAACTCGGAAACTTTTTCCTTGGAACGCAAAATATATTCGTCCGAAGCAAACTTGACTTTTGACAGCGCCGTCCCGCGTTGAAGTCCCGCTTCGTGATCGACGTAAAATTTCAGCAAATGTTCGCCGGGACGCAACGGTGTTTGCGAATCATAAATGCGCACATACGATGCCCGCC
>ERZ780207.750-NODE-750-length-32596-cov-6.479918_pt1 | contig 32596 bp, 30 predicted proteins | sample MGYA00510977_ERZ780207 | MGnify/ENA primary metagenome ERZ780207 (study PRJEB29588, sample SAMEA2151383) | human gut metagenome | biome: human gut; feature: human-associated habitat; material: faeces | place: Denmark | collected 2008/2010 ...
TGAAGAGCAGCACCAGCATAACCACGAGCACCGACACGATGCTGACGACCTTGTTATCCACGGCGAAGGACTTTTCAAATTCGTATTCGTTCGTCGATTCGCCCGCGAGGTAGACGTTTTCATCGGGGTAATACTTTTCGGCAATTTCGAGAATTTTGTCGGTGAAGGCGTAGGTCTCGTCGCTGCTTTCGGGCAGCGTGAGGTAGATGAGCATGCGGTCGTAATCCGTACCTTGAAGCTGGGCCTTGGCGCTGTTCATCTGGACCTCGGCATCCTGGAGCATCTGCGTCTGGTCGTCACTGAGCGTCACGATGCCGGAATCCACCTGATCGCAGACAAAGAGAAACATGTCGATGAGCGGGACTTTGTAGGTGGCGAGATTGCCCGCAAGCTTGCCATATTCTGAATGCTGCGCGGCGTAGGCGGCGTAGACGACCTGCGCGGCCTCATAATCAAGCCCCGCAAGCTCGGAGAACTGACGCGGCGTCAGCTTGTCGGCCAGCATATAGCCGTCGAGCGCTTCGATGTTGGTAAGACCCATCGTGGAGTCGACCTCGTCGTACTGGCCGAGCTCGTCTAAGATGGCGGACTCCTTGTCGTAGTCGCCCGTGGGGACGATGAGCGCCAGCATGTTCTTCGAGGTGAAGTTATCCTCGATCATCTGCTGGGCAAACTGCGTCTCATTCTGCTTGGGGGCGGAGATGAGGCCATAGCCGTAGGCGTAGGGGCAGTCGGACGACAGGCGGTAGCCGATGACGGCCAGCACCACGAAGACGATGGGGATGATGTAGCGCGTGGCATAGTCGAGCTTGCCGACGAACGGGATCTTCGGCACGAAGCTGCGGTGCTGCGTGCGGTCGATCAGCGGGCCGAAAAGCATCAGAAGGCCTGGCATCACGATGAACGCCGCGAGCAGCGCGAACAAAATCGACTTGATGAGGCAAAGCGCCATATCGGGACCGAGCTTGAACCGCATGAAGAGCATCGCGACAAGGCCGCCGATGGTCGTGAGGCTGCTCGCACCGATCTCGGGGATCGACTTGCTCAGCGAGACGATGACGGCCTCACGCAGCGGCAGCAGCCGGTGCTCCTCTTTAAATCGGTTGCAGAAGATGATGGCGTAGTCAATGGACAGCGCCAACTGCAAGATGCTTGTGACCGAGTTTGAAATGAACGAGATTTTGCCCATCAGGAAGTTTGTGCCCTGATTCAGTATGAGCGCGACCACGAACGTCAGAATGAGCACCGGCACCTCGCCATAGGTCTCGGACGTGAAGAGCAGCACGAGCACGATGACGATGGCGACATACACCATGATGACGCTGATCTCGTGGTCGATGGTCTCCTGCTGCGTGTTGCCAAGGTCCGTGTCGACATATAGATCGTAGTCGGACAGGTATTCCTTCACGGCTTCGAGCGAGTCGAGGCAGGCCTCGTCATCCTCACTGTAGGCAAAGGTGATGGAATAGAGGGCGGAGAGGTTATTATAATGTGCGGTGGTCTCGTCGTAGTCCACGCTCTGCACGCCCTTGATCTCCTTGATCTTGGGCTCGAGCGCGGCGGCCTGCTCTGGTGTGATGTTGGCCACCATGACCTCGGCCGTGCCATAGGTCGTGAACTGCTCGTCCATGATGTCGAGCGCCTGCTTCGTCTCGGAATCAGACGGCAGGTAGTACGTCAGGTCGCTCTCGACCTCGACCCAGTTGCGGGAAAAGGCGGAGAATACGAGCAGAATGATCGTGAGCAGAAAGATGAGATTTCGCTTGTCGACGATGACCGTCGACAGCTTTTCCATAAAGCTGGAGCCGGTCTTCTTGGTTTCGTTACTCATGGCGGTACGCATTGCCTCCTTTCTCGTGGGTGGGTCTTCGCTTCTTCATGCGCTCAAGGCCGCTTTTGATCGGCGGCTCGGGCGGGGCGAGCTGCACCACGTCGCCGAGCGAACAGTCGAGCTGGCGGCAGATGCGCACAAGCACCTCGAGCGAGACGAGCTCATTTTTCGAGAGCTTGGCGAGCGTGTTGGAGCTGATGCCGACCTCGCGCGCAAATTCCGTTTTATTTAAGCCCTTGTCGATGAGGAGCTTAAAAAGGTTGTTGTAGGTAACATACATGGTGGTACCTCCTGTTCAGTCGTCAACATTATATGAAAATATCCGGAAGAAGCAAGATTAAATTTGCAAAAGCAGATATTTTTTGAACAAATCTGGCGAAGTGACAAAAACAGGACAGTACAGATGAACAATGCGCAGCCCCTTTTGAAGCGGGGATTTGTTGATCGAGTGAAGGAGAAGATGAAAAAGGGCAAGGAAGCACCGGAGAGCGGTAAAAAGACATCTTGACTTTTGCACTGTCAGTTACTATGTTTCGGTTAGAGATGACTAACTGACGTAAAACAAAAGAAAATCGGAACGAGAGCATAGCGAGACGAGGCAGAACGAAGGAAACAGGTATTTTTAGGATAAGAGGAGACTTGGCTATGAAAAATTTAGTATTCGGCGCGGGCGTGCTCGGCTGCAATCTGGCGCGGAATTTCTTCCGCGCGGGAAAGGACGTCACGCTGCTGGCGCGGGGAGCATGGGGCGAGAGCATCCCAAAAAACGGCCTTCGGATCAAGGATAAGTTTTCGCCCCGCATGTCGGTCAGCCGCATTCCGGTCACGGCGGAGCTGAAAGCGGAGGACAAGTACGACGTGATCTTCGTCGTCCTGCGCTATACGCAGCTCGACGCGATCCTCGATACCCTGCGGACGAATCCGACAAAGAATATCGTCTTTGTGGGAAACGACATGCGCGCAAGTGCGCTGAGCGCTTCGCTGCCGGAGAAAAACGTGATGGTTGCTTTTGCGTCCTCGACAGGCCATCGGGAGCGGGAGTATGTGGCGTCCGTCGACCTCAAAAAGCTCAAGGGCAACACGGCCTATTTAAGCCGACTGATCGACGCTAATATCGAGGGCTACCGCGCGATCAAAAACGCGGGACATGAAATTTTGCCGAAGGACAACGTGGAGTTTGAAGGCGCGGCGTACCACAAGACCTGTCTGCGCTTTTTCAAGCTCATGTCCGCCACGAGCCTCGGGAAGATCTGCGCGTCCGACCACGCGATGAACGCGGTCGACGAAATGAGCGCGCTGAACCGCGATTTGAAGGCCTTCTTCGACGAGCACGGCGCGAAATATCCCGTGTGGCAGGAGCTTGAGCAGGAAGTCGCAAAATACCTGAAGTGAACAAAGGGAAAGCGCCCGTCATTTGGCGGGCGCTTTTTTTGCCCGCTCACGGAAAAATCAGACTCCGGCTAGGCATCGGTGAATTTTTCGACAGATATTGCCAAAGCGGATGATCCATGACTGATACTGAGAGCGCCCGGAAAAAAATGTTTGGGCACTCTTACTGCATGAATAAATTGTAATTTTCCCATGATTAAGAAGTAAATATTGTAAAGGAAACTTGACAAGATGGGCGTGTCATGCTATAGTAAGTTTGTAAAGGAAACTTGTCATGCAAGGAGGCGCTTTTTTGAAGAATAAAGTTGAGCAGTTACGAAAGGAGCGAGGATTAAATCAAGATGATTTTGCAAAAATGCTTCGTGTTTCAAGACAAACCATTAGTTCAATCGAAACAGGAAAGTATAATCCATCATTGGAATTAGCTTTTGCAATTTCAGACTTTTTTGGTAAACGGATTGAAGAAATCTTTATCTATGAAAGAGGTGCAGAAAATGAAAAAGAGTAATTTGATAACCGGGATACTATATGTGCTTTTCGGTGTGGTTTGTTTGATTGTTGCGCTATTGATTGAAACAAAGTTAGAGGGCATTTTATGGGGCTTTGCTGGCGCAGGTATCTTCCCTGGAATTATGATGATATGCAAATATTTTTATTGGAGTTCCCCCAAGAATAAAGAGCAATACGAAGAACGTTTGGAGAACGACCGAATTGAGCAACATGACGAGTTGAAAACAAAAATTAGAGATAGAGCCGGAAGATATGCTTACGGCATAGGACTGGTGGTTATTTGTTTCTCTATTTTGGTTTTCAGTATTCTCGGAGCATTGGAAGTTATCGACAATGCTCGCATGATCATACTCTATCTCAGCGGATATTTAATGTTTCAAATTATCACAGGAATTATCATTTTTAATAAGTTGATGAAAAAGTATTAAGGGAAATCTCTTTAGGAACTAAAGGGCGCACTGCTATACTCTCCTATCGGGAGTATAGCACAAGGGATGATGACGGGAATGTGGAGGATAGCGGAACTCTGCTGCTGCGCATGGTGTGTTGCACAAGGCGCTGCAGCAGGCGGTGGCAATCGGTTATCTGCGCTTCAATCCTGCCGATGCCTGCAAGCTGCGTCGCGTGGAGCATAAGGAGATCAAGCCGCTGGAGGGGTGAAAACAGAAAAAAGGAGCGGAGCTGCGCCCCGCTCCTTTGCTATCTACAAATCGAAGTCCAAGCAATTTTTCCTTTAAACGCGGATATTATCTTCATCAATCGATAACACCGCTCATCACATCACGATACGTCTTATCCAAAAGCTCGCGTAAATCCGATGCGTCCGCCTGATAGCGTTCATTATTGATCGAAGTGGTATCTTCATCCAGTTCAACAGGGATATCTTTGTCCGATATTTGAATCCAAAAATAGTAAAAGCTATCCGACATCCTGTCTACTTGATCCGTTGTTTCCTGCACATCCAGTTCATTGATAGCACGCACGATCTCTTTCAGTCGGTCATCGTTTGTCACCATATAATTCGGCTCATTTTGAGGGTAAATTTTAAAACTGATATAGTTTGCGTTTTCGGCGTCGAGCGGAAGTACGCTGTGATCGTGGCAAAAATAGGCGATAGCCGAGACGATCAGGATCAAACCGAAAATGCAAAAAAGTTTTTTCTTCATCGCTGGCAGCCCCTTTGAATACTGTTTTTAAATTCACTGATATTTTAAGTATATCATGCAAAAGCAGCCGCAGCAACTTTTTCAAGGCAGTTGTGCGCTTTTTTGTGCGCTTTTGGAGTTTTCACGCATTTTCACACTGTGCATTTCGCTCTCAAAAGTTGCAAAAAAACATTGAAATCATACGATTTCAAGGCTTTTAGCTGGTCCGAGTGGCGAGACTTGAACTCGTCGATGGGCGAAACGGGGTGTGATACCCTTTATTTTTTTGCGTCGAAACGTGCGCTTTGCGAGGAATCAAGTGTCAATTCATACCTCTTGATGTTGCCGCCTGATAGAGTCTAAAGGGAAAACGTAAGGGAAAACTTTGCGATCTTAAAATCTACTTATTCCAGCGGGACCTCTGCGGGTTTCAGTAGATTTTTTGCTTTTGTCAACAAATCCAATTCTTGACGGCATCAGTCATTTCCATATGAGTCATAGTTTTAAAAATACGAAGTATGCCTTCACCCATCAGATACAATTATATTTATATTGGCGGTGTTTACTTTCACATTTATGAAAATTTCACTTTGAAAAAATGTATTATTTTATGTAAGAAACGAGCTCTTTGCAAAAAAAATCATGATCGTGAAAATATCAACCCTTTTGTGTTCATCTATGTGAAACTTATAATTGACAGAAGTCGGAAATTTTGTTAATAATGTAGCAAAGGAAATGAAATATATGATCAATATTCTTAAAGTAAAGGAGACCGTTTGTAATGTTTGTAAAAAAAATTGCCCGCAGTCGGAGAGTTGAAGAGCTGTTCAGCGTAAAGGACAAGGTCGTTCTAATCTGTGGTGCAGGTGCCTTGGGCGGCTATATGGCCAGAGGTTTTCTGGAAAATGGCGCCTATGTGGTCGCGACCTGTGTCTCCGAGGGAAAAGCGCAGCGGCTGAAGGAAGAATTTGCTGCTGATGGCCTGACCAACTGTGATGCCTACACCATGAATCAGACCAGCAAGGAAGATATCCAGACCGTAGTGGATGATATTATTCGCAGGCACGGCAGGATCGACGTGCTCATCGCCACCGGCGCGCTGTGCTGGAACGAGGACACGGAAGACTTCAAGGAAGAGGGCATCCGCCGGATGATGGATGTGAATGTGACTGGTATCATCCTTGTTACGCAGGTGGTCGGCAAGACTATGATCGCCAACGGCGGCGGCCACATTATCGAGATCGGTTCTATCGGCGGTCTTGAGTGCCATTCCTACCGTTCCATGCCCTATGAAGCAAGCAAAGCAGCCGTCCATCAGCTGACCAAATCCTTCGCCACCGCATGGGCGCATTATAACATCAATGTCAACTGCATTGCACCCACATGGATCAATACCGCATTGGTGGACTTTGCAGCAGGTCCTGTCATGGAAGCGGTCCGCAAGCAGCATCTTCTCGGCCGCATCGCGGAAGTGGAAGACTTTATGGGCGCCGCGCTGTTTCTGGCTTCCGACGCATCCGCCTATGTCACCGGCCACATTCTGGCCGTGGATGGCGGTTGGTCTGTCTCCAAGCCCTGGAGCGTTCCTGGCCTGACCCCCGACAACTGATTACCAAAGGCCCTATTTCAAGATCATCAAGCAAAGGAGGACTATCCATGCTTACCCCGCGTATCCAAATGCTCAGAGAACGTCATTTGAGCACCCCTCCCTGCACCAGCGCTGACCGCATCTCCCTGTTCACCAAGGCCAGCCAAACCTTCGTAAACGAACCGCCCGTACTGGTCCGCGCCCGCGCGTTTGATTATGTACTGCGCAACACGAAGCTCCATATCTCTCCGGGAGAGCTTTTGGTCGGCTCCCATACCGACAAAGACCGCTGCGCGCCAATCTTTCCGGAATATTCGTCGGCACAGTGGATCATCGATCAGATCGATCTGCTGCCCACACGCCCGGCAGACCCGCTGCAGCTCGACCCGGAGGACCGCGAGGAGATCCTGCGCTGCCTGCACTGGTGGAACGGCAAAAGCCTGCAGGATTTCACCGACAACGCGCTGCCGGAGGAAATCCGCCGCGAGGAAGACTGCGGTCTTTACACCGTTGGCAGCCGCGACACCGCCACGGGACATATCACCGCCAACTACAAGCGTCTGCTCCGCGAGGGGCTTAACGGCTATATCGTCCGCTGCCGAGGGAAGATTCGCGAGACCATCGGCGGAAGCAAAGAAGCACAGGAGAAGATCAACTTTTGGCGAGCCTGCATTATCTCTGCTGAGGGAGTGATTGCCTATGCGCAGCGCTTTTCTGTGCTGGCCGCAGAACAGGCGGCGGCAGAAAACGATCCTGAACGACGTGCAGAACTTCTGGAGATCAGCCGTATCTGCGCCAAGGTACCGGCTGAGCCTGCCGGAACATTCTATGAAGCAATGCAGTTTGTCTGGTTCGTGCAGATCATGCTCCATCTGGAAACTCCAGCGCACGCCAACAGTCTTTTCCGCTTTGACCAGTATATGTACCCTTATTACAAAGCGGACAAGGAAGCTGGCCGCATCACCGATGAACGTGTGATCGAGTTACTCCAGTGTCTGTACATCAAGGTCTCCGATCTGATCAAGTTGCGCAACAGCTATTACAGCTCCGCCTTTGCAGGCTATGTCATGTGGCCCACGCTTGTCATCGGCGGGCAGGATAAGGATGGCCACGATGCCTCCAACGAGCTTTCCTATCTGGTGCTTGAAGCATCGGACGGCGTAAAGCTTCAGTCTCCTTCCATCTGCCTGCGCGTGTGCGACGAAACGCCCGACAGTCTGATCGATAAAGGCGTTCAGATGAATCAGGACGGCCAGGCCAACCCCGCTTTCTTCGGCGACACGGTAACCGTGCCTATGATGCTCCAAAAGGGTGCATCCCTTGAGGATGCGAGAGACTGGGGCATTGTCGGCTGCATCGAGCCCCATCCGGGCGGCGGCGCTTCCGAGGGCAGCCCTACGTCTGGCTACCTCAACGGGCTGAAGTGTCTCGAGCTGGTGCTCCACAACGGCGTCGACCCGCTGACAGGCAAAGAAGTCGGCCTCAAGACTGGTGATCCGCTCAAATTCACCGGCATCGAACAGATTATGGACGCATTGAAGGCGCAGTGCATCCACTGCTATGACAATATCATGCGCGGTTACAACATTGTGGTCGGCTACCATATCACCTACATGCCCACATCGTTTTCCTCCATGGTGATGGAGGGCTGCATCGACAGCGGCAAGTGTACGCAGGAGGGCGGTGTCAAGTACACGAACACGACGACCTTCTTCTGCGGCGCAGCAAGCGTAGCAGACTCGCTGGCGGCGATCGACACACTGGTATTTCAAAAGCACAAGCTCACAATGGCACAGCTGCTGGATGCGATGGATAAGAATTTTGAAGGTTGCGAGGATATCCGCCAGATGCTTATCAACGATGCGCCGAAATTCGGCAACGACATCGACTATGTCGATGCCTTTGCCCGCGAAATCGTGAACTACTGCGCCGACTATGTCCAGCAGCCCAATCACAAGGATGCACGCGGCGGTCAGTACTGCCTCTCGAACCTTTCCGAAACACTGCATGTGACTCACGGCCACAGCACCGGTGCCTCTGCTGACGGCCGCCTTGCCGGCACGCCTTTGAGCGACAATGCTTCCCCCTCCATGGGTGTGGACGTACAGGGTCCTACTGCGGCGATGAACTCCGTTGCCAACATGCAGCAGATTCACTGCCATTCCGGTACGCTCTACAACATCCGTTTTGATCCCAAGTCCATCTCCGGCAAGAAGGGCGGCGAGATCATGCGGAACATGATCAAGACCTTTGTCAAGAAGGGCGGGCAGCATGTGCAGATTAACGTGGTGGACGATAAGACGCTGCTCGACGCGCAGATTCACCCTGAAAATCACCGCAACCTGGTAGTGCGCATTGCCGGCTATATGGCATACTTCACAGAGCTGGACAAGGAGTGCCAAGATAACCTGATCTACCGCACCGCCCATCACATCTGAATTTTTTGTACCTCAAGCAGGAGGAAGGTTACCTATGGACACTGTTCTGACCGGATATGTCGGCAGCATTCAGCGCTTTTCTACCGAGGATGGTCCCGGCATTCGCACCACCGTCTTTCTCAAGGGCTGTCCTCTTCACTGCCAATGGTGCCACAACCCGGAAATGATTTCGAGCCGTCCGGAGCTGATCCGGTCAGAATCCCGCTGTATCGGCTGCGGCCGCTGCATTCAGGCCTGCCCTGCACATGCGCTTTCGGTAAAAGATGCTGCCTTCCATATTGACCGCAGCCGCTGCAAGGCCTGTATGGTTTGCACCGAAGTCTGCCCCACCCACGCCATGCGCAGCGTGGCGCAGCGCATGAGCGTGGAAGAGGTCATGGCGCAGGTGGACCGCGACAAGGATTATTACTTGCAAAGCGGCGGCGGCTTGACCATCAGCGGCGGCGAAATGCTGATGCAGGCAGAGTTTTCCATGGCGCTTCTGCGCGCAGCCAATGCCTCCGGCTACAATGTGGCGCTGGATACCAGCGGCTGCGGCGACGGAGACCGGCTGCTTGCCATGGCACGGGAATGCCGCTATATCCTCTATGATATCAAAAGCAGCAATCCCGAGACACACAGAATCTATACCGGCGTAGAGCTTGCACTGATCCACGAGAATCTGCGGCGTCTCGCCACCGAACCGGGAATAGCTGAAAAAATCAACATTCGTATGCCTCTGATGCACGGGATCAACGATACGCCAGAGGATATTGCCGCCACGCTGGACCTGCTTACAGAGCTTGGGCTGAAGGAAGTATCGCTTCTTCCCTATCACGATCTCGGCATCTCCAAAAGCAAGGGGATCGGCAAGGAGGTCCACCGGTTTATAACGCCGGATACAAAATACCTTCATCAACTCCGCGATTTATTTGCAGCAGCAGGGATTCATGTGATCATAGGCGGAGAAAATGAATAAACATCTGACAACATCTGAAACGAGGGAGAACTTATGAAAGAAAAAACCAATTGGAAACAAGCGTTCAAATTCATGGGCGCTGTACTGGCTTTTGCAATCGGTTCCGGCTTTGCCACCGGTCAGGAGCTGCTCCAGTACTTCACCGCCTACGGCTATAAATCCATTCTGGTGGGCGTTGTGTTCCTGACAATCTTCATTTATTCCAACTACTGCTTTGCCGTTGCGGGCTATCGCGAGAATTTCACTAAGGGCAGCGAGGTGTTCCAGTATTACTGCGGCAAATATCTGGGCACGGCATTCGATTACTTTACGGTGCTTTTCTGCTATATGTCGTTCATCGTTATGGTTGCGGGAGCTGCTTCCACGCTGAACCAGCAGTATGGACTGCCTCTTGTCGTCGGCGGCATTCTGCTTACGGCGCTGGCAGGGGTATCCGTTATGTTTGGCCTGGACCGCATCGTTGATATTATCAGTAAAATCGGCCCTGTGCTCGTGGTCTTTGCTCTGTTTATCGGTATTTGGAACTTTGCGACCGCTGCGGCTTCTGGTGATATTGCTTCCGGTATTGCCATGGTTGAGAGCGGTGAGGTCAAAGTCACGCAGGCTTCAAGCAATTGGTTCATGGCCGGTGCTTCCTATGGCGGCTTCTGCCTGCTGTGGTTTGCTGGATTTATGGCCAAGCTCGGTTCTGAGCAAAAGCGCCTTCGCGAGCTGATGGTCGGCCAGTCCCTTTCCGGTACATTCAATATCACGGCCTGCGTGGTGGTGGGCTTTGCTTTGGCGGGCAATGTGGCCGATGTGGCCGGACTGCAGATCCCCAACCTGTATCTTGCCGCCAAGATCTGGCCTGGAATTGCCTCCATCTTTGCACTGATCATCTTTGCTGCGATCTACACCACGTCGTGCCCTCTTCTGTGGACGGCTTCCAGCCGCTTTGCGGATGAAGGAAGTTCCAGATTCAAGATCCTTACACTCGTGTTAGCGGTGATTGGCTGCGTGATCGCGCTGGCCGTTCCTTTCAACATCCTGCTCAACTATATCTATGTTATCAACGGCTATGGCGGCTTCGTCCTGCTGATTTTAATGTTTATTAAGAATCTTCGCCTGCGCATCGCTGCAAAAAAGTAAAGTAATAAAAGGTGCACCATGGGGCTTCCCTATGGTGCGCTTTTTGCTGGACAGCGCAAAAGACGTGTGGTATGATACAGGAAAGCCATTTGGAGGAACGGTGCGAATGATAGGCAAAAAGATTAAGTATTACCGCAAGCAGGTCAACCTCTCCCTGAAGGAGATTTCGGAGCGTACAGGACTCTCCATGGGTTACCTCAGCAATCTGGAGCGGGATCAAACCAGCCCTACCTACGACAATCTTTGCAGTATCTGTGACGCTATGTCGGTCAGCGTAGTGGATCTCATCATGGATACCGTTTCTTACCAGTGTGTGATCAAGAAAAATGAACGGCCGCAGATTTACTCGAACAACTATCGTGTCAAATATGAATTTACAACGGACAAGGGCCTGAATATGCAGGGAATGTGTCTTACTTTTCCGGAAGATTACTGGGGTGTGGAGACCTCATGGGGGCATGATACCGACGAGTTCGGCATCGTCACCAAAGGCGCATTCGCTTTTGAAATCAATTGCGAGACGTATATTCTGGAGGAGGGCGACAGCATTTATATCAAAGCCAGGACACCTCACAAATGGCGCAAAATCGCACAGGGCGAGTGTGTAAGCTACTGGACAAAGCTCAATTACGTCCAGATTCCCAGCCAAGATACTTACAGCGTAGAAGTGGCAAACCGCAAGGTAGATGAACGTCCCGCCCCCTCTAGCGATCTAACCCAATGATAGGAGAAGGACGTAAAACCGACAGGTTTTACGTCCTTCTCTGCTTGCCACAGGTCACGCTCCATTTCCGCCAGATACAGTTTATGCTTGAACTGTCTGATTTCAATCTAGGGCTTCTCTGGTTCTGTCCGGGGAGCCTGATCTTTCTTGCGCTTTCCGCGCCGGTCCTCCAGACCACCCTCGCCCATCTCATCAAAACGCAGTGTCTATGTGCGTGCCTGCTGATAACTCGCCTTGTATTTCAAGACTATCTCACCATAGTTTTTTCTACTGGCCGGACGGTCCTTGACGATCTGAACACGCTCTTCCTGCGTGGTGTCTCGTCCCTGCTTCATGTAGTTTCCTCCTGAACTCTTTCTGGAGTTAACATCCCCATGAGCATTATATCAAATCGCTCGGTTACAGCATCGGATTTTTCCCTGTTTCTGCAATGGCTGTAGCCGCGAAGTCCATGTATGATATGTTTGCAAATCTCTTTGAACAGGAGAATACTGCGGCTTTAACATCATGGAGCCGCTGCCGTCCTACTGGACGTATGACCGTTTCCTCAAAAAAATGGATAACGCTGCATTGAAAGAAATCATGGCGGCACAGGTGAAGAAACTCTATGAGATGGGGATCGTGGACGCCTCATTTATTGGCCTGGATTCCACACCCGTCATGGCAAACACGAAGCAGAACAATCCAAAATCCTTTGCAAAGAACAAGTTCTCCAAGGAACACCACCCGAAAAGCGATCCGGACTGCGCCCTCGGCGTCCACTCGGCCTCCAACCAGCACAATGAGCGCCGGTACGAGTTCTACCGGGGGTACAAGAGCCATGTGCTGGTGGACTGCATCTCCGGCCTGCCGCTCTACGAGCTGACCACACCGGGCAATGTCGCCGATTCCTCCGTCGCCGCTGATATCCTCGCAGCTGCGAATCAGACGGTTTCTTTGAAAGAATGCACCTTCCTTGCCGACAAGGGCTACGATGCGAAAATCATCTACAACACCGTGAAATCGGTCTATGAGGGCGAGGCTTTTATCCCTCTCAATCCACGCGGCACGAAAGATTTAAAGGCACTTCCTGCCGGTAATCCGGTCTGCGAGGCCGGGTTCGCCATGCACAAGGACGGCAAAACCACCGACAATGGGCGTACCCGCCAGAAATACTGCTGCCCGTTCCGCCAGTCCAAAACCGGTGTTTGCCCTTGTAACCACAAAAACTGGAACAATGGCAAGAAAAACCAGGGCTGCACGAAATATAAAACCGTTCCCGATGACTACAGACTTTCCATTGACAGGGAATGCCTGCGTTTTAAGCGTATCTATGCCTTGCGTACAGAGTGTGAGCGTTACAATTCCCGTTTCAAATCCACAGGTCAGGAACGGCTGTGGGTGCGTAGCGGAAACAGCGCGGCAAACCTCAATACGCTGGCCCACATCTCCGCTTTAGCGGTTGCGCTGGCCGCCGTTCTGCACTGCTCTCACTCCTACCGTTCTGCCAAACAGCTTCGGCGTTCCGCCTGATCTGTCTTTTCCATACCTTTTTCAGGCGCGGGGTTTACCGCGCTGTGGTTTTTGCGCCTTTGAGACGCCCCAAGCTCTTTTGATTCCCATTTGCCTTGTTTGCGGGCAGTTTTTTCCGTCCGTTTTGCTCATCTCTCTCTTGAATATGGATAATTGCTCGAAGCAATGTTTGTAGGTCATCTTCGGTTTCGTGCAGTTGTCCAAGTTCCCACTGCTTTGCGCGGAAATAAGAGCGCGCTTTCATAATAATTTTTGTCAGGCGGCACATATTATCGTCGCGTTGATAAATGCTTCCGGTTGCAGCATAGTTAGCACCAAAGCAATTAGGGCATGCTGCACGGACGATGCAGGAACGGCACTTATCATCCAAAAGTTCTTTTGGAATCTCCTCACTTGGGAACACTATCTCGTTTGCCTTCTGAGCTTTGTTCTCCCCAACAGACAACGGCATAAAAAACTGACAAGGATATACGCGGCCATCTACGTCATAAGACCGCATGGAATAACCAGCACCACAGTAGCGAAATGCTTCGTCCTGCTCCAAGCCAACGTTATAAATGCCCATATCCAGCATGGAGCACGGCTCAACTTCGGGGTGCGCAAGGTAATCAGAGCTTCCAATTCTCGTGTGAGTACACTCAAGTTTTCAGGATCCGACCAGTCAATCTCATAAAAGCAAGCGATAGGTAATACCTGGTGGTCATAAAGCGTTAAAATCAAAAAATGTGAAAGTCCTGTGTTTTCAAGGGGCGGCGTGACTTCGGTCACGCCGTTTCCTTTTTCATCAGCTCATTCAGAGGAGTAAAGTCCGGCCCATCATACTTGATATGGATGTGCTGTATCTCTCCGCTTCTTACCCCAGATGGAATTGGTGTAAGTCTTGAAGTTCACCGTGTAGCCCGTATGTTCCCAGCGTTCAAGAATCGATTGAGCATCTTGTTTCGGCTTTCGTATTGCTACAATTGTCTCTAACTACGCTGTCATAATCAGTTGGACTGGCGCTGGGGTTCTGCACAATATGGATCAAGCTATCGGACTGAAGCGCTTTTTCCCAAATCCCGAGTTCAAAGAAGTCGAGACCTACGAAGAAGCATGCCGCTGGGCGGAGAAAAGGTTATCGGACGATTTGAAGGATATTTGCACGAATAGATTGCATATTCTGTCTGATTTGGATATATTAAAAATAGACCAAATCACGAAGTGAGAAACCGAATCGTGTCAAATACTGCGGCGGAACTGAAAAGCAATCTCAGAAAGGAACTTCTTTGCGGCATGAGAGAGCACGACATAGTAACGTTTTCCCTCGGCCTGTTTTAGGCAAGGTAAGACCATGATAGAAGTCAAAACTGCTTGCGGACTGGAGAAGAAGGCTACAGATAGAGAAAAGAGCTTGTTTGATCTACAGAAATGTGACATCGGTGCGAATATGAGCTGCCTTGCGGCACTGAAGGGGCCGGAGTTTGTATGCTCTGCGGAACTTGACGAGATTAAGCAGACGATTCCGACCTGGGAGAATATTGATTAGTACGTTTGGTAGGCTGAGAGGCCAAATCCCATGCTTGATACATTGAGTCCCGGGGCTGGTGGGGCGGTGCCATTGTGCCGCCTTTTAACAAAAATACACAGCGTGGCTTTGCTTTACGGCCTGTACGACCATATATGGTCGTGCTTAGAGCGATGAAGAAGTGTGCGATACAGACGCATATATTTACAACTGGGAAAATCGCGTGGATCATGAAATGGAGGATTGTGTCATGAAGATCTGTCGGCATAATGGGTTACTTGCAACTAATAAAGAATAAATGAGGAAAGGATTGCTGACGAGGGGAAAACCCTTGATTGTGGTTAAAATTTATGATACTTCGAGATATTATGCAGCCGGCCCGGAACGCAGATGAAAAAGAGAAGATGTGCTTGCTTGACACGCAGACGATCGACGAGCTGGCTTTACCTGCACTTGAGAATTATCCGGAACAGATCCAGATTATTGATAAAAAAGGCAGTATTGTCGGCGAGATTGCAAAGGAAATGCTCATTTTCCTTTCCTGCCAACAAAATCTGCGGATTTTTTCGGAAATTCTTGGCGCAATGCATGACGGCGTGGTAGTCGTGGATGCGCAGGGACGTATTTGTTATGCAAACCCTGCCTATACAACGATTCTTGGTGTTCCGTTGCGCAAGATTATGGGAAGACGAATCCAGAATATTGAGCCAGATTCATTGCTGAACCGAGTACTGCAAGATCACAGAATGATAGAAAGTCCAAAACAGCTGATTTCATCGTTGGGGAAATATGTATCTTTGCGCGCTTTTCCAATCTACCATGAAGGAAAGCTTCAGGGGGCCGTTTCGATTTTTCGCGATATCACAGAGCTGCAGCAGCTCAACCGCGAAGTGCAGCAGATGACAGGCATTGTAAATGAGTATTCTTTGCGCCTGCAGAGCCAGGAAGCGCTTGATTCACTCGGCATTATATCGCGGGATAAGCGGCTTCAAATTTCCATCCAGCAGGCGACGGTAGCGGCCAAGACGGATGTGCCCATTCTGCTGCGCGGCGAGAGCGGAACGGGCAAGGATATGATGGCGGAGTATCTCCACCGGTGCAGTAGCCGTAAGGATAAGGCATTTATTGTGGTCAACTGTGCCGCCATTCCCGAGAGCCTGATGGAAAGTGAACTGTTCGGTTATGAAGGTGGTTCATTTACAGGAGCAAGCAAAGAGGGGAAAAAGGGAAAATTTGAACTCGCCGATGGAGGAACGCTCTTCCTCGATGAGATCGGCGACATGCCGCTGATGATGCAGTCGAAGCTTTTGCGCATTTTGCAGCAGGGAGAATTAGAGAAGATCGGTCGACAGAAAAACATCCCGGTGGATGTGCGTATCATCGCAGCAACCAATCAGCCATTGGAGCAGATGATCAGAGAGAAGAGATTTCGCCAGGACCTGTTTTTCCGCATCAATACCGTTATGATCACGCTTCCTCCGCTTCGGGAACGGCCGGATGACATTCTCCCATTGACCAATTATTTTCTGCAGGAATTCAACAAGAAGTATGAAAAGAGTATTACATTCTCGGCCGAAACTTATCACAGGATCCGTACGCGGGATTGGCCAGGGAATGTTCGTGAATTGAAGAGTTACGTAGAGCGTAGTGTTATTCTGTCCAATGAGTCTGTTTGGGAGGGAGATGGGAGAACGCTTCCACCATCGGCTGCGTCGGGGGCACACAACGAACTCCGAGAAGATGCAGGAACGCTTGATGAACAGGTGCGTGCCTGTGAGCGAAAAGCAATTATGGCAGCGATCGAACAGTATAGCGGAAACCGGACAAAGGCGATGCAGGCGCTTGGGCTGAGCCGAAGAACTTTTTACCGCAAGTGCGCAGAATTGAAAATTGGCATCAATCAGGAACGTTGAGTGCGCCAAAAAGGAAACAGTGACAAAAAAGAAACACATTTGATGCCATTTTTGGCACCAAATGTGTTTCTTTTTTACCTATTATTGACAATTATGACTGGCACGCTTTTTGCTATAGGATAAATACCAGTATTTCATCGTAAAAGGAGTGCAATAGATGAAAAAAGTATCGATTGGAGGCGGCCAAGGCTTTTGGGGCGACAGCCCTGATGCGGCCATCCATATGGTCCGTGCTGCGGATATTAATTATATGGCCTGCGATTATCTGGCAGAGTTGACATTGTCAATTATGCAGCGGCAGAGAATGAAGAATCCACAGGCGGGTTTTGCTAGGGACTTTATTGATCTGATGCGCGAAATCGGCGCGGAGGCATATAAAAAGCGTATCGGGGTCATCACGAATGCGGGCGGAATGAATATAGAGGGCGCTGTACAGGCACTCAAAGGCGTGGCGGAAGAGAAAAAAATGCATGGCTACAAAATCGGTTATGTAACGGGCGACGATCTCCTTGATAAGATTCCACAGATGTACGCCGAAGGACTCCGCTTTGAAAACATGGACGATATCGGCGATTTCAACGAGATTAAGAATAAAATCGTTAACGCAAATGTGTACTATGGCCGTGAACCGCTTGTTGACTGTCTTGCGCAAGGAGCAAATACGGTGATCACTGGCAGGGCAGCGGATAGTGCGATGTTTTTGGCACCGCTGGCCTATGAGTTCAATTGGAAAGATCAGGACCTTGATGAGCTTGCCCGCGGTATTATGGCAGGACACCTTCTTGAGTGCGGGGGGCAGGGCTCCGGAGGCAATTATCAATATGCCTGGCGTGACGTGCCGCGCATGGATGAGCTGGGTTTTCCAATTGCAGAACTGACGGAAAAGGAGTTTCACATCACGAAAGCTCCGGACTGCGGGGGACTCATTACTGAGCAAAGCTGCAAAGAACAGTTCCTTTATGAGGTGCATGATCCTTCCAATTATATTACGCCGGATGTAACGGTTGACCTCAGTCAGGCAACTTTGACGCAGGACGGAAAGGACCGCGTTAAAGTTGGAGGAATTCGGGGAAAGAAACGCCCAGAGATGCTCAAACTTTGCCTTGGCTATCATGCAGGCTACAAGGTTGTTACCTATCTGTCATTTGCGTGGCCAGATGCTTATGAAAAAGCCCAATATGCGGCGGAAATCCTGATGAAGAAAATGCGGCGTAAGGGTATGCGGTATGAAGATATCAAAATCGACTATATCGGACTTAACGCGCTGCACTTGGATGTTGCCGAGATCGACGAGGAGCTTTTGAAGAAGACAAACGAAGTTGTGCTGCGCATTGCCATCAGGACAAAAGAAAAAAAGGACGCTCAGATGATTATTCCGGAGATTAGCCCTTTGCAGCTCAATGGCCCTCCGGGAGCGTCTTTCTTCGGCGGACGAGCGCATGTTACGGATGTTATCGGTCTTTGGCCAACATTGATACCGCGTGATGCGGTAAAGCTCGAACCGCATATTCTGGAGGTTAAGTAAAATGGCGCTTGTTTATTTGAATACGCTGGCACACGGACGCAGCGGGGACAAGGGGGATACCAGCAATGTCTGCGTTTTCGCAAGAGACCCCAAGGACTATGAATTCCTCAAGAGAGCCCTGACCGTGGAACGGGTAAAAGACTATTTTGGCGATATGGTAAAAGGCGAGATCGTGAGATATGACGTGGATAGCCTTTGCGGGATGAATTTTGTGATGAAACATGCGCTGGGCGGTGGCGCGACACATTCGCTGCGTATGGACACACTGGGAAAATCTATGGGCTCTGCCTTTATGCGAATGAAGATAGATACAGAGTGGTAATATCGTGCACTGCAAAAATAAAAATAAGGGGAACAAAATATGAAAAACAATCAGTATTCTGGATTTCATAAACTGACACTGTCCCAGCGAGCTGCCGAGGTTGCGGAGTTTTCAGGGCTTACGGCAGAAGAAATCGGACGTCTCACAGATCCGGGAGCGCTCAGTAATGAAGTTGCCGATCACGTGATCGAGAATGTGATCGGAACATACCAACTGCCAATTGGCGTTGCGATGAATTTCCTCATCAACGGAAAAGAGTATGTTATTCCGATGGTCGTGGAAGAAGCGAGCGTTGTTGCGGCGGCATCGAACGCAGCCAAGATGGCCTTGCCAGGCGGTGGCTTCCGCACCAGCTACACAGGCAATATCATGATCTCACAAATCCAGTGTATTGGGGTATCAGATCCTTATTACGCAAGGCAGATTATTCTGCACCACAAGCAGGAGCTGATCGATATTGCCAACGAAAAGGATCCGATTCTTGTCAAACTGACCGGAGGTGTTAAGGATGTTGAGGTTCGTGTGATCGATTCGCAGATTGGGCCGATGGTCGTGACGCATCTTCTTGTCGATACCGGCGATGCAATGGGCGCCAATGCAGTCAATACCATGGCGGAGGCAGTTGCACCGCGGATCGAAGAGATCACCGGCGGCACTGTTAAACTCCGCATTCTTTCAAATTTAGCAGACCATCGTATTGCACGTGCCTCTGCAGTGTTCACCAAAGAGGCAATCGGCGGAGAGAATGTCGTCGACGGTGTGGTGGCAGCATACGCTTTTGCTGCGGCAGATCCCTATCGTGCCGCTACCAGTAATAAGGGTATCATGAACGGCATTGACCCGGTGGTTATCGCGACTGGAAATGATTGGCGCGGCATGGAGGCTGGGGCACATGCCTACTGTGCGAGGAATGGCAAATATACCTCAATGACCTGTTGGGAAAAGAATCGGAACGGGGATCTTGTCGGTTCGATTGAATTGCCGACACCTGTCGGGCTTGTCGGTGGCGCGACAAAGATTCATCCTGCTGCACAGATCTGTGTAAAGCTGCTTGGGGCAAAAAGTGCGGCAGAACTTGCTCAGGTGATCGCGGCGGTGGGTCTTGCACAGAATTTTGCAGCGCTGCGGGCCCTTGCGACAGACGGAATTCAGAAGGGCCATATGAAGCTGCACGCGAGAAATCTTGCCACGGTTGCAGGCACTGCGCCGGAACAGTTGGATGCTGTCGTTGCTAAAATGATCGCGGACAGAAAAATATCTGTAGAGTACGCCAAAGAGATTCTTGCGAGTATGTGAGCAAGCAAAAATAAAAACGATGGAGGAAATCTGATGAGACCGTTGGAAGGCGTTACCATTCTGGATCTAACGAGGGTCGTTGCCGGCCCGTATGCAACCATGATCCTTTCTGATTTGGGAGCCAGAGTGATCAAAATTGAGAACCCCGGCGATCCCGATTATACGCGAGACTTTCTTCCCTATATGGAAAGCGGCGGCAAAAAAATGAGTGCGAGCTTTTTACAATATAATCGAAATAAGGAAGCTATCACACTCAACCTGAAAAAAGAAGAGGCGCGAGAGATATTCCGCGAAATGGTCAAAAAAGCGGACATTGTGTTCGAAAATTATCGCGCCGGTGTGATGGACAAGCTCGGACTTGGATATGACGCACTGAAAAAGGTGAATCCCCGCATTGTTTATACAGCCATCTCTGGCTTCGGTCAGAGCGGACCTTATTCGAATTGGCCAGCCTACGACAACAGTGGTCAGGCGCTGAGCGGATTGTGGTCCATGAACGGTATGCCAGGGCATCCGACCCGCATCGGCACGATCATTGGCGATGAGGCCGCAACCTTTTTCTCGACAATCGGTACGCTTGCGGCCTACATTCATGCACAGCAGACCGGTGAGGGACAGATGGTGGATGTTGCGCAGCTCGATTCGTCGCTCGCGCTGACGGAATATGCTGTTGTGAATTATACCGTCGGAGGGCAGGTGCAGCAGCCGCTCGGGAATGATCACAACCTCTGCCGTCCTTATGGCATGTTTCCCTCGAAAGACGGCTATGTGTTCTTTGGCGGCTACACGGATCGCTTTTGGAAGACAGTGTGCGAGTATTTCGGTGAGCCGGAGCTTTTGAATGACCCGGAGATTGATACGATGCCGAAACGGTTTAACCTTGAGACCTATAATCGCAAGGTGTTGCCGAAAATCAATGATTGGTTTTCCCGTTATACCAGCCAAGAGCTGCAGGATGCATTGGCCGAAAAAGTCCCACTTACTGCAATTCACAGTATGGATGAAGTACTCAAAGACCCACAGCTGAATTATCGCAATATGTTTATTGAGGGGCGCTACGGTGATGCTTGCTCCAAGGTGTTCGGAACGCCAATTAAGCTTAGTGCAACTCCTTGTGAACCGTCTGCCACGGCACCTGAGGTCGGTGAACATAATGAGAAGATATTCGGGGAGTTCTTTGGCTATGATGCAGAGAGGCTCCGTGAGCTCAAGGAACAGGGGGTCATCTAATGGGAATCAGCTATAAGGTGGAAAATGGGGTTGCCACAATTGCGTTTGACCGCCCAGAAAAGCGAAACTCCATTACACTTTCTATGTACAAGGAGCTGGGCGAAGCGTTTGAGAATGCCGCGCGAGATCCTAATGTTGCGGTCAGTATCCTTACCGGAACGGGGGATAAGGCGTTCTGCGTGGGGGCAGATTTGCGTGAGTCCATTCCATACCTTGCCGATGGACACTACATTGATGAGTGGGATGCCGCACACCTCAAGCATGTGAAAATGAACAAGCCTGTCATCGGTGCGGTTAACGGGCTGTGTATGGGTGGCGGATTTGAAATCATGTTGGCGACAGACATTCGTGTGGCGTCCAGCAAAGCGGTATTTGCTCTGCCAGAGGTAGGCCTAGGGATCGTCCCAGCTGGTGGAACGCTGACGAGACTGGCGCGGCAGATCCCTTATGTTTATGCGATGGAGGCTATTTTGACCGGCCGCAGGTTCAGCGCACAGGAAATGCTTGGGATGGGTGTGCTGAATTACGTGGTTGAGCCTGAAGATGTCATGCAAAAGGCAATGGAGATTGCACACAGTATTCTGAAATTGAGCACAGTTGCTGTGCAGAACGCAAAGGAAGCGGTATTAAAGCTTCGTGACATGCAGATTGATCAGGCGTTTGAGGTCGAATCACTGCTTGGCTACAAGGCATTTACGAGCGATGATGCCCGCGAGGGGCTGGCGGCCTTTTATGAAAAGAGAACTCCGGATTTTCCATCGAAAAAGTGGAACCGGTAGATGTAGGCAAAATAGTAGCCTGTAAACGGAGTGTGGGCTCTGTAAATCTAAATATAAAGGGACAGAGAGGAGGAGTTTTATGATGTCAAAAGCCTTTGTGAACGGAAGAATCTTTACAGCTTGGGAAGAACTTGCAGACGCCGACAGCTTTTTGACGGAAGACGGAACGATCCAATGGATCGGCCGCAGAGAGGAAATGCCTGCGTTCGGTGGAGAAGTTGTGGATCTTGGCGGCAGGCGGGTGATCCCTGGACTGATCGACGCGCATATGCATCCAGTTATTCTGGCGGACTGTGCGCAGAAGGTCTCCTGCCTGCCACCGCTTGTTTCATCCATTGAGGAACTCATTGTGGAACTGCGCAAGAAGGCGGAGGAGAAGTCTGCTGGAGAATGGATCCAGGGGTGGGGTTACGATGAGGAAAAGTTCAGGGAACACCGCGCTCCCAACCGGTGGGACCTGGACAAGGCGTCAACGGAGCATCCGATCGAGCTTCTGCGCTCGTGCTCGCATGTAAGGGCGGTCAACAGCAAGGCTCTGGAATTGGCGGGTATCACACGTGATACGCCCGATCCGGTAGGCGGTGAGATCGAGCGCGATGAGAATGGAGAGCCGACCGGTATTCTGCTGGAGAATGCGAGACATCTTGTAGGAGAGATTTTGCCGGCTAAATCGGACGAACAGCGAGTGCAGGAGCTGACTAATCTCGGAAAACAGCTTTCTTCCCAGGGAATCGTTGCTGTGATGGATATGGGAAACCTCGAGTCAGAGGATTTCTATGACTGTTATCAGCGCGCCGCACAGAGTGGGATGCAACAGGAGATCGGATTGTTTTATATCTGGGATCTTATCCGCAAGAACAAAAGCTTTCGATGGAACAAACGGCGCGCAGATCCTGAACAGCAGATCCATATGAGCGGGATAAAACTTATCGCCGATGGCAGCATCGGTGGGCGTACAGCGTGGATGTATCAACCCTATAAAGACAGCACAGACGAATACGGCATATCTGTCTGTACAGACGAAGAGATCGACAGCGCAATGGCATTCTGCAAGGAAAACGGGTGCCAGCTTTCCTTCCATGCAATGGGGATGCGGACGATCGATCGCGTTCTTGACAGAGTAGGAGATGAAAAACCATGGATCAAAGGTATGCCGCATATTCGAATCGAGCATACGACCGATCCGTCAGAGAACGCAATCAGAGTAGCTGCCAGCAACGGAATTGCATTCTGCACGCAGTCGATTTTCCTGTATTCCGAGATCGAGAGTTATCTCAATAATTTGGGGCTCGACTGGATCAAACGTATTTATCCCATTCAGCATATTCTTGACTCCGGAGTAAAGACGGCGTTGTCCACTGACGCACCGGCCACTTCGTGGGCCGTCCCGTCCGACCCGTTTCCGAACATTAAATGTGCTGTAACGCGGTATGCCTATGACGGTACAGATTGCGGCAGGGAGAACTGTATTAGCATTGAGACCGCACTTGCACTTTATACCAGAGAAGCTGCGCAGATTGCGGGATTCCGTCGACTGGGGCAGCTGCGTCCAGGGTATAAGGCTTCTTTTGCGGTGCTGAGCGAAGATATTCTTCAAGTACCTGCTGACAGAATTGACCAGGTCCGTGTGGTGGAGACCTATATCAATGGGAACTGTGTTTATCACAGGTGATTTTTCAGCAGAGGCAGTGTTGCTGGAAGCTGTGGATCTAAAAAATAGAAAGGGAGAATAAAAAATGCAGGCTATCATTGACTTTTGTGTAAAGTGCGCAAATTGGTTTTGGGGGTTGCCCATTCTCATCCTGATTATCGGTGGCGGCTTATATATGAGCATTCGCCTTGGATTTCCCCAGGTGACAAAAATCGGGTATATTTGCTCTCAGACCTTTGGTAAGATGTTTGCCAAAAAGCAGGGCGACGGTGTTTCTCCGTTTGCTGCCGCGTGTTCTGCTCTCGGCGCATCCATCGGCGCATCCAATATCGTTGGCGTACCGGTGGCGATCGCTCTCGGCGGCCCTGGTGCCATTTTCTGGATGTGGATCATCGCAATTGTCGGCTGCTGTACCAAGTATGTTGAAATCGCCCTTGCGATGAAGTACAGAGAGAAGAACGAAGCCGGAGAGTGGGTCGGTGGCTCGTTTTCATATGTGAAGCAGCTTTTTGGCGGCAAGAAGCTGGGATACGGCATTGCGATCTTCTGCGCTTTCTTTACGATGATCGCAGGCCTTCCTTCCGTCGCCTCTCAGGCGTTGTCTGCTGCGGCACAGGTTGCAACGTTTGGCCTTGATAAAACTGTTTTCGGTGTGATTATCGCGGCTCTCGTCGGCGTGATCGTATTTGGCGGTATTAAAAGAATTTCCTCTGTGATGGAAAAGATGGTTCCGTTTATGGCGGCGCTGTATATGATCGGTGTACTTATCATCATTGCAATGAACCCAGGCGAGATCCTGCCTGCTTTCGGCAGCATCTTCAAGTATGCCTTTGCACCTCATGCGGCCGTCGGCGGCTTTGCCGGTTCCACGATGGCACTGGCCTTGCGTTGGGGCGGTGCGCGCGGCGTTTACTCCAATGAGGCCGGCTTCGGTTCTGCACCGATCGTGCACTGCACTTCCAATGCCGACCATCCGATCCGTCAGGCGGTCTGGGGTGTGTTCGAAGTCAGCGTTGACACGCTGCTCGTATGTACAGCCACCGCGCTTGCAGTGCTGGTTACCGGCGTTTGGGAAGATCCCGCAGTGGACTCTGGTGCTCTCGGCCAGGCTGCATTCCACAGCGTTTTTGGCGTGGCTGGTGATTACTTTGTCGCAATCTGCGTGTTTATGTTTGTGATTACAACCATCACAGTGGTCATCTTCTACGATGAAAAACAAGCAGAATTTCTCTTCAAGACCACCAAAGCTGCTGTTGCATGGAGAGTACTTTCGATTATCACGATGGTCGGCGTTACCTTCGGTGTTGATCTTGTTGTGATGTACCAGCTTTCTGACTTTTTCAATGCACTTTTCATTATCCCCAATATGGTAGCGGTTATTTGGCTGGTTCCTCAGGTCAAGACGCTTCAGCAGGAGTACTTTAATACGCCGGGCAAGTATTATTTGGCCGACCTTGCGGAAAAAGAAACAAAAAAGGCAGGGAAATAAGCACAGGGATACCTCCCTCCTGACCTATTTGGCATAGGGGAAGAGAAGAAAGGTTCGAATTTTCGGGCCTTTCTTCTCTGTTCATCAAAAGCGTTGCTACAAGAGATAGAGGTTGAGTACAGGTAAAGTGCTTCGTAATCTTTTTGAAAGGATGAAACGATGAACCGAAATGTGACCATCGAAAATGCGGTATCTTTGCTTCTGGAGGCAGTGACCTTGGTGAAGAAGGAAACGATCTCTGTCTCACGGGCTTGTGGGCGCACGCTTGCTGACGATGTGTTTGCGCAGCTGGCGATGCCCCCTTTCAATCGAAGTGCCTACGACGGCTTTGCCCTGCGATCTGCGGATACTTGGAAAGCAAAACCCACACGCCCTGTGACTCTGCCCGTTGTTGGAACGATTATGGCTGGTGAATACTGGCCGAACATGCTGTCAGAAAGGAACGCTGTACGCATTATGACGGGCGCAGCGTTGCCCGATGGCGCGGACTGCGTGATCAACTTTGAAAAGGTGAAAGAGAACGGTAAGAGTATCACGTTGCCGACGCCCGTTGCTCCTTGGCAAAATGTAGACCGAAAAGGAGATGAGGTGACGAAAGGCGCGCTCCTGCTCCAAGGCGGAGAACGGCTTACGCCATTCCATGTGGGTATTCTGGCTGCACAGGGATATACGCAAGTTTTCGTTCGACAAAGACCGCGTGCGGCAATTCTTTCCACCGGTTGTGAGCTTACGGAAGCGGGAGCGCCTCTGATCCAGGGGAGAATATATGATTCCAACCTTGCTGTTTTTCGTGCGCAGCTGGAACGAGATGGCTGTGAAGTAACAGAAACGGTCCGTTTGCCAGACGATTGGGCACAAATCTGTGACACATTGCAGTATCTCAGCTGCAACAATGATCTTGTCGTGACCACGGGGGGCGCCTCTGTAGGCGACCGTGACTTCATGGAGAATGCCTTGGAAGAATGCGGCGCACACATTTTGTTTGCACATGTGCAGATGAAGCCGGGATCCTGCTGCTTTGGAGCTGTGCTCAAGGGAGCGCTGATCTTGAGCCTTTCGGGTAATCCCGGCGCGGCGCTGACTTCGTATTTCCGCATTATGATCCCTGTAATACGGAAAATGTCTGGACGCCAAGATATTTGGCTGAAGGAAAACATATTGCCGCTTCGAAGCAAATATGGAAAGACTTGTCCTTGTCCGAGAATACTCAAGGGACATACGGAGACTGAGAATGGTATTACCTGCTTTGTTGCGCACAAGGGGCAGGGCAATGCCATGCAATCTTCTTTTTTACGTATGAATGCATTTGCAGAACTGCCGCCGACAGAGCGCGGCTTTACAGAGGGAACCTTTATTCGAGTGTTTTATCCGGAATTGTAAAAAGAGAGGAAGCGTGTGACTATGTCGGCAGCTAAAATTCCAGTGTTTTCTGTGATCGCGTGGTCGGGGACGGGGAAAACAACCTACTTGGAAAAGTTGGTCCCTGCTCTTAGAAAAAGACAATTAAAAGTTGCTGTTGTTAAACATGACGGTCATGACTTTGAAATTGACCGTGCAAATGCCGATACTGGGCGCTTTACACGAGCTGGAGCAGATATATCGGCTATTATTTCCTCGACTCACAGTGCTGTGTTCTACAATCGTCCTCAGACACCAGAAGAGTTTATTGCACAGATTACCGGCGTTGATGTGATTCTCACAGAAGGCTTCAAAAACGGCGAGTGGCCTAAAATTCTTATTTACAGAAAAGGATCTAACAATGATCCGGCCATTGACCCAGATGCATGCTTTGCCGTTATCACAGATACATACCTAAAAACGAAAACGCCACAGTTTGACCTGAATGACCCTGGGACATTTTCGTTCTATTTATATAATCTAATTAATGCACAGAATATGATTGAACAAAGAATTTATAATCCGTGATATACTTTCTCCGTAGTTTATAGTTAGTTCTCGCTGCTTTCCATTGAGAGAACATATCGCGTTATAACAATTTTCTCTTATATTGACGATATGCGCGTTTCTCCTCGTTGAAAGAATGTACTTGTTGAGGTAGGATGTAAACAGGGAGTGAACAGTTATGAATCCACGAAAGCGATTTTTTTACAATATGAACACCTGTATCGGCTGCGGCTCATGTCAGGTGGCTTGCAAGGACAGTCATCACCTGCTGTCGGATGAATATTTCCGGCGGGCGGGGATGCGCAGCATGCGCATCGGTGGGGAGCAGCGTCTCGTTCCTTTTTCTATTAGCTGCAATCACTGCGAGCATCCAGCATGTGTTGCGGCCTGCCCAACAGGGGCGATGCATATCACAGAGGACGGACTTGTTCTGCACGATGATGGTCCCTGTATCGGCTGCGGCCGCTGCTACTGGGCCTGCCCGTACGGCGAGGTGTCGTTCAGCAAAACGAGCGGTTATGCGCAAAAATGCGATACTTGTCTTGCGCTGCGTGAAAAAGGGCTGACACCCGCATGTGTTGCAGCCTGCCCCACAGAGTGCCTGTACTTTGGCGAATACCCTCCTGAGAGCGGCGTGCTTCCGGATCTTCCGTTTCTGCCGGATCCCTCACTCACCGAACCGTCGCTGCGGATCCGTAAGCCGGATGTGCTGAGAAAGGAGAATGAGGATGGAGCAGTGCGTTGATTACCTGATTCTCGGCTCTGGCGCGGCCGGGCATTATGCTGCTGAAGCAATCCGGGAACGGGACCTGCGCGGCAGCATCCTGATGCTTACGGAAGAAAGCACACCGACTTATAAACGCCCTATGCTGAGCAAATCGCCGCTGACCCGCTTTAAGAAGGACCGGCTTTCCGTCTGCGGAGAAGCGTGGTACCGTGAGCAGAGAATAGAGACGCTTTATCATTGCAGAATTCTTTCACTCGACGCTGGCAAAAAATGTGTTGAGACGGATGCTGGAGAGTTTCATTACCAAAAATGCATTTACGCGCTGGGCGGATACAACTTTGTTCCGCCGTTTCCCGGCCATGAACTGCGCGGCATACTGACAGTGCGCCGCACAGCGGATTTGCGTATGATCAAGGAATACGCGCTGGGGGAAAACAATGCGGTTGTGATCGGTGGAGGTGTGATCGGTCTTGAGATTGCACTGGAAATGCAGCGCTACGGATTACAGGTAACCGTCCTTGAGGCGTCGTCCCGCCTGATGCCGCGCCAGCTTGACCCACAGACCTCGGAAGAACTGCTTGATTGTCTGAAAGGAATCCGGGTCTGCACGAACGTTTCCATCGCGGAGATCTGCGGCAGCGAAGGACGGACCCGCTCCGTTCTGCTGGCGGATGGACGCAGCTTCCCCTGCGGGATGGTTGCGGTCTCCTGCGGTCAGAAAGCAAATATCGCGATTGCTCAGGCAGCGGGACTTCCCTGCGGGCGCGCCGTCATTGTCAACGAACGGATGGAAACAGGAATAAAGGATATCTGGGCCTGCGGAGACTGCGCGGAGCTGAATGGCTTTAATGCAGCTTTGTGGACGCAGGCCGCAGCGCAGGGACGCGTGGCCGGAGCCAACGCTGCCGGAGGCAGCGAGACGCTGGGCGCATTTGACTGTTCACTCGTTCTCAATGGCGGAGAAATGAGCCTTTTTGCATTGGGAGACCTTGCCTCTGACCCGCAGAAGCAATACGAATGCAGACGAACGGAGAGAACGTTCCAAAATTTTTCAATCAACACAAAGCCGCCCCATGCCATCGAAAAGCGGTTTTACTGCAATGGGCGCATAACCGGCGGCTGTATTCTGGGCAATTTATCGGGCATGGAAAAGATGAAACGGGAAATTGCTGAGGGGGCGAAACTATGACACAGGCGGAAAGAAAATATCTGGGTGCGCATTTGCTGAGAACATTTTTTGAAGATTTGAACGAGTGGAGAAAAATCAGCCGCCTGGCAGGTATTGATTCGTCAATCCAACAGCTTGAATACGACTATGTGCTCAAAGGAACAGACGCAGATATCTATGTCCCACTGTGGGCCTCTGCCTGCCTTTCCGGAATGGACATCCTCCTGAATGAAACAACAAGAGATGTTGTGCTGTTTTACAAGCGATTTGGGTATATGCCCGTGCACATGGACGGGAATCCACCAGATTATATCGGTGAGCAGTTTCGGTTCCTTGAATATCTTTTCCGCTGCGCTGTCCGCAGCGACGGGGAAGAAATCTGTGTTGCTGCGGAGAGCTTTATCGAGGATTATACGCTGTCCACGGTGGATGCGATCGGGCGCGCGGCGCGGGCACAGGAGATACATCCTGAGATCCTGCGCGTGATTGCTTTTGCGGAGCAATGCCTGAAGGGCGCTTGGCCAGATGCGGACAGAGCGGTGCTTACAGCCTTTGACAGCTGGGAGTGGCAGCGAAGGCCCGCCATTCCGTCCAAAATGCCGCGGTGCTTCTCTCAGGCAAGTTTCAACGACTGCGGCGGCAGATGCAAGATGCTTAGTACAGTGCAGGAAGGGTGCGTGCTCGGTATTCGCCCCGATAAGGACACGCCGTATCACTTTTCAGGGTGTCCACGCGGGGCGGCCTACCGTGCGACTTTTCTGTCCTCACGCCGCCTACGCTACCCAATGGAGCGTGTTGGTAAACGTGGCGAGGGGAAGTTCCGACGTATCAGTTGGGAGGAAGCGGAGCAAAAAGTTGCCGCTGTCATTCGGGAATCACATGCATGCGGACCCGGGTCTCGCTATGTAATGCATGGAGCGGGCGTCTGCGCTACGCTTTTCGGCAGCGGCCTGATGAAGCGGCTGCTTGCAAAGGACGGCGGGTACCTTGGCTACTATGGCACTTATAGCGCGGGCTGCGCAATTCCCGCGCTTTCCAGTATGTTCGGGACGACGCTCGTTTCCAACAATGAGGTGGAGATTCTGCGCGCTAAGCTGCTGATCCTTTGGGGACATAATCCGGCGTCCACTCATTTCGGTAGCGCGCAAAAACGTATTTTGATGCAGGCGAAGGAGTTAGGCACGCGGATCATCGTCATCGATCCGCGCCAGAGCGATACGGCGCTTTCAGCTGCAGATGAGTGGATTGCGATCCGTCCATCAACCGACAGCGCGCTTGCGGATGCGATGTGCTATGTGATCCGCAAAAGGGAACTGTATGATAAGGACTTCATTGATCGGTTTTGCATCGGCTTTGATGAAGAGCATCTGCCGGATGGCATTCCGGCAGGAGAGAGCTACTTCGCCTACCTAGACGGTGCGAAGGATGGAATCGCCAAAACGCCGGAATGGGCGGAAAAGATCACTGGCGTGCCGGCGCGGACGATTGAACGCCTTGCCGTCGAATATGCAGAGTCGCGCTATGCCTGCATCCTGCCGGGGCTCGGTCCGCAGCGAACGCTGAACGGCGAGCAAACCTACCGCAGTATCATGACGCTGCCATGCCTTGTCGGAAGCCTTGGAAAGCCGGGCGGAGGAGTGATCACGTGGGGGCGTCCGGCAAGTCCGCAACCGGAGCTGCCGCCGTTTGAAAACCCTTACCCGACAACCATCCCAGCCTTTCAGTGGTGGCGCACGCTGGAGCAGCCCAAGACGCTGACAAAAGAGCGGGGGCTGAAGGGCGCAGAGCAGCTTGACGGACCTGTGCGCTACATTTTCAGCATTGCAAGCGGCATGATGGTCAACCAGCATTCCGATATTCATAACACGCTGCGTATTTTGCAGCAGACCAGCAGTGTGCGGGCCATCGTCCTCACAGATATCTTTATGACACCGAGCGCGCGTAATGCAGATCTGCTGCTACCGGCACCGTCATTCTTTGAAACGGACAATATTTGTCCGCCTTGGGCGGGGGAGGATTATCTGCTGTACAATCATGCACCGCTTTCGTCCCTTTTCGGAACAAGGCTGGAGCTTGATTGGTTGACGAATGTTTCCCGCCTGCTCGGCATTGAAGGAGAATTCTGCGAGGGCAGGTATTGCCTGCAGGACTGGCTGCGTGCGTCGTGGGAGGACTTTCGTAAGCGCCTTCCAGGAATACCGGAATATGAGGAGTTCCAAGCGCGCGGCATCATTACGAGCGGAAGCCCCCCGACTGTTACCTTCTGTGACAACACGGAAAATGGCAAACCGTTTGACACGCCGAGCGGAAAGATCGAGATATTCAGCAAGGCCATCTATGACTTGCATTCGCAGGAGCTGCGCGGCGTTCCCGCTTACGCTCCTGTTGAAGAAGGTCCGGATGATCCAAACCGCAGCGTTTATCCGCTGCAGATGATCGGTTATCACAGCCGCCGACGCTGCCACAGTATCCACGATCAGAATGTGTGGCTGGAAGAGTTAGAGCCGCCGCGTGTTTGGATTCACCCAGATGATGCTGCTAGGCGCGGTATCGCGAACGGTGATATGGTCGAGATCTTCAACGGCCGCGGCTGCGTTCGGATCCCCGCTTATGTTACACAGCGGATTGTTCAGGGCGTTGCTGCCATGTGCGAGGGTGCATGGTATCACCCCGACAAGAGCGGTACTGATACACGAGGCTGCATGAACATCCTCACGATGTCACATCGCGCAAGTCCGCTGGGGCATTCCAATCCGCAGCACACAAATCTTGTGGAGATCCGCCGCGCGGAGGAAGAGACGACGTGAGAGAAATGACAGAGCTGAAAATAGCAGGAAAACCTGATCTGACAGCGATCCTTCTTGCGGGAGGGAAAAGCCGGCGGATGGGCTGTGACAAGGCAATGCTCCCGTTTGAGGGAGGAACACTGCTTGAGTGGCAAATCAGGAAGCTCAGACAGCTTCACCCCGAGCAGATCCTCATTTCAGGCGGCGGCTACTGCGTGCCGGGAGCACAGACGGTTCCGGACATTTTCCCAGGCTGCGGACCCATTGGAGGGATTTACAGCTGCATGCAGCAGGCGCATGGCTCCGCCTGCCTTGTGCTGAGCGTTGATACACCGCTCGTCCCGGTCTCAGTGCTTGAAAAACTTTATCGGAAATATCTCGTTGGAACTTCGAAAATTACGATTCTGCGTACAGAGGACGGCGGTATTGAGCCCTTGATCGGAATTTATCATACCGGCATTGCAGAACTTCTTTTGCAGCAGATCAAAGCCCGGGATCTCAGCGTAAGGCACCTTGCCACCCTCGCGTCAACGGCATTTTTGAATGTTGATGATGAGCTTGCCTGTTTTAATTGCAACAGGCCGGAGGATTACCAAAGGCTCAGGCAAAAGCGCCCCTAACTTTATCGAAAGTATGACCTTGGTATTGAACACCCGCCAAACGACTTACCGCAAGGAAACGGCAGCAATGAACCTTTCGTTTTTCGAGCAACGGATTTATCAATCCTTAAAGCGCAAGGGATTAGCGCCACAATTTGAGCGTACGGGCATTTACGCAATCCTGTTGGACAGAAAGATTGTCTACATCGGAAAAAGCGTCAATATCCCGACGCGCGATGGGAGAAAACCAGCGGTCCCCAAATGAGCGAACGATAGGTGCATCCTGCGGCTGCGTACTTTGCTTAGAAACGTGCGGGCCTTTTTCTTTCTTCTCGCTGCTGTTGATCTGCGCTGTCCTATGGGGCAAATGTCCTACATCTGCACGCGGGTGCCGGTCTTGCCCTCGATGCCCTCGGCTGCCTTTTCAAGCAGCGTGATGAGCGCGACGCGGCCGGGCTTGCTCTCGGCAAACGACATGG
>ERZ780207.753-NODE-753-length-32518-cov-14.926655_pt1 | contig 32518 bp, 34 predicted proteins | sample MGYA00510977_ERZ780207 | MGnify/ENA primary metagenome ERZ780207 (study PRJEB29588, sample SAMEA2151383) | human gut metagenome | biome: human gut; feature: human-associated habitat; material: faeces | place: Denmark | collected 2008/2010 ...
CGTCGCTCATGATGCGCCACTGCTTGCCCTCCCGATCCGGTACATACCAGCTATCATAATTATCATAGCTGCGCTGCGGCGTTGTTTCAAAATACGCAGCAAGTGCCTCTGCCGCTTCTGCTCGCGTGATGCCGGTCAGCTCGATCTCCACGCCGAAGCACTGATCTTTGATGCCAATCATCGCTGCTCACAGTCCTGAAGAAAGAACATATTTACTACATCGTAGGGCATACGTCACGTCCTTCCTCTTTATCATGCAGTTCCGCATCTGCTGCGCGGATGCGGCGGCCAATGGCTTCTATGATCGGCACAGTTACGCTGTTGCCTGCTTGCTTGTATGCCTGCGCATCGGAGTTGATGGCGAGGATCTTGTCGATCTGATCCTCATTGAACCCTTGCAAGCGGAAACATTCCCGCGGCATCAGCCTGCGGACTCTGCCACCGCGCAGGACAATGCCGTGTGTGTTCGCTGTGTCTACCGTATGGGCAACGCCCGCAAACACACGCCCGCGGCGCGTATTGCTGCCCGCGAAGCCGAGGTCAATGGAATCGCCTTCATGCGCTTCCTTGTAGCCTTTCTTCGTTGCTTCCTTGATATAGAGAACACCGGAATTCTGCCCCTTGAAGTTGGTAAGGGAGCCGTCCTGCCGGGTATGCAAACATCTGGCGTTCGCCGTGATCTTCGGATCGCCCTTTGTCAGATCTACAAAGTAGAGTCCGGATTGTCTGCTGGTGTCCTGTGTGCAGGCGATTCCGGCAGAATCATAGACTCGTTTGCCCAGCCGTCCATGGACGATCTGTACAAGAGCTTTTGCATCTGCTCCAAAGACAGGAAGTATTTTTCCGGCGCATCGGGGATCAAGATATCCGATAAGGAACAGCCGCCGTCTTGATTGAGGGACTCCAAAATGTTTGCTGTTAAGCACAGTCCATTCGACATGATACCCCAGGTCATAAAGCGCGGAGAGGATGACACCAAATGTCCGGCCTCGGTCATGCGAAAGGAGCCCAGGCACGTTTTCAAAGAAAAGATACGGCGGTCGTTTTTCTTTAACCACTCTGGCCAGTTCAAAGAAGAGAGTGCCTCTTCATCTTCAAATCCTTTTCGCCTGCCAGCTGCAGAAAACGCCTGGCAAGGGAATCCCCCGCACAGGAGGTCAAAGGCTGGGAGTTCTTTGGGGTCAATGGTTCTTGCGTCGGGATAGTAGACTTCCTCCTTTCCGGGCGCGTGGATGGCGCGATAGCTGGCGTCTGCATATTTGTCGATTTCGCAATGACCGATACACCGAAATCTGCCTGCCAAGTCTAACCCTGCCCGGAAACCGCCGACGCCCGCGAACATATCAAAATATCGGATTATACGTTCAGCTTCCTTCACCTTCTTCCTGCAGCGCGCGCAAAAAGCCGAGAACGTCATCGTCGACGCTCCCGGCTGGCTGCGGCTGCGAAATTGTTTGTGGATAGGAGCTGTTTTGCAGCTCCGTTTGGAGAATCGTTTTCAGGTCTAACAGGAATTGCTCCCGCTGCGCCTGCTGACATAACGCCAGACAGAGCCAGTTTGTGCGCTGCCCGGCAGGGATGGCAGACAGGATCTCCCACGCCTGCCGGTGCAGCGGATTGTCCAAAAACAGCGTCGTACCAAAACGGGCCGTTTGCGGCTTATCCTGCATGGCCTGCTACCTGCGATGCCAGCCGCTCGTATGCCTGCGCGTTTAATTTGTCATCGTCCAAAATGACAGGATGCAGAACACTGCCCTGCGGCAGGTATCGTTTCATAAGTCCGGCCCCGCCGCCGAGGAACACGACCGGCATGGCGCGGCAGTCCAGACCAGCTTCGGCAATGGCAGAGAGAATGCGTCTGGCATAAAGCCCAGCTTCGCGCTGGATGATGGCCTTCACGCGGTCGTCCATGCTGTCGGGACTTCCACGCAGAACATTTTCAATCTGCGCGCTTGTAAGGGATAGGTTCAGGCTTCGGCGCACCTGCTCTGCGATCTCATCCAGACAGCGGATCATGCCCAGCTCCAAGCTGCGGCAAGAAGCTGCGTACGGGATGCGGTTGTCCAGCCGCATAATATCCACGGTCCACCCGCCAATGTCCGCAAGGATCACGGACGGTTCATTGAGCAAATCACTGTGCTGGAGGATCGCCGCATAGCCCTGCGGAAACAGCTTCACATCCTGCACGGAAATCTCATACGAAATCCCTTCATACAAAAAAGAGACCGGTTTGCCCTCGCGCAGCAGATATGCCCGGAATGCTTTCTTTTCCCGGCCGAAGCTCGTCAGCGGCAAGCCAGCCGCAAGGATCACCGACGTTGCGGTCGGTGCATTCCGGTACGCGATTTCTTTGGCGATGGCCGCCAGCGTCAGCAGATAGTAATTCTCATCCACTGTCTTATCCTGCTGGAGCGGCTGCCGCCCGCTGCCGACAACGTAGTATTTTCCGTCATAGCAGAGGACGTTTTTCTGCGTGTACGGTTCATGCTCGTATTCTGCCAAGCCGGAGGGAAACGAGCAATGCGCGGTTTTCATGGCCGCGTAGCCATGATCCACGCCAATGGTAATGGGTTCTGTCATCGTTCTTCCACCTTTTCTTTCCGTTTGTTCATATCCTTCTGCGGTGCGCGTTCCTCTGGGAGCAGTTTCCCAAAGCCCAGCTTACGCAGCGTCTTTTCATACAGCTTTTTCTCAAACGCCAGATACTCTGGAGATGTGTAATCGGTATGAAGCGAAACAGCTTCTTCATAGCACGGCGCGACGATCTCATACTCCACAGAGCCGAAACGGTCCGCGGTCAGGTATCGCAGCATCCCATAACCGTCCATTTCCTCGAATTTCCCCATATTATCTTCCGTGGCAAACTCCGTGCTGATATGAAAGCGCGTCAACTCAGCAGCGCTCCTATAAAGCACAAATCCGCCCGGATCAAGATACGGTGCAACCGTCTTATAGAACCGCCGACAGTGTTCCCGGCTGTTCAGCTGCGGGACCAGCTTCACAAGGGCTGCTTCCAGCGCTTTGTTCTTTTGAGACAACTTCCTGTTACCGATTTGCAGATTGTTATACGCAATGGAGAGCTGAACCGCCGTGCGCTCTTGGGACGCTTGCTGCTCGCGCATGGCCTCATATTGGATCTTCAGCGCGGGGTATTCTCGGATCGCAGTCAGCATTTCAGATAATCTCATCTGCGCTTCCTCCGATACCGTGAAAACCGCTGCAGCACCTGCAAACGATTGTCAATCTTACATGACGCCTGATCAACTGCTTCCATGTCCTTATCCAGCTTCTTGTGGATGTGTTCCAGCGCGTCGCGGTCATTGCAGCAGTCCACCAGAACGTAGGTGCTGCCGGTGGAAAACACCTCGCGCCTGCCGTATGGGTCGCGGAGGCTGGCAATAAGCCGCTGGCCGACCTTTTTCCGGTACGCAATTTGCAATGCTTCCGGTTCTCCGCAGACACCGTACCGCTTCAAGATCTGCGCAACCTCGTCGGAGGAGATCTGCTGGTGCGTCATCAGCTTCTCCAAGATCTCAGCGGCGGCATCCTCCGGAACGCCGGAATAGCCGGAATAACCATCTAAATATGCCGTCATATTTGGAACTCCTTTCTGCGCGCAAACGGCCATCCCACAATGGGATGGCCGCTTCGTTTGTTACGCTGCCGCAGGAAGCTCCGCAGCATCGTCCAGTTCTTTCCGGGGCGAGAGAAACTCCACCTCGGTCGCTTTGAGCAGGAAGCCGGGCTGCCGCTCCGGTTCCTCGGCAAAGGTGATCGTTTCAAAATCACCGCTGGCCGCAATCTTGCAGCCCTTTCTGGCAAACTCCGCACAGCGTTCTGCGAGCACGCCGCGCACCTTGATCGAGATAAAATCGGTCAGCTTTTCTCCATCCGGAGATTTGTAGCGGCGATCCGAGGCAATACGCATGATGGCATAGGGCTTGCCGGTTTCTTCGTTGGTCTTGAGGACGGGATCTCCCGTCAGGTTGCCGATGGCAATCATTTTCAGCATAGTAAAGTCCTTCTTTCGTTAGAATTACGCCCATTCGACGACGAACAGGACGCAGAGGATATTGGCGTTTGTGACCGGCTGCGACAGGGCGCTGACAACTGCGTCATAGGTGAGCGTCAGGCTTTCTTCCTCGTTGATCTGCCACGGGGAAGTGAGTTCAAACTGCTCCGTGCTGCCGGTCTTGCTGGTCTGTGCGCTGTTGATCTTGAAGCCAATCTGGTTGCTGTCCACCTTGGCGTGGGACATATCCGAAGCATACGGCACCAGCGTCCAGCCATTTTCTGCCGTCAGGGTCACGGAGGACACCTGCACAGCGGCTGTGGAGTGGTTGACGATCTCCGCGTTGGAGACATAGACCTTTCCATTCTGATCGACCGTCACCGGCAGCACAGCCGGAACAATGACAGAGAACACGGTTGCTTCTTCCCAATGCGCATAGTAGGTGGTAGAAGCTACCTCTTTGAATACGGTGTTGCCATCTACCTGCGTGCCGCCGGTTTCCTGCGTAAACCAGCCGAGGAACACATAGCCCTTGCGGGCAGGTTCAGCGTTTCGCCGTAGGTCTGGTTGGTAGTTTCCGTTTTGCCGATACCAAGATCCCATGTGATCTTATATTCTGCCGGGGTAAACTGCGCGTAGAACGTCCACGCGGCTGTGATCGTGACCGTGCTGTACAGCGCGCCGCCTGCCTTTTCTGTGTACCAGCCGGAGAACGTGTGACCTGCCTTGACCGGCGTGTAACCGGGAGCAACGGCGGTCTGGTTGGGCGCGACGGAGGTCGTCACGCTGTTCTTGCCGCCGACGCTGCCGCCGTTGGACGAGGCGTCCCACGTCACGATCAGCGCGACATTTGCGCCGCAATCGTCACAGGTACCATCCGCATTCGCGTCGGTGTGGTCCGCGTATTCATCTGCCGTTGCCTTACAAACTGAACAGGTTTTTGTGCGCTTGTGCTGGGTATCGCTGGCACTTGTCCACCTGCCATAGGTATAGGTGTGATCGGCGTAGTCATAGGTCGACGCGCCGCAGCTGGAGCAGGTTTTCGAGCGTCGGTGCTGGGTATCGCTGTACTTGCTCCATGCGCCGGTAGAGTAGGAATGCGAAGCGTAGTCCGTGGTACTGTATCCGCAGGTGCGGCAGGACACCGTCCGGCTGTGCTGACTGGAGGAATTGTTGCTCCAGCTCCCGTAGCTCAGGCTGTGCGAAGCATAGTCATAGCTGGATGCGCCGCAGTTCCGGCAATAGGCTTCGCGCCGGTGCTGACTGCTGGAATATTCCTCCCAGCTTCCATAGGAATAGCTGTGGCCGGTTGCGTAGATGGTCTCGCGCTTGCTCTGACCGCAATCGCAGCTATATTCCCGGTAGCCGTTTCGCGTACACGTTGCGTCCTGCTCATAGTCCAGCACCCAGGTGTGACTGCCGCAGTCCGGGCAGGTCCACGAACCATACGAACCAGAACCGTGGTCTTTATACACATAAGTGCCGAGATTTTTTGTGTAATGGCAGAGGTAGCACTCATAGTACTCGGCATGGCCGCGCGAGGTATGGGACTGCGATACATACGTTCCTTGCAGCGAGTATTTCCCGCAGCTTGGGCAGTTGCCAACAATGCCGGTAGAAGCGGTCAGCGAAATGCCGGGGGCTTTCTGGATGCCGGACACGGATGCGGTATTGACTGCCGTGTTTGCAGTGTCCGCATTGGGATACACACCGTACAGATCATAAAAATACCGGCTGTTGCGGTTGGAAGCCGCCCAATCATAGGTGTAGAACGGCACCGTTGCTTCCGGATAGCCGATGATGTAGGCGATATAGAGCGTATCGCCAGCATCGGCCTCGCGCCAGAACGCATCTTCACCGATGCTTTTCAGAACCGTTTCGCCATAGTACATGGTGATCGTGTTCAGATTGTCGCAGCCATAAAAGGCGTGTGTGCCAATGACCGGAGCCAGCGGCAATTCGGCGGTGGTCAACGCCGTGCATCCCTCAAACCAATATGCCAGATCTGAGATTGTCAAGGTGCTCATATCGTCGTACCAGACTTCCGTGATTTGCTCCCGATATTCCACCCACGGCTGGTCATCTGCGCTTTGGAATACGGGCGCTTCGCCGCTGCCGGAGATCGTCAACCAGCCCTTACCGTCCAATTCCCATGTGATCTTGCTGTCTGGGATCGTGCCGCTGGCGATCGTATCACTGGCCGCAAACGCCGAAATGCTCAGGGAGAGCATCATGCAGAGGGTGAGCATCAAAGCTGCAAATTTTCTCATTTTCATGTTTTACCCCTCCTCTGTAATCGCAGTAATGGTAAAGACGATTGTAGCGGCGTTGATGTTCGTCGCAGCTTCGCTGGCCGAAACTTTTGCTTTGTAGCGGATGGCGAGATTTTTCTCGGCGGCAATCGCCGGAAACGCGCCGTCCACAAGCGTCAGACTGCCTGCGCCTTTCGTGCTACAACCATTGATGCTAAGTGCGATGCTGTCCTTGCTTGCCGTAAAATCGTCAAAATTGCCGATTTCAAACGTTCCTGCCTGCACATCCACCTTGGTCACACGAATCGCACCGTTTTTGGCGGTGTTGGTAATCATGGCATTATTGGCTGTCACAACATAGCCATCCACCAGTGAAACCGGCAAGCAAGCCGGAACCGTACACGAAATCGGCGTGACGGTATTGACTACCGTAAGGGTAATTGGCACTTTTGCTTCGGTCGTTTCAGCCGCCGACACACCCACGGACAGTGATAGGATCATTGCCAGTGTCAGGAGTAAAGTGATAACTTTTTTCTTACTCATCACTGCACCTCCTTGGGCCAGAGATACGCCGTGTGCAAGGTCAACTCGGTCTGCATACTGCCGATTTCCTTGCTGTCACGATAAGCCGTAATCGTCACCGTACAGTCGGTGTTGCCAAACTCCGGCGCTTCCAGTAACGTCAAACTGGAAATGCTCTTGCCAGCGGCAAGCTCGAAAACATCTGCAATCAGAGCGTTATCCTTATTCCTGCGGATTTCCACTTTGTAAGTGTCCGACTTGCTGTTGTTGATAAACTCAGCTTTTACACTGGATTCTCCGACCAGAGCATATAGATGAGCAGGAGCAGTAATATCAATCTGATTGTCTGCGACAATCGCGTTGAGCTGCTTTTGGGCTTCGCGCAGTCCGCTGACATCGTAAAAGATAATCTCAGTTTCTTTGTTCTGCTTTGCGCGCTCGGTGATACGGGTTTTGATCGTGTCAATGACCGCGAGAGTGGAATCTCTGTCATAAATGACCTTGACCGCATCGTCTACGCGGGCTACGACAACAGCGGACATATTCGTGCCGTTGTTGCAGTACACGGCTTTTGTACCACCGCCCCAGACGAGCAGACGACCCTTGACGGTCACATTGTCCAGCACAATTTTACCATCCGCCGCGCCGCAGCCAATGATGAGGTCACCATCCACGGTCAGGTTTTTCAATTCTACATCGTCGGTGCGAATCAGGACGCTGCCTTTGATATCCTTGTCGTAGGTTCCTTTTACGGTGATATAGCTACCGATGATATTATGGAAAATCTGCGCAAATTCCGCGCGCGTGATGTTATCCAGCGGCTCCAGACCTTTGGTTCTGCCGTGGATGTAATCTGCGCCGACCATTGCGCGGACGTATGGCAGCGCCCAATTAGAAATCTCGCTGCGGTCGGAGAATGCGGACAGGTCCGTTTTCGCGTATGCGTCATAGTCCAACTCTAACGCTCTTGCTACAACTGTCATTGCCTCCTGCCTGCTGATCGGTGCGTCCGGGGCTATAGACGAGCTGGAACGTCCGTTATACGTCCCCATTTGCACGGCGAGCGCAACATCTTTGTAGTACCACTTGGATTTTGCAACGTCCTTATACTGCGAAATGTCAGCCGTTTTGTAGCAACCAAACGAGCGGTTGATGATCGCCGCCATCTCCGCGCGCGTCATGTCGCCGTTGGGGTCGATAATGCTGCTGGATTTACCGTAAAGCAAGCCGTTATCCACAGCGGCGCTGACCGCTTCGGCGTACCATGCGGTACGGTCGAAATCGCGGAAGTCTGTGGCTTTGCGGTTGGGTGTGTTTGCCGCCGACGCGCTGACTGCCAGTGACAGACACGATACTGCCGCGAGGAATAATGCGAGGATTCTTTTTCGTTTCATTTTGAAGTCCTCCTTGTAGAATCAGGTAAGGGGAACGCTTTGGGCGTTCCCCTTGAATGAATTGCGATTAGACCGCATCCCAAGCGATGATGAACAGAACGCTTGCGATGGCGGTGTTGGTCACGGCTTCGCTAATGGGCGTAACGATGGCATCATAGGTGATGCCGATAGAGTTGGCAGAAGTGTCGCCCACGCCGCTCATGTAGCAGCCTTCAATGGCAGTATCAAGAAGCGTCTGCTTGCTGGCGTTCTTGTTATCAGTCGCCGCAGCAGCACCGCCGCCGATGGCGAGCTGGAAACCGAACTTGTTGCTGTTAACTTTCTCATGGGCGAGGGTGTCCTTGCTGCCGAACGCGGCCAGCGACCAACCCTGCGCGGCTTCGATGCTCACGGAATTGACCTTGACAGCGCCATAGCTGTTGTTAATGATCTTCGCGTCGGAAGCGGTCGCAACGGAACCGTCCGTACCAACGGCGATGGGCAACACAGTCGGCACGACTACGGACATTTTAGTAGCCGAGGGATCACCATCAAGGCTTCCGTCTGCGGTGCTGGACAGGGTAACAGACGAAGTGCCAGTGCCGCCGGATGCGTCAACGGTGTTTGCAGCAGAAGCAGAAATGGCGAGGGATGCGATCATGCAGATAGCGAGAATGAGAGATACGATTTTCTTAGTGTTCTTCATTGTAATGACTCCTTTGATTAAAATTAGTGTTGAATTGTGATTGTGATAATTGCCCCAGCCGTGCCGATAATATCGCCGGTTTCGGGGTCCAAGTTGTGAAAATACGCGGTACATTCGTATGTACCAGCGGGGAGAACAACATCCAGCTTCGCGCGTTCGATTTTGCTGCCGACGGCGATAGCGCCGGATTCGTAAATCTGTTCCCCCGTGTCATTGCGGACAATCTGGACCTTTTGTGGATAATTATTGATGCTCTCGTTTACGAGCATCAAGTTTCCCTCTGCCGTGCCGTTTTCAAAGTACGGCGCAGTATTCATTGAAATATTGATCATGCCTTCCTCGACCTTCTGATTCAGGCGTTCCGCAATTTCTTCCGGGCTGAGATTATCCCATCCGCCCTCAACGGCGGACGAATCATAAACGATCCCGGATTTGCTGTCTGCAAGCGCCGCATCTGCGGGTTTATGCAGCAGCTTGACTGCGAGAAAAATGCCCGCGCCGACCAGCAGGACGAGGAAAATGACCGCATAGACGGTAATGTCCTTCGAGCGTGTTTCGCGAGGGGCGTCAACGTATTCTTCTTTGGCTTTCATAGAGAAAACTCCTTTTGTAGTTTAGTGCCGTCAGGGAGGCACCCTCAGACGGCGCAGCAGCGGTTCCAGTGTGGACGCTGCAAGGAACAGGAAATCGGTCATAGGCAGAACGCTGCCGGATTACAGGTTCCGCTTGATGATCCGCGTGATAATGCCGACGGCAATGCCGTGTTCTTCATCCAGCCGCGTGACCGCAAAGCTGACGTCGTCCTTCTTGCCGGGCATTCTGGAATCATAGCAGGTGTGCGCAATGGCGTTGACGCCGTTGTTCAGACGGATATATACAACGCCGCCGCGAAGATCTGTGACCTTGCCGGCGTACTTGCTCTGTACCTGACACTTTTTGAGATTATCCACGCTGGTTTCGGAAAACGTGCTGCGGATATCTGCCCGGATGGAAAGATGCTCGGCATCCTCGCCGCTGATCTCCTGCACGCGGACCAGAACCCGGTCGCCGACACTGTAAAGGTCGCGGACGTCGGACACCCACTGCCAGGAGAGGTCACGCGCAAAGATGGCACATTCAATGCCAAAGGCTTCGACGCGCAGCACCTTTTCCGCGACGGCGATCACGCGCGCTTCGACCAGACGGCCAGGATAGATGTAGGGGTTTCCGGAAACGTCTTTGCCGAGATAGAATGTTTGCCGTTTTCGGAGCATGGCTTCCCGACGGCTGGCAACGGCGCTGTGCGTGGTTGAGTCAATGCCCTTGACGATGAAGTCGATCTCCGCGCCGAGCATCGTGCCAAGAATGCGGTTCAGCCGATTCATGTAGTCGGCATATGCTCTGCCGGACGGCATACGTTCATCCAGCACAAGCATCTCACGGATCGGGATGGCAATGCGGAAGCCACGGAAACTGACTGTTGCCAGTGTCTTGCCGCCTGTCGTCTGCTCAATGCCGTCCAGCGTACCGGTCAGGATCCGCCGCGTCCGGTAGGCGTTGCGGATCTCATGCCAGAGTTCGTCGGTGGCTTCGGCTTCGCTTTTGATGCGCGTTCTGGCCGTGATCGTCAGAACTGCGTCATTGCGCGGCACGGATGGAGATTCCGAGGGCGTGGATTCATTGGACGGTTCTTCTGTGGAGATGGTCAGCGCCGGTTTCTCATCCGCCGGCGGCGATTCCGTTTCGTCAGACGGAGCAGACTGCGGTTCTTCCAGCGCGGTAGCTTCGTTCAATGCCTGAAGAAATTCCGTGTATTCTTCGGACGGCGTATCATCCTCCGGCGCGCCCTCATCAGGTGGGCTTTCTGTGGGGATGGGTTCCTCCTGCGGTTCGGTGAGCGGCGCATCGGGAGACTCCTGCGTTTCAGCGGAAAGCAGGTCGTCCTGTTCGCCGCTGTCCGGAACAGGCAATTCCTTTTTTCTGGGCATGGGTCATTCCTCCTTTTTTGGTTTGGATAAAATGGATTCCTTGCTGGTGGTTATGATCTTCTGCTTTTTTGCAGGAGCATCCTTTTTGGGCGCAGGGGTATCCGGTGCCGGCGGCGCTTCGCTTTGCCAGCGCGGGATGTGTGCCGCCGCTTTGTCCGGACGCAGTTTCTTCGCCTCGTAGTGCTTGGAGTAGTCAAACTTATCGACCTCCAGAATGTTTCGCCCTCGGATAATGACGAGCGCCTTATCCACGTCCAGCCGCAAAACTTCATCCATCGTGAGCAGCCGCCTGCGGCCGACACCGCTTGTCTCGCGGTATTCCGGGGTGTAGTTGGAAATGCGCCATGTACCAAGCTGTTTGGCCTGACTGGTCACGGCGACACTTGCCTCGCCGGAGCGTGAGGAAATGAACTCTGCCGTCAGCGCGTCTGTACAGCCAAGGAACAGCTGCACGTCGCAGTTTCCGAGAATTTCCTGCCATTGGTTGTTGGGATAGCGGTTCTGCAGACCGGCGAGATTCTGGAACACGCAGGACATACTGATGTTCCGGGAACGGATCACGGAGATTTTTCGGCTGAGATCGGGGATAACGCCGCAGGCGCAAAGCTCTTCGCCAAGCACATGGACGGGAACCGGCAGACAGCCGCCCGGACAGTTCTGGTCGGCGTAGCGGACGAGTTTGATAAAAATGAACGACAGAAACAGCGAGGACAGGAAATCAAAGGTACTGTCCTGATCGCTCGTGATGCAGTAATAAGCGCACGGCTGCTTGCCCGGCAGTTCCAGATCGATCTCATCATGGCTGGTGATGGCGCGAATGTCCGCATTCTGGAACACCTGCAGCCGGGAGCCGAGACCGATAATGACGCCGCCGCGCACGCTCTCCGACGATTGGCGGAAGATGCTGTACGGCGCTCTGGCCGGATGCCCCAGCGGGAGCGCGTCAAACAGTTCGTTCAGTTCCTTTTCCGAGCAGCTTACAAGCAGCTGATACGCTTCACCGATGTTCCGCCGCTCCGGTGGATAGCTGCGCTCGACAAACAGGACGAGCGCCTTGAGAAGATTCATTTCGGCGCTGTCCCAGAAATGGTCACCCCGGTCGCTGCCCGTATTGCGGATGATAACATCGCAGAAAAGCTGCGCCATCAGCTCCTGCCCGTCGATCTCGGACAGGCAATTCCACGAATCCGACGACGCGGGCGTGACCAGATTAAACACGCGCACGGTGTAACCCTGATCGCGCAGATACGCGCTGGTTTTTTCGTACAATTCCGACTTCGGATCACAGATGACCAGCGAGCTTTTCCGCGCCGCGCATTGAAGAATCATGTTGACGCAGAACGCGCGTGTCTTTTTCGAGCCGCTCGCGCCGTAGATCGCGAGATTGCCATTGAAGCGCGTCTTCTCCGGGATACAGACCACACGGCCATCCACTTCACCGAGAATGGTGCCGTGGTGCTTACGCAGGTCCGGTACGAAGTCGAGCACCTGCCCGGCTTCCTTTGGGTTGAGAAAACCGGCGGTTCCGTAGGTTCCCTTGTGGGAATATGTCAGGTTTCTGGTCTTGTCGTACTGCCCGTCGCCGCCGGCGCCCATGTGCATGATCGCCACGACAAGAAGTACGATTGCCGCCAGAAAGATGCCCATGCCGTACAGACCGTATGGAAAGCGGAATACGAACCGCAGGCAGACGTCGAACGCGGCGTCCGGCATCGGCGGCGAGGTGCCGCTATACGGCGTGCCGCCTTCGGCTGCCCATGCCTGATAGTTGTAGATGAACTGCGCAATGTAGCCGCCAGCATAGAAAAGGGCAGCCAGCGCGACGGGGAGAAAACAGACCAGAACGATCTTCTGTTTCTTATTGATGGAGCATCATCCTTTCGTAAGCGGCAAAGTCGATGCTTGTGATATTGACCTGCGCGCCAAACACCTCCCGCAGCGCCTCTGCCTGATAGTCAAAACAGAGGATGTTGCCAGTCTGGTTCCGCAGCGTCAGCGCACAGCGGAACCGGTGCAGCCTTGGCAGATCGCAGAGATACGAAAACAGGACTGGCGACCCGTCCTGCTCCAGAGCGTCATGTTCAATTGGCAGTGTCGGAGAGGGTAGCAGGAGATTTTCGGAGAGAATGTCGTTCAACTGCTCCTGTATATCCGGTTGACATAACTGAAACGCGCTGACTTCTCCAAAGTGGTCGAGCGTCAGAAAATAGAAATGCGGATAGCTGCCATCCAAAAGGAAATGGTTCTGCGTCATGTCATTCAGGATCGCAGGTATCTGCATGGGAGAACTGCCGAATACAATGCCGCTGATCGCGAACTGTGCATTGCGGCAAAATTCTGTTTGTAAAATAGCTTTTAATCGAATCTCGGCATTGTATGCCCATCTCGGAAAGGTCGAAGCCATGTTGTAAACCGGGAAGATGGCCTGTTCTGTGAACAGCACGCCCGTCATGCGGGAATTGCGGATTTTGGTGCAAAGACTGCCAAGAGCTTTGAACTCGCGGGAGGAATAGTAGACCGGAAATAGAGTGGGATTTGAGAGCCAGTCTTGCATAGATGGCTTTTCCCACGGCAGCGACGGGATTTGCGCGTTGTGCAGGATCTGAAGCGCCTCGGCCATCCGGTGCAGCCGCAGCCGGCGCTCTGGTTCTGACTTCAAAGAGTTTGTCTCGGACGCGCCTGTAAGATAGGGCGCAAGGTCAACCGGGTATTTTTGAAGCAGCAGCCGTTTGGCGCTTGCGGTCAGCCTGAGTCCGCGCAGGCCGTTCTTGGTATACGAACGGAGCAGCCCGTCCTTTTTGAGTTTGCCAATCACGCTTTCGATGTAGCTGCTGCCGCCCGGAAATTGACTGGAAAAGGCGGTCGGGAACTCGCCGGAGACGGCAACGATCTGCAGCACAAGAAGCGGAAGCGTGCCATCAGTGGGAAGTTGTGTCGGATTCATAAAAGTGACCTCTTTTACCGTATCGGCTCTTAACTTCGGTAATTTTTGCGCTGCCGGTCAAGCGAAAACGCCTGATGTTTCAAGGGAAAACACCATGCGCGGCGGTATCTGAAAAAGAAGGACGAAAAATGCTTAAAAATCCGACATGGTTTCCAGCGCATTTTGATGCTCTTCCAGCCAGCCCGGAAACATATCTTGATCCATTACAAAGAGCTTTGTGACATCTTCCTCGCCCAGCTCCGTGGTGTTATAGACGTTGCACAAAAGCCCATTGTCATCCATCATAAGATAGGCGCAGACGACGTCCAGAATCTGCTTCATTTCCAAGTTGTCATAGTCCCGGATGCGGCCGCGTCCGCCAGATACCGCATAGATATGGCAGAAGCAGATGATGCACGACTCAAAATGGGAAAGAGGATGATCTTTAACAAACTGTCCGAGCGTCTGCTCCAGCGGGTCGGTCAGATATTCGGCGCTGCGCTGCTTTTTCTTGGGCAATAACCCCGGGAGCGTGATCTCCACCAGCCCTGGCTGCGCGGTGATCGTGATGCCGAGGACATTTGCGGCGGAGGTCAGGTATTCATGCTTCTGCACGGTGGTGAATCCGTAGACAAGATGCCGCATCCGGCAGGCGATCTGCTCTGCGCGGAGCGCCGCGTCAGTGGAAAGCAGCTCATAGTTTTCCGGATACCGCTGCAAGTCCATCGTGTTCATGGCGCAAAGCGCATTACTCAGCCGCGAGACCTCTGCCAGCAGCGAGGATATTCGCTTGGATAAAAGCGCACGGTTCATAGATAACCTCCATAATGTGAAATAGAGCTTCAAAAAAAGAAAATTGATTTTATTTAGAATCTAGGCTATACTGAACTGAAAAAATACGATGTGTGAAAGGAGCGGTTGTTATGGATCAAATACAAAACCGCCGGATTGCTGCTGTCAAGGCAGCCGACGCGATCAATGCGATTGAAGGCGTTCCGGTTTCCGATTATGCAAAGACGCTCTCTGCTTGTTGGGCAAAGGGTGAAATCACAGACCAGCAAATGAAATCTGCACTGCTTGCTTCTCACAGAAGGCTGGTGGCAACAGTATATAGCAACGACTGAAATGTAATTTATATAGTTTATTTTCTGAACGGATGCAGACGCTGCATCCGTCCTTTTACATGAGTTCTTGAAGATATTGAACACTTCCATCACCATCCAGCAGGCAGTATGCGCGCACATTTGGAATGGCAATCAGATCAACCTGCGCGGCATCCTCCAGAATGACCAGCCGCACAGGTGGTTCCTGTTCCGGGCGGGCAAGCAACAGATTCAGGATGGCTTCTTTGCCCGGTTCGGCGTAGAGAATTTCATAGACCTCGCCGCCGGCAAGGAAGATGATCTTCACGGGATATTCTCCCGCAGCATGGTACTCGACCTGCTCCATAAAGTCTGCCAGGACGGTCACCGCTGCTTCCAAACCACGGTCGCGGTCTTTTGGCAGCTCCGGCGTCAGGGAATAGAAGCCGTCCACGAGGAACAGCCGCTTTTGCTTGCAGAGATAGGACAAAAGATTTTTGAGCTGTTCGTTTTTCTGTGGGTACAAACCTAAAATCTGTTTCTGTGTCAGGACACCATAGGTGGAAATATCCCGCAGGATGCCGCTGGCTTCGTGCGAGTAGATCTGGGCGCGAGTTTTCATAGTTGTCACCTCTAATTTTTGTGCGTATAACTGCCGCACAGAATACGTACAAACTGTAGCCGTCAGATTTGAAGATGGCTGCTGTACGCATAAAAGACGTATTGTGCACGCCTTAGCCTGTTTTGCCGTTCCGTTTCAGTAATTCCTGAAGCTCCCTGCGGTCGGTGGTGATGAGTTCCTTTTCCAGTTCGCTGCATTTAATCTCAACGGCGACATTATTATTGTTCGTGCTGATAAGGGCGCTGCCGCGTTCAAAGTGGGTGATCTCCATCAGCTCAGCTTCAGAAAGATGCAGAATGGAGCCGACGCGCTGGGCTTCCTCATCCTCCAGATTCAAGATCACCTTGGTCTTGGAGTTGTTGATGATGCCCTTGCCGTATTTGCCGTCCTCCAACGCGAAGAAGTCATTGAGGTCCTGCGTTGCACAGACGGCCGAGCCGCCGTAGCCGCGGATGATCTTGAAGATCTCCAGCACAAACTCCGCTGCCAGACGGTTGCTGCTGGCGCCGATGAGCTGCCAGCACTCGTCAATGAAGATGGCCTTTTCCTCCGTGCGGTTCTCCTTCGCCTTATCCCACACAAAGTCCAACGCCATAAACATGCCGACGGTCAGAAGGTCGCCGGTCAGTTCCGAAATATCCAGAACGATGTATTTGTTGTCGAGAGACACGTTCGTCTGCTGGTTGAACGTCTTGGCAGAGCCGCTGACGAGCCGGTTCAGAATGTTTGCCAGCCGCAGCGTAGAGGAAGATTCCTTGAGTACCGCATACAGATCGCCCAGGATCGGCATCTCGCGGTACCGCTCCGGGTGCTTGGGATCGCGGAGCGTTTCGTTGTCGTGCGTAATGCCTTTTTTGGCATAGGTGCGGATCATGGCTTCATCGAGAAGCTGCCGCTCCTCATGGTTCATGTCGGGGATCAGCAGGCTGAAAAAGATGTGCAGCCGCTGGATCTTGGCAGCCAGCATGGAGTGCTCCACGGTGCTGCCGTCGAGCTGTTCATCGACCGAGCGGTCTGTCTGCCGGATCTCCATGACGTTGATGCAGTTGGGGGATGCGGGCGAGATCTGGATGAACGCCCCGCCGATGTTGGAGCAGGCCCGATGAAATTCGTGCCCTTTGAGCGGCGCGACGATAAACACCTGGATACCCTTACGCCGCATCCGCAGCGCCATGAGCTGCATGGTAAAGGTCTTGCCGCTGCCGCTCGTGCCGAGAATGGCGATGTTAGCGTTTTTGTAGATACGCGAATCAAAGATGTCCACGATGATGAGAGAATTGTTATGCTTGTTGACGCCGAGCAGAATACCGTTGTCGTCGCACAGCTCATACGCTGTGAACGGATAGCAGCTTGCCGCGCCCAATGTCAGCACGTTCCGCTTGCTGCGTTCAAAGAGCGATTTATCCAGCTTCACGAGCGGAAAAGAAGACCGAAGCGCCTGCTCCTGACAGAAATTACAGCTCTGCACGTTCATATCCTGCGAAATGAGCAGCTTTTTCATCTCTGCGCACTTCCAGTCCAGATCATCGGGGGTGTCTGCGGTCACGGTGATAAGCAGATTCAGGTAGTAGAAATCCTCATGGTTACTCAGGCCGTCTTTCAGAAAATAGCCGCTGCGGATGGCGCTGTCGAGATCGTCAAAGTCCGTGTTGGTGTCGCTGGTCTCCTTGATCTTGCTGCGGTTGATGCGAAGCTGCTGGCCGAGCTTGCGGATCATGCGATCCTTTGGCTGCCGCGTCAGAAATACGTCGAGGTCAATGCCGTCCCCGGCGTTGACCAGAAGACTCAGCCAGCCCGCGGGAACCTCGGACTTATACCCGTCCGACGGCACCAGCAGATACGCATAGTACGTTCCGTCGATGCAGAGATAGCTGCCATGCGTGAAATCCAGCTGCGAAGGCGCAAAAAAATCACCGACGGGGATTTCGTCGATGGAGCAGCCTGCCTTTATATAGTTCGATGTAATATGAGAAATGCGCTGCAAGAATGGCACATCTGTGCTTTCTCTGCGACAGAGGAATGTATAGAGCATTTCGGCAGCGGCTTCGTCCTCATTTTCATGCTGGACAACGCTGTTGCCGCATTGCCGGAGATAATTTGCCGCCGTCCGCGCCGCTGTTTGCAGTGACGAAATAGCGTCGGCTTCCTCTCGGTCCTTTTTCGCACCGGGGAGCGGTTCATATTCCATGATGAGGAAAAACCTGCGCGCGATGGCTTCTCTGGAGCCGAGCTTTTTGAGCAGCTTCAGATAGTCCTCCTGCTGCATCCGGCAGCTTTCGTTCGTCTCCTGCGCCATCTCCCGGCGCACGGTTTCAATGTGCCGGTTCATATCCGCACGTTTCGTGATAACCTTGATTTGCAGCTTGACCGGCGCAATTTTGAGATAGCTGATAAACGAATACACGATATTCCGCTGCTCTCTTGCGCTGCGGAGCAGGAAGTTGATCGGCACGATTTCTAAAATCTTGATAAAACGGTGATCTGTCGTATAGACGATGCCGTTTTCGATTTTCTGGATGGGCACATACGCCGCAAGCGGATTGCCGGGGCGTTCCGCCTGTTTCTTCTGCCGATAGGAGGTGTCCAGCATCAGGCGGCGCGTATCCTTTGCAAAACGGATGCGGCTGCCGTCCTTTTTATAGGCGGCAGGCTGCACAGCCGTGCTGGGGCCGGACTTTTTATCCCATGTCGGGAGAATGGACTGCTTTCGGCTGCTTTTGCCGCCGCTTTTGCTCAGGGTTCTGCGGTTGCGGAGGAAACGAAAAAACAGAATGATATAGGAGGAAAGCGGCATCCCCGCGATCCCGATGAGCGCCAGAAGCGCCAGCGGCAGCGAGGTCAGGCAGAGCAGGATGATCCGGACGGTCAGCGTCAACGAGAGCGTCAGGATCGGAAGCCCGGTGCCGGCGGCAAGAATGACCGCCTCGACCACATTTCGCGCCTTGAATAAGCCGCCGAAGAACGAACCGCCCTCAATAAAGTTTGGCGGGATCACATAGCTGTCCCGCTGTTCCTGACTCATAGGTTCTCACATCCGATCTTTTCTTTGCGGTGGATTCGGCAGCTTCTGCACGATCTTTTCATGATAGGCGATCTTGCCGTCCTCCGTTTGATAGGGCTTTCGTTCTACAGTGTCCGCTGCGTACTGCTTATACCATGCGGCGTCGTCCGCGGAGTAGACCTTGCTGTAATCGCCCTTCGGTTGGGCGTACTGGTCAGCATGGTACATACAGAAATCAATGCCGCCCGGATGCTCCGGCGTGAACTCGCGTCCTGTGATGCGGCCGCCGCCGATCTCCACGTCCTGATAGCGCGGGATGTTGGTTGCGTGTTCGCCGAGCGCTGTGAAGCCCATATAGGACAGCAGAGAGCGCGTCGCGGTCTCGCCGGTGATGGAGCCGGTCGTGCGGTAATCGCCCTTGGCGACCGTGCCGATCACATCGTTGGCAAACGCGCCGCCCTGATAGAGTGATTTCGCGAACAGCGTTCCGCCGAAACTGTGAAACTGCGTGGGGGCAGAGGGGATCGGCGCAGACCGGGCGGCGGGTGCTTCATTTGCCGGGGCAGAAGCGGGCGCAGCAGATGGTGTTCTGCTGTGCAGGAATCTGCCGGGGCGCTCCTGCGCCTGGACAGTCCGCTCCGCAATGCTGGTTTTGGAAAGGCCATTGCGGACAGAGAAGAACTGCTTGTCAGACTGCGCAGTATGCTGTTGGGATTGCGATTCCACCTGTCTGAAGGTGGCGGCCTGCGTATCCTGCTGAATGTGCTGTGCCTGTTCACGCTGCGTGATGCCGGACTGTTCCGCGTGGAAAGCAGCTATCGTATCACGCTGTGCATAACGGCTTTCCTCGGACTGCACCTCGCGCTGGGTAACGCCAATCTGCTCCTGCTGCAAGGCAGACTGCATGACCTGCGACTGTTCCGTTCTGGCTTCTTCACTGCTTGCATCAAATTCATCCGACTGCACCACGGAGCCGACAAACTCGCCCTGTTCCGACTGGAACGACAGATGCGATGCCTGCTGATCCTCCGTATGCAGCGCCGCGTGGAACTGCTGCTCCTGCGCAGTCTGTGTATCCTGATGCAACTGGCTGGCATCCATAGAATGCTGGGATTCGTGGAGCGCTTGTTGGGACTTTTCACGCTGTTCCGAGTTTACGGCGCGGGAAGAAACCGTCTGCTGATTCTGGTCAAGCTGGCTGGTGTTCTGCCGCTGCTGCTCGGAAGCGGACTGCGAACCGGAATGGGTGTCGCTGTTTGCGTGCGTCCGGCTGACGGTCGACTCCGCCTGCTGCGGCTGAACGATATTTTTCTCCGTCGTTGCCGTGCGCACAGCATCGCTCGCGATTTTGCGGCTTGCCATGCCGACGAGTCCGCCGCTGAAAAAGCCTGCCGCTGCCGCGCTTCCGACCCCAGATTTTCCGGACGCAGGAACAGAACCGTGACGGCTGTGGCCTCCCAATGCGCTGCCGACCGCGCTGGTCGCGGTGTTGATGGCGCGCATGGCGATCATTGCTTCTGAGAGCATGGAGCCGCCGGTATGCCCGACGTTCAGGCCAAGGCTGGACAGAAAGCTGTCGATCTTCTGCGACACTTTCAAAAAGGCAATGGCGCACAGGAACCACACCAGCACGTTGCCGGAGACGGCTTCCTTGCCCGAAGCACTGACTGCAGATTCTACGTCACTTTCCGAAATGGCGAACGCGCTGGTTGACATAACTAAAACAAGAGTGAGCATCAGCAGACAGTTCAAAAAGAATCGTTTTCTCATGGATACTCCTTATAGGGACAAAGGATTTGCGATAAACGTGCCGACCATGCTGGTAAACAGCCGCAGACACCAGGCGTTCATGAGCAGCAGAAACACCTGCCCACCCAGCATCCGGCACCATGCCTTGAAGATGTTTGCTGTGGACTGAGAGCCGCCCATCGAGAACGCGACCGGCGCGGTGTAAACAAGAACGCCGAGCAGGATATACCGCTCGGCGGCTTCAAAGAGCAGCTTCAGATAGTTCCACGCCAGCAGCACAACGATGATGAGCACGATCAGCGTGACCGCTCCGTTTGCGCAGGCGCCGATGATGACCAGCATGACGGAATTGAAATCCGCAAAGCTGAGCGGCGGCAGCTCGGATGATAAGATCCAGTCATACGGCGTGCCGCCGATCTTCAGGACGATCTCGACAATGCTTTTCGCGCAGTAGGTAAGCGTGATGAAGATGATCGCGCGGAACGTCAGCTTGACCGGGTGCTCTGCTTCAAAGCCAGCGCCCAGCCAGTAGTTTTTGAACAGGTTCCAGACCCACATCAATAAAATCAGGCCGATGCCGATGGCAGTAAAAATATCATACATTGTTTCAGCTGCCGGGAAGTAACGCAGAAACGTCTCCATCCCGCAGCCGAGCGCACCGAGTACCGACGTGTTGATGAGGTCCAGACCGTGCATGATCTGTTCGGAGATCCATTCGACAACGCCGTCAAGAATCCCCATGCCTTATGCCGTCCACTGACCGCCGGAGAAGAACGGCGTGACGTAGGCCATGATGAAGCCAAGACCATTCAGGATTGCCCAGGTGATCGCGATGCGCTTGAGCCATGCACGCGATTCCTCGACCGTCCTGCCGCTGCGGGAGAAATTCATCATCAAAAGCGCGACGGACGCGGTGACGATGGCGGCGATGGTAGAGATGAGAAGAATTTGCTGATAGACGTCCTTCATGATCTCCGTCGCCTTTTCCCAGATTGTCGTGGCCGAAGCCGGCTGGATCAGAAGCGGCAGAATGCTGACGCCGAGCCATGCAGCATAGAGCCAGTGCCCCGGACTTTTCCTCGGCGGTGGAAGCTGCGGCAGGTTGTTGGTTGTGTTCAAAGATGCTCCTCCTTTTCTTTTCCCGATGCAAAAAGCAGACGCCCGGTACAGGCGTCTGCTCGCAACAAGATTCAGTTTTTATATGCTTTTGAGCATCTTTAGTATAGCATATCCGGATTTGCGCCGAAAGAGCAAAACCGTGCCAATGTTGTGACAGTTTTGCGTTTTCTTTGCGCTCCAGAGCGAAAGTACATATATAGCGCTATTCAAGTAGTGTAATGGAAGTTGAATGTTGACGCTCTATATGTTATAGTCTAATTACTCATATTATGTCATTTTTGGATATATAGGCTTATAAGCAGTTTTACGCGGTGCCTATCTTCTTGCTATAAAGCAATAACTAATGTTTGCTTCAATGTTCCATCAATAGTTGCTAATCATAATTTTTGTTTTTCAGGAGGATTCAAATGGGCTACCGCGCGATTATTAGAGAAATCCGGATAAAAAATTTTCGCTCTATTGTTGAAGCTACGATTCCACTTGATAATTTTAACATATTTGTGGGACTGAATGACTGTGGAAAATCAAATGTGCTGAAAGCACTAAACCTATTTTTTAATGGAGAAACCGAAGCCGGACATTCATTAGATTTTAAGAGGGATTATTGTCAACATGGCAGGACGGGAAAAGGCAAAGCAAAAGAAATTGTAATTGAAGTTAGCATTCAAGTTCCAGAAGAGTTTTCTGAAGCAGGGATTAAAAAATGGAAAAAGGTGTGGCGAGATAACAAACTACACGAAGACAACTTTACGACATTGTTTAGACAATATTCAAAATGTGCAACGTTATTTAGCAGAATTCATTTTGAATACATTCCTGCTGTAAAAAGTGATGTTTTTTTTCAGGAGCTACTTCTTAAATTATACTATTCCATGGTCGCTTCAGCAGATGGAAAGTTAGCAAAGGTGAATCAAGACTATTCAAAGGCGCTAGCAGAATTAACGGTCAATTTGCATGAAAGTGTAAAGTCGCAAATAGGACTAGACTCCAAAATAAAAATGCCTGATCAGATGTCTGCCCTTTTTCGTAATTTGAAGATAAGTACAAGTGACAGTAATATCAAAAATATTGATATTAACCACCGCGGAGATGGAATCAAAGCAAGGCATATACCGTCAATACTAGTAACAATAGCTCATAATATTAAAGAGAGTCGTAAGAAGAACTCCGTTGATCATACTTTTATTTGGGGGTATGAGGAGCCAGAAAATGGTGTTGAATTTTTTTCGTGCTCAAAGTTAGCAGATGAGATATACTCATATTCTTCAAATATTCAAATCTTCATTACTACACATTCTCCGGCAATATACTCCAAAAACGACGCGGAAAATGTCAAGTGTTATTATACTTACAAATCAGAAAGTGGCGATTCAAAATACGACTCAAACAGAAGTGTTGTCGAACTAAACGATAACATTGGATTGATGCCTTTAATTGCTCCGTACATTCAAAAGTTTCAAAATGAGATTAAAGATCACAATGAGCGAATACATGGTCTTCAAAATGAGATAGAGCGATTAAAAAGGCTCACGCAGAAAGTTGTTATTTATACAGAGGGAAAGACAGATATAAAGTACCTCAAATTAGCATTTTCTAAATTTCCGGAGTATGCAGATATTCAAAGCAGAGTGGATTACTACGATATTGAGCATGCAAATAAAACTGGTGATGGAGAATTGCAAACCATATGTGAGTATCTGCAAAAAGGGAACGATCCAAATATAAAGATTTGTATGTTTGATCGCGATAATCCCCAAATGATACGTAATGAGGAATACTCTGCGTATGCAAACAACACCTATCGTTTCAATATTCCGATACCTAGTCATAGAAGTGAAGATGATAGAATAGCGATTGAACATTACCTAAGCGATGAGGATTTGTCAACCATTGATTCCGATGGAAAGAAACTATTCTTAGCGAAGGAGTTTGATGATGTGGGGCGTTCTCTTGATGGACAGTTTTTTCGGCAGCACGCAAAGAGACATGACCATGAAAAATATGATCCGCTTGAAATTTTGAATGGATCGGAAGATAAGCGTGTATACAGCATACATCAGAATGACAGCAAAAATTATGCACTGACTAAAGATCAATTTGTTGCGCATATTGAGAATCAGGATAATGGGTTTGACTTTGATTTCTCGGCGTATAGATTGATCTTAGGTATTATAGAAAAAATTGTTGCTGAGGCAGATCGTAAAAACTTAGGACAGTAGGAATCATCACTACAAATAAGGGGCAAAATCGGAATCGTCCGATTTTGCCCCTTTGCGCGTGTATTTCGCTTTTATGAATTAGGTGCTATGTTGTGGAAAAACAAGAATGTTATCATCTTCTACATGACGCTTTGATAATGTTCCGGGATCAAGGTTTAATAAATCCTCTACTAATTCAGGTGAAATGGAAAATTTATTACTGGAGAATATATTCATGATTTCTCCACTGCTCATATTTCCAGTGGTAAGTAAAAGGGTGATCGCTTGCTTAAACGCAACAGGATGCTTATACTCAACGGTGTCATCAAGTGGCTCTTTCTGCCGATAGCCATTCATACTCATCTGACGCATTAAATATGAATACTGGTTTGGAGAAAGATACCCCAATGAGTGTGCCCGCATAATCATAGCCATAATAGAGACATTCCATTTTTTCTTTAGCTGAATGTAATGGCTTAGCTTATTTGGATACACTGAAACATCCCGGCCAAACGCTCTCGCTGGAAGAAGAAACGCAGCGGCAAACGCATTTGCTTCATCTTCGCGCCGCCGATATTCGTCGCGGTCAATCTCATTCAGGTCGTCATATCGTTCGTGAAGAATAATATGACCCAATTCATGCGCACAGTTGAATTGACGACGATAAAAGCTGTGTTTATCAGTGCCAAGAATCACACAGTACGACGGTTGATTGTTTTCTTCTGAGTATTGATAAAAAGCATCGATTTCTCGACTATCGGTGGAAAATTCACCGACAATGATACCATTCCGCTCAAGAAGAGATACCATATTGGCAATAGGCTGATCACCAAGCTCCCAATGCTGCCGAACACGCATAGCACATTCTTCGATTGATATTTGCGGCTCAGTGGGAATGTTGGGCAGATTAGGCTCGATAAAGCAAACTTTTGTTGCCAGAATCGAATGGATTCTGGCAAGGTACTTTGCTTTGACTTGCTGTGAAACAAGATCTTTCTTCTTACTGGAATACAATGCGCGGAAATATGTGTTCCCAGTGATCGCTGCAGAATCACTTTCAAAGAAGAAGGTATAGGGAAAATGCAAAACATCAGCAATCCGCTTTAATGTCATTGGATCGGGGGATGACTTCCTGTTCTCAAATTGAGAAATGGCCTGCTTGTTAATTCCAACGGCAATAGCTAAGTCTTCCAGAGTCATTTTTTGAAAAAGACGTGCCTCTTTTAATCGTTCTGGATTTATTTTGTTTCCATATATCATTGTACATTAGCTCTCTTGTAAAAAACTCTGAAGAATTACTTCAGGGAGACGAGCAATTCATTCTCGTCGATGTCATTAGACTGAGGAGTGACAACTTGCTCAGTATCATAAGGGGGACGAATAAGAGCCGACCAGTCCTCTTGTTCGGTAGAAATTTCAAGAGTAGGGGTAAGGCGGACAGCACGAACACTCAACAGGCGGTCGGCATGCACATCAAATAAAATGAGTACATGCCCAGCAACTTCACCAACATCACGGTTAACAGCCTTAGTAAGTTGTTCCTGAGATGCAGCAATCCACTTTTCTTCGGCAGGTGGTATTTCGGGAAGTTGTAATTCGAGTTGTTCATATAAAGCTTCGACATCGCGATTAAAGGCGGCAGCACCGCAAAGGTAGTGCTTGCCTTTGTCACTGCGCTTTTGAATTTTAACGAACGTATCCTCGGTCATGAACGTAATCAGAACTCGTGTTTTTTCGTAAAATAACACCGGTAGTTTCCACGCGGCTCTTTGACAGAGTCCATTATCAATCCATCCAAGATGGGAACACACAGCTTTTAGCTGCGCAATGATAAAGTTCCATTTATATTGACCATATCCGTTACGCTCTGTAATATGATAAGTTTGCATCATTTCCGGAAAAAGTTCTTCGAGCGCATAACGTAATGCTTCGACAATCGTACGGTCGATTTCTGCTAAACCGAGGCAAGCGTGTTTAGATGTAAACTTCATGTGGGCACCTCCAGTAATATTTAAATCTATTTTTACATAAATGCTCAAAAAAGTCAAGCGAAATTTCAAATATATAAAAATAAATCAATTGCATTACCGACAGGAATGCAAAAGCTTCACAGAGATGCTTTGCTGGAAAACTTCTATATCAAAATTTTCAAAAGAGGCTACTTCAGATTGTTTAAATAGTCAATCGCCTCATATACAGTTGAAAATGTCAAGCACTTTTGACAGAGCCAGCGGTTACGTTCATCTGTGTCCTCTATACCGGGAAGTCCGTCCTGCAGCAAGTTTGATACAGTTCTTTTGGCATTTGTGATTGCCGTGGGATAGGCGCGGGCGATTTTAGCGGTTATAGCAGTGTCACCCTTTTTATAGAGCGGTTCCTTGGAGAGTAGTCGATTTATAACACGAGCTTTGTCGGCAACAGTCTGAATGGGCGGTGCATACATTTCATAATGCAGCATAAGCCAGTATTCGATACAGCCAGTTGTCATCAGCAAGCGAACCTTAATATTGGGATCCTTGCGCAAGGATCGTAAGCGTTTGATAATTTTCAGCCTGGATTCCCATGCACCAATGTCTTTGGTTTCTACATCAAAGAAGAACCAGACTTCGTCTGTGACCTCCGCGTAGTCTCGATACTTTGCGTCTTTCTTGTATTTGTTGTCTGCAACATCAAAAAGGCCGGTGGCTTTTGGGCGATGGATCGATGCAACATCCTTGAATTCTTTTCTGAGAAAGTCTGTGTAAGCCTGTTCACTTTCGCCCTCACAAAAAACGACAATATACGGCTTTGCAGGCTTTGTTGAGCGGGACATCACTCCACCTCCTCGATTTCAATGTCTGGCGTAGCGCCATATTTTCCAACCAGATAACCTTTACGAATATTTTCGGTCGTCCGTGTGGAAAATTCGCTGATGCTATATAATTCGGAGGCACCATCTTTATCACGCTTGTCTGCAAAGTAAAGCTGATCTTTGCGGAGCAGTTCCAAATTCATCAACTCTGTATTGTGCGTTGTAAAGACAATCTGAGCGCCATTGGGGTTTGATGTGCTACTCTGGAATTTTGCGATGATATAATTCATCAGCATAGGATGAAGCTCACGCTCCAGCTCATCTACAAACAGAATACCACCAGTTTGCAAAGCAGACTCAACGGCCGGAGCCAACGCCATCAGTTTCCTTGTTCCATCGGATTCGTCCGAGAGCTCCAGCAGATAGGAGGCTGTTTGTCCGTCGCGGTTCTCACCCTGATGGCTTGCCTTTGCACTGACGGCACCCATTTTCAAGCGCGCTTCTCCCGCAGCGGAGTTTTCCGACAAGGCGTGCATAAACTGCACCAACGCTGCCTTTATCCCAACTGGCAGATTTGAGGGGAGCGCGGTATCGTCTTTGAGTTCTTTACTGTCAAATTCAAATTGCATATCCTGAATGCCAAGATCAGCTGCCTTAGCATAATCAGAAATTGCCTTCAGCATATTTTTGTCCTCAGAATACTCCAAGAGCTGCTTAGGAATGTCTGAATAGTCACGGGAGAAGAATATCTGATCGCGGAACCAGCGCATAGCTGCGATGCAGGGGGCGTCATTCATCGTACAGGCTACCGAAAAGAACAGCTGATTTTCAGCAACCATTTCACCAATCATTTTACGTTTAGATTGATCCTCTGTAAACGAAAACTCTTGTCCAGTTCTGTTGAAAATCAGTGCGCGCTGCTTCTTCGGAGCATGATAGAGATATTCGGCAATAATTTTCTTCCGCGTAGCAGAAAAACCATACCAATATTTAATACCATTGATGGTATATTCAAAATCAAACGAAGTGGGTTCATCCTTTGAGTAGTCGTTCAATGCAAAGGGATTCACAGGAATCGTGGAGCTTTCATGCTGCGTCCGTTGGGCATTGCGGATAAATTGTACGGCCAACCAAAAAGCCCGGATCACATTGCTTTTGCCACCGCCATTTTTCCCGTAAATCGCAATGGCTGGGAGCAGCTTGGTCGTAGAAGACCACGGAATCAGACTCTTCTTGAAAGAACTCAATCCGGTTGCCTCCATAGACAGCACTGCCTCATCGCGGAAAGAACGATAATTCTTAAAACGAAATTCTATCAGCATAAAATCACCTCTAGTAATAACTGATTGTAGTATACCACGCAAAGAAACGATATACAACAGAAAAAATCAAAATAATTGATTTTTTAATGCTGATTTCATTATAAAGCGGTGGCGCTCCAAATGCCTTTATAGTTCGGAGTGAATTCGCTGCTAAATCGCAGCGAATTTAAGGCGATTTTCTTGATAATTCATCTTGCTGGTGGTACAGTGATAATATGGAGGGTGTACAGTATGACCAGTATTGCAGAAGAACATATGGGTTTTGCTGATGAGCTGAACGATGCCAAACTGCTGAATTTAGCAGTTGAACGCATGAAAAAGGCGGATTCCACAGCGTTCGTTCCAGCAGAGCGCCTCAACAAAGAACTTGGCATCACGCAGGATGATTTGGACACAGTTGGTGACGTAGATATTGAATGAATTGAGAACTGAGAGAAATGCTTGATTGCGCCGAGCAGGAAAATTATTCCTGCTCGGCGCGCTGCTCTATTGACCACAAAACTCCCTCACGATCCCCGCACTATCCTGTGCCGTATATCCCCACAGCACTGAACTCAGCACCTCAACGGCTTCTTTGCGCTTCCGGTAATACGTCCGGGTGCTGATGTCGCGGATGTGCGGGCGAAGCTGGTCGATGATCTCCTCGACGTTCTGAAGCTCCTGCGGGGAGAGATAGGCGTAGTAGAGCAGCCAGTAAAATTCTTCGCCGTTCTTATGCTTGGCGCGCATGAGATCCACGGCGCTGTCCACAAGACAGAGCATTTTATGGCTCTGCTCGATGCACTTTGCCTGATGCTCCAGCTCCGTACCGGAGAGATCCGCGCCGGCCAGATAGACGGATTCCAGAAAATCCTCGATCGTTTTGCCGTAGTCGATCCGGAACCGGTTCCGAATCTGCCGCACGGAAACCTCCAGACTCCAGACAACATCGCGGTATTTCCGCAGCAGTGTCCAGGTATCGTGATAATGCGGATCTTCGGTCACGTCTGCCGCGGGCAGCTTATTCTTCGCCATTGTCGTTCGCTCCTTTCTGCCGGATCGTGAGTTCAAAATACCGCGTCTGGGTGCTGCCGCAGGAGAGCATCAGCCCCAGCCGAAGATCCTCCGCTTCGTGCTCCCATAAGACTCCGACGCAATCGGATAAGGGATATAACCTATGTTGAAACCGGGGGCAGGTCGTGCAGCAAATGCCCTGTGTTTTCAAGAGCTTCAGGACTTCGGTAATCAGAATCTCCGTGTGCGATTTTGAAACGCTGATCGAGCAATCTGATGCGCAGTCCGGCTGCGCCATATCCTGCGCACAGTCCTGTACGCGGATGCAGAGATTCAGCGCCATTGCGACTTCTTCTTTGTCCACCATGACATCGGAAATCTGGAACATGGTGGACAGATAGTTCTGAAGATAGATTGCCGTTCCGCTGCGGCCGGAGAATGAAAATGTCTTGATGTATTCCAGCCGTGCGAATTTGCTGAGGATACGCCCAGCCGTCGCCTTGGACACGCCCCAGCGCTTGCCAAGTTCGGCATAGGAAACGAGCGGGCTGCCGGTGCCGTTCCGCAGATAAACCACAGGACCAGCCTCAGAACCGGCAACCTGATGGTCATTGTATATCGCGTTCAGCCAGAGATCGAGCAGTGTATCCATCTCGGAGCATTTTCCAAGACTGAGCAGCCGCGATGCCGCGCTCATCGGGAGGAAGAAGAATCCGGAATCCTTTTGGCACGGGCAGCTGTAATCCAGCACGGTGTTATAGCGCGGCCAGTCAAGAATGCGGTACTGCACAAGCTGTCCACGGCCGATCAGGTCGTACTCGATGAAGTGGTGCCGCTGGAAAAAATCAAGCTGCCGAAGAAGCTGACGGTTTGTGCGCGCACGGAACCACGTCCGCAGCTCCCACAGCGGGCAGATCCATTGACCGGGATGCACGATGTAGCTGATACCGTCGTACCGCTGATAGGACGTGCGAAAGTTCGCGTAGCAGCAAAGCACCACATAATGAAAAAGACCGGAGCACCCGTTTGTACGGATGCTCCGGTCTGCGATCAGACTCTGTATGAATTGCCGGTAGATACGGCATTTGGGATAGTCTACGATTTGCTTAATTTCAAGTTTATATTCAGTCATGACAGAGACTCCTTCCGAAAAATATGAATATAAATACAGTTAGGATAAGAGGCGTGCGTTGAGCATCAGAACACAAAAAGCGCGGGAAATAGCGGATGCTGTTTCCTGCGCTTTTGATGAAAATATATAGAATCTTTCATTGTTCTGATGTGTTGGGCTCTGACTTCGAGATGAACACCGCACCAATTCCGCACCAATTTGCCGTGAAACGGCATGATGTTATATGGAATTATATGAAGTGTAAGGCCTAAAAAAGCTAGAATTTTCAACGCTTTGTAGCGTTACATGAACTTATATGAAGATATGAAAAAAGCTCGTGTATTACGATACCTAATTTCATATATCTTCATTCTCCTTTATTTTCTCTGTATTTTCAAGGGCTTCCGGGTTTGGGGTCTTCGGTGTCTACTCCATTTTTACGCCATTTTGGTGCAGAACCGCGGCTCTCATTCAGATAACCCCATTCATTTCAAATTGCCGTACCGCTTGGTCCAGAGATTCGGTGGTTACATGGACGTACCGATCCATGGTGGTTTTGATGCTGCCGTGTCCCAGCAGCTTTTGCAGCACTTTGGGTTGCATCCCGCTTTCAATCGCCCGCGTGGCGTAGGTGTGGCGCAGCGCGTGCATACAGAATCGCCGGATTCCTGCCTCATCGCACAGTTTGTAGAGATGGGTGTCATAGGAACTGTTCTTTGCCGGTTCTCTGGTACGCCAGTTGATAAAGACCAGATCGCGCATCACCAGCTTTGCCATGCTGCCGCTTCGACGATCCATGTGCTCCAAAGTCTGCTCCAGCACAGGAGAAGATTTTCGTTCTTCCCGGCTGTCCCACACTTCACGGAGGATGCCATAGGCTGTGTCTGTCAACGGAATGGTACGGTAGCTGTTGGGCGTTTTGGGAGGTCCCGCCCGCCACGATTTTGTACCGTGCCGGAACTCCAGCGTTTTGTTCACCGTCAGCGTCCGTTTCTCGAAGTCAACGGCATCCCATGTCAGGCCGATCAGTTCGCCGGTGCGCAGTCCCGTTTCGAGGATCAACGCATATTGGTTATAGTTGTGAGAGCGTCTGGCTGTTTCCAGAAAGATACGCTGTTCTTCGCGGGTGAGGAACTTGATGTCGTTTGCCGCACGGACCGGCGTGGTAAATCGAATACCGTCCATGGGATGCTTGGAGATGAGATCGTTCATCTTCGCCGCTTTCAGCATCGTCCCCATGGTGATGTACGCCTGACGGATGGTGGATCCGGAATAATCGGCATCCATTTCGATGAATACCTTTTTGCAGTGCATGGGTTTCACATCCGTAAGTTTTATCCTGCCGATCACCGGCTGGATGTTGTGCTTGTATCTGTCACGGTAGTTGCGGAGCGTATTGGGAGCCAAATCTCTGACAATATTTTCGATCCAGAAATCAAACCACTCATCCACCGTAATATCGGTGCCGACAAAAACCTCCGCGTGTGTATCCGCATACTTTGCATCGGCAATCCAGTTTCTTGCTTCGGGAACCGTCTGGAAGTATTTCTCGTGCCGCTTACCGGCTCTGTCTACGAACCGGGCGCTGTACAATCCGTCCTTCCTCTGGTAGATACCCTTACCACATTCTCTGCCTTTGAGATTTTTTCCATGTATGAACTCCTTTCCCCCAGAGAGAAAAGAGCACACCACTACACTTTAAGTATATCACAATGTGCTCTTTCTCTCAAGGTGAATTTGAAAACTTCTTGCGGCATATCGCCGCTTTTCGCTCAGATCACCAGTTTGGAGCTGAAGCAAGCAGAGGACGCTACAACGGCTGCGCAAAAGCAATGCGACGAAATGCTGAAAAAAGCAAAGGCAGAGTCTCAGGCATATTGGGACGCTGTGTCGGCAAAGATTACTTCGATTACAAATGAGCATGCAGAGTTGCGTCAGTTATTCTCGCAGATATCCGCTCGAGAGAAAGACAAACAGCTATGAAACGGAATAAACAAATTGAGATGCCAAGCCAAGAGTTGCTGGAGGCGGAAATAAAGCGAGTGCGGTACCGCAAGCGATACAATAGCGTTCTGCGGAGCACGATATCTATGATGTAAATTCCTATAAGACCAATCCCTACCCATGGCGAATCATCCTGCACAACGATCAGAAGACGACGCCGCCGCTGAGGCACGTTGTGATCCAGGATCGTAAGATCATCGCGGAAAACGGTGAGACCGTGTTGAAGGGACTGGACGAGGCTTTGAAGTTTGTTCGGCTGGAATCCGACAGGACATTTTCCAAGTTGGGAGACGGACAGACGTTTGCAGATAAGGAGATGGGATACGATGAGAACAATATTTGCAGAATACAATCCACAACGAAACAGCATTGACATTTATATAAATGTTGGCTATATGCTTCGCATTGACTGCTGGGAAGCCGAAAAGGATTTAAAAACCACACCCGGATCAGACTGTGCATTGACTTCACTTGCAGTCGATGAACCACTTGAATATGCGAGATTATATCTTGAGGGCAATTTACAGATGTAGGTAGATGCAGAAGATCCATTAGAGTTATAAAATGCAAGCAGCCTGTATGCTTCATTACACACAGGCTGCTTAATCAAATTTATTATAATTGATGAAAAATCGGTTGCATTTTGTCAAAAGTACAAAACTTTTTGAAGCCAAGTGCTTTTAATTCCTGTTATGATACTGAGGATATCCCAGCAATACTTGCTATCCCTGATACCTTATTCTTTCAACCAGCGTTTCCTTTTTCAGATTA